>OLQT01000917.1_pt1 | contig 19422 bp, 13 predicted proteins | sample 1672651 | NCBI WGS metagenome assembly OLQT01 (sample SAMEA3136709, study PRJEB25190) | human gut metagenome | biome: human gut; feature: human-associated habitat; material: faeces | place: Austria | collected 2013 | reverse complement strand
CAATAGCAGATGCCAACGAGTTTCGGTTCGCGCGGTTTTATATTGTCTGTGAAGCAGCGGCATTAGCGCCACTAGGAAGGTCGCTCATTGTCTGCGGCGTGTCGGACACAGCCGGCGGAGTGTTCAAACGTGGCAAAGACACAGAATAAGATGTCAAACGCGGCATGAAAGAAACACTCGCATTTTCCTCTAAAGAAGAGCCCCGTCCATTACAGACGGAGTTCTCTCATCTCGCGTATTTTCCATAGTATTCCATTTTGTCCGCTCCGTCAGTCCGGGGCGGCTTTTTTAGAACAAGGCGTGCAGTGAAAATCAGACACGCTCATCCATCGGGACATAAATCTTATGCTCGCCGACGTTTTTGTAGGCAGGACGCATGATCTTGCCGCCGCCTGCAACTTCCTCCAGACGGTGCGCACTCCATCCGGCGATTCGCGCGATGGCGAAAATCGGCGTGTAGAGTTCGACCGGAAGTCCGAGCATGCTGTAGGCGAATCCGCTGAAGAAGTCGACATTCGGGCTGACTCCTTTATAGATCTTGCGCTCGGCGGCAATGATCTGCGGGGCAAGACGTTCCACTGCCGTGTAGAGTGCGAATTCTTTTTCATAGCCCTTTTCTGCGGAGAGACGCTTTACGAATCCGCGGAAGATCTGTGCACGCGGATCGGACAGCGAATAAACCGCATGGCCCATGCCGTAAACCAGACCGCTCTTGTCATAAGCCTGCTTGTTCACGATCTTAGCGAGATACGCCGCAACCTCGTCATCGTTCTCCCAATTGACGACGTTGTCTTTGATCTCCTTCTGCATGGCAAGAACCTGGTGGTTCGCGCCACCGTGCTTGCGGCCCTTCAGCGACCCGATCGCCGCCGCGTACGTGGAGTACGCGTCCGTATCGGCGGACGTTAACACGTGCGTGGTGAACGACGAGTTGTTGCCGCCGCCGTGCTCGGCATGCAGGCACAGCATGATGTCGAGCATGCGCGCTTCCTCAGGCGTGAACTGCCTGTCGGGGCGCAGCATGGACAGAATGGTCTCCGCCGTGGACTGACCCGGGATGAAACGATGCATGATCATGGACTCGTTGTTGTAACGCGCGCGGATCGCGTAGTACGTCAGCACCATGATGCGGGGGAGACGGGAGATAAGGGAGATAGCGGTGCTGATTTCGTGCTGGACGGATCGATCCTCGGCGTTTTCGTCGTAGGCGTACAAAAGCAGGATGGTTCGAGCCAGCACGTTCATGATGTCGGGAGGGGTGTCGCGCATGATCATGGACGCAGTGAAACCATCGGGCAGCTCGCGCTGGGCATCGATGGTGGCGATATAGTCGGAAAGCTGCTGCTCCGTGGGAAGCTCGCCCATCAGCAGCAGATAGGATACTTCTTCGTAGTTGAACCGGCGATCTTTCGCGTCGACGCCCAGAAGGTCGTACAGGTCGTACCCGCGCAGGCGCAGCTCGCCTTCATCGGCGCGTTTCTCGCCATCGGACATGACGTAGCCATGCACGTCGGAGATGCCCGTCAGACCCGCCAAAACACCGGTTCCGTCGGCATTGCGCAGGCCGCGCTTCACATCGTAGCGTTTGTACTTTTCAGCATCGATAGAATTGATGCTCTTGAAATTCTCGTACAGGTCGATTTTCTGCGTGCCGCCCATTACGCTCCCTTCCTTTCATGTCATTCATTCCCGCCGCTTCAAAACCAGCAATGCCCGCGCAGGGCGGGCATTGTTGGTTGTTGCTCAAACGATATGCTATTTTGCAGCGCCGATACGACAGATGGTGGTGCCGCAGTCAGGGCACTTGCCCTTCGTGATAGGCTTGCCGTTCTTCGTGACGCCCTCAACGGGATCCTTCATGATCTTTTTCGCCTTGCATTTCACGCAATATGCCTCGATAGCCATAGTAAACCTCTCTAGTTGCCGTATAAGAGTGCAGGCGCCGTGAATCGGTGAATGCACTTTCAGTTCGTGCTCGTGCGGGCTGAAATTATAGGCCAGCGGCCGTCCAGTCTGATAACGAGCATGTTACAGGCCTTACATATTCTTCAACAACTCCATAAGAAAGTCCACGTTGGAGGCCAGTTTCTTCTCGTCGATGTTCTCGACGATATCGTCCTGCTGGCCATACAGCGCGGGCTTGCCGCCTTCCATGCCCACCAGATGGGTAACCTGGCAGCCATGCTTCGCCGCATACGATGCAGCGCTTTCCTCGCTAAGCAGCACACCGGATGCCACCTTGATGCCGGTAGCCTGCGAGGCCTTGCGGATATAACGCTTCATACGCGACGATGCCTTCGAGGGCTTCAAGAAGCCCTCACGCTCGATCATGGTCAGATCGCCGGCGCCGATGGCGTCGATATCGACGATGAACGCACCACGCAGCTCGGATTGATGAGCTTCCAGGAACGCCTTCATGCCGGAATTCTGAGCAAGCTCGGAGCCCAGAGCCACGAACCACACCTCGGCATCGATGTCGGGGTTGCGGAACTGGTACACCTCGTTGAGCTCCTCGTTGAGCTCAACAGGCGTGGGCACCGCCGCCGCGGCCGCTTCGTCGGCAAGCTCCTCGGAGGACAGGTTGCTGTTCTCCATGCGACGTGCGGAATAGGCGCCGCCATGCCACGGACGGAAGCGGTTGGACCCGGACTGCTCGTCGTCTGCCACGTCGTCGACGTTGAACGAATCATCGTACGCGACCTGCGAAGCCTCTTGGCCTACCGCCTCGACGTCGATCGGCTGAGGCATCCATGCCTGAGTTGCGCCGAGGTCGTCGCTCTGCAAAGCGGGCAGAGCCTGCGTAGCTCCAGGATACGCTGCAGCATCCTGACCGGCTTCGACAGCGTAATCACCTTGATACTCGCCCTGCTCGTAGTGCTCTTCCTGGAAGCTCTCCCAGCCGCCGCGCGCCTTTCCGGCGGCACGGGCCTCGAAGTTATCGTCCACGTCGAGCCACTGCTGCGGCGTATCCTCTTCGTCGTCCTTGTGATGAAGGAACTTGTCGAACAGGCGGCGGAAGCGTGACTTGGGCATCTCCATGTAGCCAGGGCCCGCAAACGCACCCGTTTCGGTGAAGTGGTCGTCATAAGCAGAATCATCCGCATCGTCGACATACATGTCCTCAGGATCCATGGTGCTGGCAAGCTCGCTGCTCACCGGAGCGAACGAGCCGGTTGCACCGGCGGTGCCGAAGCTTGCGGCAGCGCTCACACCCGGCTGGGCCTGAGCAGCATCCGCTGCCTTGATCGAGCCGGACAGCGAAGGCAGGGATGCGAGCAGGGAAGGCTTGGAATCCTTCTTCTCACCGGGTTCCCCAGCCTCTTCGCCCTCCTGCTCATGGGAGGCCTTGATATCGGAAGACCCGATGGAGGGAAGCAAGTTCAGCAGGCTGCGCGCCGCGGTCTTGCCGGCGGATTCGACGTCGGCAAGCGGAGCGCGCTGCTTCACTGCCGCCGCAACGGGGGCAGCAGGCGCAGTCGCGGAGACTTCCGGCAAGGTTACGGGAGCCACCGGGGCCACGGAGACATCCGGGATATCAAGCGGCTTGGCCTGCAGCTCCGGCACCGTCTCATCTGCGGACTCAGACGCGGGTGCGGGCATAGGCACCACGGGAGCGTTTGCCGCATCGACACGACCGGCTTCGTTGATGGAAGCTCGCGTCACGTCGACGCGATTGCCCGAGCGAGGAGCATCGGATTGGCGGGACTGGGCCTCTTCCTGCACCTTGCGCGGATCTAGGAACGCCGGCATGGGAACGTCGCCCATCGGGGGGACATCCTCAAGATGGAGCTTCGTGACGTCGATCGGGGGCGTAGCCGCCGTGGCGAAGGGATCGGCAACCTCGGCAGGAGCGACAACTTGGGCCTGAACGGGCTCGGGCGCGGAAACCCGCGCGGGAGCAAACTGCGCGACGGGCTGCTGAGCGGTCATCTGCTCGAGTGCGGGCTCTGCCACGGGAGCAGAAGCCTCGGGGACGGGAGCTGCAACCACGGCATCGTCCTGAGGCGCTGCAGGCGCGGTCTCGTCAGCGGAAGCCGTCTCAACCTGCGCATCGAGCTGCACCGCCTGCTGAGATGCGGGGGCCTGGATAGCAGGCTGCTCTTGCACAGGTGCCTGCTGCATCTGCGAAGCCTGCTCAACCGCCGACACCGCATTCACGGAGACTTCGGATGATGCGGCGTTCACGACCGGTTGCTCGGTTTCGGGCTGCACCGCGGGCTGCACGGGCGCGATGGTCGCCCACTGCGGAGCGCGAACCTCTCGGATAGTGTCGCGATCGATGTCGAAGGAGCGCTCGAGCTCATGCTCCACGATACTGTTCGCCTTCGCGAAATGACCGGCGCTTTCGGCAACCGCAGCATCAAGGGCGCTAGCGTAACGGGAGCGCTGCGCCGGCTTCTCGGCGTTGCGGGGCTTCTTGGCCTTTTCCTGAGCGCGGGCATACCAATCAGGCACGCTTGTCTGCGCTGCACGCTGTTGCTCCGCGGCGGCCTGCATCTGCTGGGCAGCAGCCTGCTGAGCCGCTGCCTGCTGGGCCTCGAATTCCGCCTGCTGCATTGCTGCCTGCTGGGCCTCAAACTCTGCCTGAGCCTTTTCAGCTTCCTCTGCCTGCTGGGCCTCAAGAGCCTGCTGCTCCTGCTCTGCCGCAAGACGAGCCTGCTCGGCATCGCGGCGAGCGCTCTCGATGGCGCGCGCCTCCATACGCTGCATTCGAGCTTCCTCTTCAGCTTCCTCGCGATCATGCCGCTCGATCTTCTGGAGATTGCGCTCAACCTCTTCTGCGGTCATGCCGTCAACGGGCTTGCCCGACAACGCCGAGATTGCAGCCTTGGCGGCGATGAGGCTCTCCTCGTCCTCCATGGAGGAACGGGTGTGGGAGGAATACACGAACTCGGCGCCTTCAGGGACAAGGCCGCTCTCGTACGCGGCCTCCGGTCCATGCATCAGGGCATCCTCGCGCTCGGCGATCTCGGCTTCGCTCACGCGACCCGCGCCGATACGACGAGCCAGCTCAAGCAGGGCGGCAACGCCGGAAGCATTGCAGTTCGCACCCTCGTTGTAAGCAGCAGTCTGATGTAGCGCACCAAGAGCCAGCGGGATAGCAGTGAGCAGCATGGCGATAACGATCAGCAGCGTGAAGATCGTGGTAAGCGTGCCTTCGGAAGAACCCAGTGCAACGCCCTTGATGAGTAGCAGCACGGGAAGGGCGACCATCGCACCGAAGGAGATCTTACCGACAAGCGGCATGACCTGCGCCGTGGGACCGGCAAGCTCGGCACGCACCTTGCCGGTGTCATAGCGAGCCACCAGGATAACCTTTCGGCGACGAGCACCTTCGCCATCTTCAGGCGCTGCGGGGGCGTACTTAGCCACAACGTTTTGGCTCACACCTTTTCCCAGAAGCTTCGAGATGATGGGCTTATCCAAATATTCCGCCGCGAACAAGCCGGCGGCTGCAAGGCAACCGATAACCCCGATGATGCTCAGCACGGGCACAATCAACGACAGCAAGGCGAGCACCACGGCTGCGCCGCAGCAAATCATGCTAGGCAGATGAGGGTCGCCGACCCCATTGAAATCCTCGATGTTAGCAGGCAGACCTGCTTCCTTCTGGAATTGCTCGGTAATGTACAACGCAGCCTGCTGTTCCTCTTCGGTGCCAGCGGGACGGGCGCCGATTTCCTGTGACAGGTATGCGATATGCTCTTTAATATCCGGCATTTTTGTGCCTTTCGTTCCTCAATTACAGCAAGGCATATACGGGTTGCAGTATACGCTATTTGCCTTGCGCGCCCAAATAATCACGTATAACTGCATCACTGGTACCGGCAGCCGCGCGCTGTCCGGCATAGTTTCTGATAACCTCCGCCCACGTTGCGAAATACGCATCTTTGACCAATTGCTTCGGGTCGCTTGGCAAGGCTGCAGCCATCGTCGCAGCTTCCTCTTCGGCAGCGTTATACGCATCGTTTTGCGCGATGGCCTCATCCTTATTTTTCACGGTGAGGGCCTCATCGGACTGCACTGCCAAATCCATCGCTTCTATCCGCTTTTCCACATACTCGATCAGCGGTGAAACATCAGCCGTTGGGTAATCCGCTTGAAGCGCCCTGAGCTGATCAAGGCTCTTGGAAAACGTTTCCTTCGCTTCCAAGGTACACTCTTTGGAAGCATCGACCTCGTTCCGTCCGGCCAGTTTCGTTGCCTCGCGAACCTGGGCATCCGCATCCAGCACCAGCTGCCACGCAGCGTCGCATTCCTTTGCCGCCTCCTCAGCATCTTCTGACGTCTCAACCAGCTGCATGCCTTGCGTTATCATGCCTTGACGCGCCGTTATCGATATCACCGTCTGATTGGCAACTTCGCGGACGGAAGGATCGGAAAGCTTTTCGGAGACGTTGCGCGCGCTCCCATCGGCATCGACCAGCAACTGTTTGGTTTGCTCGACGGAGGATAGGACATTTTGTCTCTTCCCTTCGCTTTCAGTTGCAAAGGGATCGTCCACTATCGCGTCTATTTGCAAGATGGTCTCATCAGCTTCGGAAACCAGTCTCAGCGCATCCATAAGCTCGGATTCGTATCCTTGCTGCTCGGTGACCTGACAATGCCATGCCCAAACGCCAACGGATACGATTACCAACGAGGCGGCTACCACAACGGATACCGCAGCAATCCTTCCCTTGCGTCGACGTGCTTTTCTTCGAGCTATCTCTTGCTCGATGGACATGCGCTTAGCACCAGCCAGCGTTTGGGACGAAGCCTCTTCGCTATAGCCTGATGCGTGGGTAGCCTTATTGCGTTGGGTTGCTTGCTTAGCGGATTTCCGTTTAAACCAGACTCCGCTTCGCCGCCTGCGAGCACCACTTTCGGCAGCATGCGAACCGGCCAACGCCCTATGGTTGGATGTTTCACGTGAAACATGTTCGCCTGTTTCACGTGAAACACTCTGAGTATTCGTATCTCTGCGATCGGCAAGCAAATCCCTCAGGCTGAATCGCTGAGTTGTTTCCTTATATTTAGCAGCATCGAGAACGCTGAACGATATCTCGTTGGACGTTCCGTGCGTCCTCTCTTTGATATGAGCTGCTCGGGCGATTTTATCGTCTCGTCTTCTCATATATGCCGCCAGGTTCAGCCTCGGTTCGTTGCCGCCAATTCAGCAACGATTTGAGCGGCGGGCAGCACCTTGATGTTGCTGCTTGGCAAGGAATTCAGGAACACCTTCCCATAGCTCTTCGAAACCAACCTATGATCTGCGAGGATCAGCGCGCCAGTGTCATCGGCGCGACGAATCAATCGACCAGCCGCCTGCTTCACCTCGAGCACCGCCGCGGGCAGCACATAATGTCGCCAAGCTTGGTCATCGCGTTCCGCACGCTCGCAAGAGAGCGGATCGGTCGGTTTCATGAAGGGGAGCTTCGGGATGACGACGCCTTTCAGCGTTGCGCCCGGAGCGTCGAACCCTTCCCAGAAGCTTTTCAGCGCGAACAGCGACAAGTGCTCGTCAGCAAGGAAGTCATCGCGCAGGCCCTTCACCGACACGCCCCACTTCTGGCACACCAAGCGCAAATCATCGCTTTTCAGTTCAGGTTGAACATAGTCGAAGCAACGCTCCATCTCGCGACGGTTTGTGAACAGCGTGAGCATCGAACCTTGCTGCGCTTTATGCGCCTCAACAAGGAACTTTTGCAGGGTGGCCATATAGCTAGGCTCGTTCGGCTCGGGCATATCGGCCACAACGTACACCGTCATGTTCTTATCGAAGTCATAGCTGGAATCAAGCTGGCAGGTTTTGACCGGAGAGAACTCTCCTTGACCCAAGCCCATAGCGTTCGTGAAGCCATCAAAGCTCCCGTTGACAGACAGCGTTGCCGATGCGAACACCACCGAATGCGTAGATGCATAGAGCGTATCGTTCAGCTTTCCGCCGACGTTAACGGGCATACCTTGCAGCTTTTCGCCGACGCGGTCCTTCTTCCGGCACAGCGTTGCAGCGTACGCATAGCTTTCGTTGGGGTCCTCAAGGATCACCTGCACTGCATTGACCTGTTCCTTCAAGTCAATGGCCATCGCGGCTATCTCGCGTTGTATCGCGGCTGCGTTCTCGATGTCTTCAAGATATGCCACCAGATTCTGGCAAGCCGCGATCAGCTTCTCGGCAGATTCCCGCATCGCGACGCCCTTGTCCACGATATCGCCGAACGTGGCGGAACTCCGGATATCGCTGTTCACCCACAGCTCTACGATTTCGTAGCCGCGCCCATGTCGGTTCGTGTCGAAGAACAACAGGCCCTTCAAGCTGGCGCAGAAAGCCTCAGCGGTCTGACGATACGCTTCACCCGCACTCTTACCCTTTTGCGTGAGCGTATAGAACAGCGTTTCGCTTTCCTCTTTCGCGCCGTTCAGGACCACACGGCGCTCCGCGCGGGAGAACACGTTCCTACGAGCATCATCTGCCGCTACTCGGCGCGCCTCTCGAAGGATATTCTCAGCATCAAGCTCGATGGAAAAAGCACGGCGCGCCTCGCTTTCGGCACCATGGGCCTCATCGACCGCCCAGTAGCGAACCGGCGGCAGCAGGCCGCCATCAGCGGCCATGTCGCAGAACAGCAGGCTATGATTGGTAACCAGGATATCCGCAGCTTCGGCACGCTTGCGCGCCCCGTGGACGAAGCACAGGTTGCCGAAGAACGGACACTTGCGGCGCAGGCATTCCTGGCTGCTCGTCGTGATCACCTTTCGCGGCAGCAAGCGATAGTCAAGCTTCAATCCGTCGATATCGTCGTATTCCGTTTGCTCGATAAACGAAAGCAGCGCCGCCATCGCAGGGGCCTGCGACAGCTCTTTGCCCTGAATCTCCTTCATCGCAGCGCCGTCATCAACCACGCTGCGAATCTTGCGAAGGCAAGGATAGTGGGAGAATCCCTTCAACGGTGCACACGTCAAAGGCTTTGCATCGGGGTCGGATACACGTAATGCCTTCGCAAGCGCGGGAACCTCTTTGAATACCAACTGATCGAGCAAAGCATTCGTTTTAGTTGCCACGCCGACGGTGATGCCGTTCCTCTGCGCGGTAAGCGCCAAAGGAACCAGATACGCCATGGATTTTCCTACGCCGGTTCCGGCCTCAACAACAAGATTGTCCCCAGAAGCGAACGCATCACGCACCGAAGTGCTCATATCTCGCTGCTCGGCACGCGGCTCGTAATTCTTATACAAGTTGCCCACAAGACCCTCTTGGCTGAAGGCTTTGACAATCTCCTCGGCAGTGGGGTACTCCATGCTGCGCATGGGGTCGGAGGCGATCGCATCCGCATCAACCTTCGGCCTGTTCTCGATCTTGCGAAGACGATCGCGACGAATGGATTGCAGCGAGAACAAATCGAGCTGGCTCGTTGCCCATGAGAGCTGTCCCTCGTTTGTTTCACGTGAAACAATGTCGCGCGCAGCGTCTTCGACCAACGCAGCTTCATCGGACGTCATGTCAGCAGCATCACCGGAATGGTCGGCGAAATACTGGAAAACAACCTGGGTTTCCCACTGCTCAGGCGTTGCAAGGGATGCGATTTTAGCCACAAGGGGCTTCGGCATGGCATCCACCGCAGCCAGCAGAATACGGAACACGGCACACGTAGCCGCAACGTCATCGTCTGCGCGATGCGTGGAAACCGGTGCTCCGAAGGTGCGAACCAGGTCGATAAGTCGATGAGATTTCAAGCGGGGAAGAGCAATGCGAGCAAGATCCAAGGAGTCAAGCCAGGTGTTCTCCAGCAAAGGATAGCCGCTTGGATGTCGCGTGGTGAAGGTGCGATCGAAGGCGGCATTATGGGCCACAAGCTTCGAATCACCAACGAACTCGGCCAGCTGCGCAAGCGCCTCTTCCGGAGAAGGAGCGTCGGCAACATCCTCATCGTGAATATTGGTCAGATGAGCAACATCTTCCGGAATAGGCTTTCCGGGGTTTACGAACGTCACAAACCAATCGACTATCTCGCCCTTATCCATGCGGGCGGCCGCAATCTGCGTCAACTCATCGTGATTGAACGAGAAGCCGGTTGTCTCGGTGTCTATAACGACGATATCGCGGTCAAGCTCACCGTAATCGCTTTCTTTCGAAGCATCAGCAAGCGATGCATAGCGATCGACGATCGCCTGAGGGGTTCCATCACTGATATACGCGAGCAAATCACCACGCACGGCATATTCCTTATCTCCCACATGGATGCTTCCATGTTTGCTTCTATCACTTTGTAACCTTCTTATTGTAAGTCAGCCGGCATCGATGGATGCCGGCTATTCCGGTTCTTCGTTTGTGTTACGCTTTTTTCACTTTATTTCAGATAGGAGACCCCATGCTGCCTGATTGCTATTTCGGCGCATATGCCCGCTTTGACACCACTTCAAAGAAAGATGCGGCGATTCTGCTTGGATCGAATTGCATCATCGGCGACGTTTTCAATATCGAGTTCAAGCCCTTGGAAGGCCAAACACGCGCATGGGTCGTGAACGATTACGGCGATATCTTAGGCTACCTCGACGAGCAAACGTCCCATAAGCTCAATTTGCTTGCTGCTAAAAGCTGGGAAATGCATGCCGTCTTGTCGTTCGTCGCCTTCACCGACCAGCCGGAACCGGGTTTCTATTGGGGTGAAGTCGCGATCTTCTGCTACGACAAGGTATATCAATCGGATTTCGATACTTTTATGCGAACGACCATGAAATCGCTTGCGCAAGGCATACGCCCGCGTATCGACATCAAGAATCAAGGTGTGCAATCGATTCTTGATTCCCATGGAACCTGGCAGCCTTCGCAGCGAGCTGATATGCCCAAGGGCGACAGCCATACCGCCATCCTCAAGAAATCCCGGGGCTTTACCGACTTGATGGTTCAAAAGAGCAGGGAAGGGAACAAGGGCTGTTTTTTGATCAGCTGGGCATTCTTGCTAGCATTGGTCGCATTGGTGGTGTTCGGCTTAAAAAGCTGCGGGCTGTTTTAGATACACTCTTTCACTAAACTTCGTTGGCCAATGGCTTTCTTAAAGGATATTTCAAGGGTTCGCTCGACACTACGGAGTTCATCCTGTCATAGGACGACATAAAATTTTTTGGAAGATTATTCGATCTTAAATCCCCGCATCGAGGTCAACCCTTAAATCAACGGACGGCATGATGGCCTGCTCTACGAATAAGAGCCCATCCTCCGAGTCAACCTAAACGCTATACAACCCGTTAGAACATCGCATGGTGCCAAGCTACAGCAAGAGGGGGCTGCCCCCGGAACACTTCCGGAATCAGCCCCCTCTGTTTGCCATGCATCCTTTGTCTAATGGCATCCATTTCTGTTTGCCACGTATTCTGTATCCAACGAAATCCATTTCTCAGGGGTGCGCTGAATTGTTTTAGGTCGCCTGTTTATGAAAAGACGACTAATTCAATCGACTGCCCAACAAACTTGTTCCGCAAACCCGTTTATCGCACAGGCTCTTCCAAAGCAAGCTCGATAAGCTTGGTGCACAACTCAGGGAAGGTCATGCCTGCAGCACGAGCGGCATCGGGAAGAAGGGACGTTGCTGTCATGCCGGGAATGGTGTTCGTCTCCAACGCCCAGCAATCACCGTTGTCTTCCAAGATGAAGTCAGTGCGAGAGGTGCCGCTGCACGAGAGCGCTTTATGAGCGTTTTCCGCCTCGCGCTGCATAACCTTCGTCACATCGTCGGGGATGCGCGCAGGGCAGATATGCTGAGAGCCGCCCACGGCATACTTCGACTCAAAGTCATAGAAATCGCTCTTGGGAACGATTTCGATAACGGGCATAGCCTTCGGCTCATGGTTCCCCAGAACAGCAACAGTGAATTCACGACCCTTGATATAACGCTCGATAAGCACCTCATCATCGATATCGAGCGCTTTCTGCAAAGCCTCTTCGATGGCTTCCGCGCCCTCTACGATGAACACGCCGATAGCGCTGCCCTCGGTACCGGGCTTCACAACAACCTTCTCACCCATAGACGAGATGACCTGCTGGATATCAACCTTGTCACCCTTGTTAACCGTCAAGGACGGAGGAGTGGGGATACCCTCGCGCTCGTAAAAGACCTTTGCCTTCACCTTGTCCATGGCAAGCGCGCTCGACCACACGCCAGAGCACGTGTAAGGGATACCGACGATATCGAGCAAACCCTGCACCGTACCGTCTTCGCCATATTTGCCATGCAGGCAGAGGAACGCCACGTCGAACGGTTCCTCGATCAAACGCTTCAGGTCTTCCTTGTTCGCCGGATCGATATCAGTGACGGAAAAACCCGCCGTCTCCAAAGCTTCGCGAGCACCCTTACCGGATGCCAAGGAAATTTCACGCTCGTTGCTTTTGCCGCCGCACAAAAGAGCAACACGACAAGAACGAGGATCGATACTTGAAGACATGACTCCTTCTTTCTCCTTTAGAGATCGTATTGCTGCAGTATAGCAAAACCCGCACACGGGCTTCACAGCATGCAAGGTAAGCGCTGATGTTTCACGTGAAACAGGTATAATGACCCGCATGAATACACCAATCAAAAACTTCACCCAAAGCGACCTGGCTTCCCTTATGAAGGAACTCGATCAACCATCCTTTCGCGCAAAGCAGCTTTACGAATGGCTCTACAGCAAAGGCGCTCAAAGCTACGAAGACATGACCAACCTGCCCGCTAAACTTCGAACCCAGCTTTCCGAGGAGCATCCGTTATACGTGCCAAGCGTGCTAGAGGAGGCCGTTTCCAACGATGGCACCCATAAGCTGCTCCTGGAATACCACGACGGCGTATGCGTTGAAACCGTTGCCATCCCATCGCGCAACGGCGACCGTCTTACGGTCTGCTTCTCCACGCAAGCCGGCTGCCCTATGGCGTGCGCGTTTTGCGCGACAGGGAAAGAAGGCCTTACGCGCAATTTAACCGCAGGCGAGATTGTCGATCAGATCGTCACAGTACAGCGCCTTATGGGGCGTCGCGTGACCAATGTCGTCGGTATGGGACAGGGCGAACCGCTGCTGAACTACGACAACGTCTTGGGCGCGCTGCGCATCATCAACGACGAAAAAGGCTTGGGTATCGGAGCGCGTCACATCTGCATCTCCACGTGCGGCATCATTCCTGGAATCGACCGATTTGCAGAAGAGCCCGAGCAGTTCACACTTGCCGTGTCCCTTCATGCAGCACGACAGGATGTACGCCTTGAGCTGATGCCCAAAACCAGTGGTTTCCCCTTGCCAAAGCTTAAGCAAAGCCTGCTGCGTTATATCGAGAAAACGAATCGTCGCGTCACGTTCGAATACATCATGATCGATGGTGCTAACGACACTGATGCGGACCTGACGGCGCTGCTGGACTTCTGCAAAGGATTGCTTTGCCATATAAACCTGATTCCCATCAACTCGATCCCTGAATCACCGTATAAGCCAAGCGCTTCCAGAACCATCGACAAATGGATCGCCGAAACAGGCCGTCACGGGATAGAGACCACGTTGCGAGATTCCAGGGGATCTGATATCGCCGGCGCCTGCGGACAGCTGAAGAACACGTTCACGAACGGGCGATAGCAAGTGTGCTTATCAAGTGCGGGTCCCGCAAACGGTAGCAATTGATGCCTTATCGCGTTTGCAAAGGCAGCACAAACTGGTTTCCTAGTCTCATAACCTCCCGATGCTTTCTTGGATATCATCGAAAGCATCGGGAGGTTTCTTCTTCATAAACATACCCGCTCAAACAACTGAGAACAAAAGACGCGCTTCGCCGTAATGGCACAACCCCCTAAATCGAAAGCGCACGATATCTATCAGGTTATCAGACCGACAACTCAATATACCCCTGACTCCTTCGGCACCGATGACGACAACGAATACATAATCACTCGTTAAACAAAAAAACGAGCCGGCGATGAAAACGTCAGCTCGTTTGATTTACCCGGAAATCGAAATTCCTTATGCAAGGTTCGAAGCAAGAATACCCTTGAACAGACGCTCAAGATCGTCTTCGTCCTTAAATTCAATTTCAATCTTATTCTTGCCGTTAACGGATTTCACCTTAACCGGCGTATCCAAAACATCCTTAAGCGTACGGGCAACCTTTCGGTATTCCTTCGGCATGGGAGTCTTCGGCTTAGCGTTCTCATTTTTCTTTCCGGAGAACAACCGCGCCAAAGCCTCGGCTTCGCGAACAGACAGCTTTTCCTCAACCAGCTTACGCGTCAGGCGCTCGCGTCCTTCTTTCGTGGGGATGGAAAGGATAGCTCGTGCATGACCGGCGGTAATCTTCTCCTCGAACAGCAACTGCTGGGCTTCCTCGGGAAGCTCCAGCAAACGCAAGGCATTCGCAACCGTGGAACGACCCTTCGACATCGCCTGAGCAACCTCAGCCTGCGTCATGTTCAATCGTTCCATCATGCGGCGATAGCCGTACGCTTCCTCAATGGGATTAAGATCAGAACGCTGGATGTTCTCAATAAGCGCAAGCTCCAGAGCCTTGTCGTCGCTAGCTTCTTTAACTCGAATAGGCACTTGATGCAAACCTGCCAGCTTCGATGCCTGCCAACGACGCTCGCCGGCGATGATCTGATACGTGCCATCCTCAAGCGGACGTACCAGAATCGGCTGCAAAAGCCCGTCTTTTTGGATAGAAGCGGAAAGCTCCTCCAGCTCCTCGCGCTTGAAATTCGTACGAGGCTGATCGGGGTTAGGGGCAATCGCGTTGATGTCCACTTCATTCACTTCGCGAGATTGCGCATCGCCGTCGTTTCGCACAGCAGCAGAAGGCGCTACCGTACACTCAACCACTTCCTGGACAGCAGGACGTGCAGCACGCTGGGCAACTCCTTTGATGGTGACCTCAACGCCGTTTTCAACGATCGACTCGGGCTCCTGCTCCTCATAGGAGGAGGGAACGGCTTCGCGAGCCGTCCGGGGCTCAGGCGACTTTTGCGCAGGAACAGTCTCGCGAATCACTTCACGTTCGGGCTGAGGCTTCGGTTGAGACTGCTGCGGCTGCTCGACATCCACGCGCACACGTTGCGGCTCCTCCTGAGGAATAGCCTCCTCATAGGCACCGCCCAACAACGAGTTCAGACCACGACCAAGACCACCACGACCATTCCTAGCCACGGGCAATCACTTCCTTAGCAAGACTCATGTACGACTGGGCACCCTTGCCCGAAGGGTCGTACAGGGTTATCGGTTGACCGAAGCTAGGAGCCTCGGAAAGCTTTACGGTACGGGGAATCAGCGTCTCGAACACCAATCGCCCGAAATAGCTGCGCACCTCCTCGACCACTTGGCGGGACAGCGTGGTTCGGCCATCGTACATGGTCATAAGCACGCCGTAGATATCCAACGTGGGATTCAAGCGAGTTTTGACACGTTTCATTGAATCAAGGAGTTTTGTCACACCTTCCAATGCATAGAACTCGCATTGAATGGGGATAAGCAGCTTGTCGGCGGCAACTAGGGCGTTAACCGTCAGCAAGCCCAGGGAAGGGGGGCAGTCAATGAAAATGTAATCATATTTACCGCGAAGAGCCCCGATGGCATCCTTAAGGCGATTCTCGCGCGCCATCTCGGAAACCAGCTCAACCTCAGCACCAGCAAGGTTGATGGTCGCCGGAACCAAGTCCAAACCCTCGCACACATCGGGGATGATAACCTCTTCGACGGGAACATCATTGAGCAGCACATCGTAGATGCAATTCTGCACCTGGCTCTTCTCGACACCAAGGCCGCTTGAGGAATTACCCTGAGGATCAAGGTCGACAAGAAGCACCTGCTTGCCCATTTCGCCAAGCGCGGCGGAAAGGTTGATTGCAGTAGTGGACTTACCCACACCGCCCTTCTGGTTGATGATCGCCATGATTTTCGTCTGGCCAACCACATGCTTCACCGGCTTCTTCTCGCGGTAGGAGCGAATGGGCGTAGGCTCGATTTCGGGGCGAGGTTCAACAGGCTGCGGCTCGGATTCGGTTGAGCTATGAGGGTCGCGCTCGAGCACTTCGATGTGCTCGATGGCTATCTCATCCTCAACGGTATCTTCCTGTACGCGTTGTTCCTGCTGAACCGGCTCAGCTTGCTTTTTATCTTTCCTGAGGCCGTCGAAAAATCCCACAGGAACCCCCTTTCATGGTTTCAGACGCTAGTATACCGTGTTTCGTTTCACGCGTATAAAACCCCAACCCACAATAGGGACTTTTGAACGGAAATCAACGAAACCTCGATAAGAAAAAAGCCGCCCCTACAATATCGGGAACGGCTTATATCGCTACAGCGGCTTCTTCTGAGCCAAACCGGTTCTGCGAGGCAGCTTCAGCTTCGGCTTAGCAACCTTCTCATAGCACAGAATCCGGCGAGAGTAATCATCAAGCTCGTAGGTCTGATCATCAACCAGTTCCATACCAACCTGCTTGCCGACGACGCGAGCGTGATCAAGCTCATCTTGCTCAACGAGGGCTTTGAAGCAGATGAGACGGCCGCCCATCTTCAGCAGCGGGGAAGAGAGCTCCAGCAAGACGGACAGTTTCGACAATGCCCGAGCACTAATCGCAGCAAATTGCCCAGCCTGCTCGCGACCAAGGTCCTCAATGCGGCCGGCATACGTGGATACGTTGTCAAGCCCCAGTTCTTCGATGAAGCCATCAAGGATCTGAACCTTCTTTTGAACGGAGTCGACCAGTAACGTTGGTCTGCCGGTTTCAATGGCAAGCGGAATACCAGGATAACCCGCACCCGTTCCAATATCGGCATAGCGGCCTTCGGGACAAGCGTTCAAAGCATCAAGGCCAAGCAGTGAATCCCGCACATGGAGTACCATGCCATCTTCCCAAGAAGAGATACGCGTGATGTTCGTGGTCTTGTTGGCCTCGATAACCAACTCCAAATGTCGCTTGAGCAAGTCCTCGTGCATGAACCGTTCCTTCTATCCTGTTGTTTCACGTGAAACATACTTTAGCCCTTCATGCAGCATATTGGACTCCAAGGATATGAACCCCTTGAAAAACAAAGAGGCCGCATCCGAAGATGCGGCCTGATAGGTTCTTGCGATATCAGCCGAGAGCTAAATAGAAGCAACTGCCTAGAGCGGGACAACCACAACGTGGCGCGCGGAGCCCTCGCCCTCAGATGCCGTCTCGACGCGCTCGTCGTCACGAAGCGCGATATGCACGATGCGACGCTCGTACGGAGTCATAGGGCGAAGCTTCACGCTGCGATGTTGCTTGGAAGCCTTTGCGGCAGCATTACGAGCGATGGACTCGAGCTTCTCTCGCTGACGATTCTTGTAGCCCTCAACATCGACGATAACGGGATAACGGAAGCCCATGGTGCGAACGGTAATGGCCGACACCAGGAACTGCAACGCATCAAGGGTCTTACCATGGCGACCGATGAGAACAGCCAGATCGTCACCGGTGATATCGAGGATAAGCTCGCCTTCATCGCCTTCGTACTCGTCAATGGTGACCTCGCCGACATCGAAGTGCTTCAGGATATCCTGGATAGTTGCGATGGCGGTATCCGCGATGCGATCAAGATCCTCGTCGCTGATGCCGTCTTGTTCGACCTGGGCGTCTTGAGCCTCTTCTGCGGTCAATTCCACGTTCTCTTCTTCTGCCATTTGCAGCTCCTTAGAACTAAAAACCACAGTGCGCGGTGTTTCACCGTGTCAACTTGGGAGAAATTGCCAGACCATCACGGTTTTCAGGAGATTTGCGAGCTTAATTGACGGGAAAGGGGGTGAGGTCAACAACATTCATGAGCAAAAGCATCAGGAATGTTAGCGAGCGATGTGCGGCGCAGCCCTCTGCGGCGCCGCCCGTCAGGCATTGTGCAGTTTGTAGCCCATGCCCCACACGGTTTGCAGGTAGCTGTCGGTGCCGGTGGGCTTCAGCTTGCGGCGCAGGTTCGAAACGTGCACGTTCACCGTGGAGTCCTCCACCGAGTAGGGCTCGCCCCAAGCCAGCTCGAACAGCTCCTGCTTGGTGAACACCTTCTGCGGCCGGCCCATGAGCAGCTCTAGGATGTTGAACTCCGTGCGCGTGAGGGCCACCTCCTTGCCGTCGACGCAAAAGACGCGCCCGTCGGGATCCAGCTCCCAGCGGCGGAAGGCGAGCAGCTGCGAGGAGCCGTCCGCCTTCGCGGCGCCCACGGCTGTCCCGGCATGCGCGCGCTCGGCATGGTGGCGCCGCTGCACCTCGATACGGGCCTGCAGCTCGTCTAAATCGAAGGGCTTGGTCAGGTAGTCGTCGGCGCCGGCTTGCAGAAGGGAAATCTTGTCGGCGGCGGTGATGCGCGCCGAGATGACGATGATGGGCAGCGCGCTATCGGCGCCGCGGATGGCGCGCACGATCTCCTCACCGGGCACGCCGGGCAGCATGAGATCGGTGATAACGACGTCCGGGCGCCGCTCGCGCAGAAGCAAGAGGCCCTCGGTGCCCGAGAAGGCCTGGCGGCAGCGGTAGCCGCGACGCTCCAGATGCGCGCAGACCACCTCGTTGATAGAGGGGTCGTCCTCGATGATGAGTATGTCGGCGACGGTTTCCATGGCAAGCAGGATAATACGCGCGGATGCGTTGGCGTCGGCATCTTCAAACAATCTTAACGCTTCGCCAGAACTTTCTTTAATTCCCACGTCCACACTGAAAGTCGTTGGAAATGCGGTATAAGCGAGAAAGGACGAAACGATGGGATCTGCGCGAGAAGGGAGGCGGCCGTGAATGTCATCGAGGCGCGCGGGCTAACCAAGGTCTACGACGGCCGGGCTGTGGTGCGCGATTTCGCCATGACCGTGGCTGCGGGGGACGTCTACGGCTTCGTCGGAAAAAACGGCGCGGGCAAATCGACGGTCATGAAGATGATCTGCGGCGACGCCCTTCCGACGGCTGGCGAGGTCGTACTGTTCGAAAGCGATCGAGCCTCGGCGGGGGACGGGGAGCCCGAAGACGGCGGCGTGCGGCGCATCGGCGTGCTGATCGAAGAGCCGGGGCTGCTTGTGAACCTGTCGGCCTACCGGAACCTCATGGCGAAGGCGCTTGCCTGGGGCATCGTGGACGGCCCGGCTCGCTGCGAGGAGGTGCTCAGGCTCGTGGGACTCTCCTCGGTTGGCAACAAGAAGGTGCGCGGGTTCTCGCTCGGCATGAAGCAGCGGCTGGGAATTGCACAGGCATTGCTTACACAGCCAAAATTACTGATTTGTGACGAACCGACCAGTGCGCTTGACCCCGTAGGCAGAAAAGAGATTTTGGATATTCTCTATAAAATCAGCGGAACGACTACTGTATTATTTTCCACTCACATTCTTTCTGATGTAGAGCGTATCTGCGACCATGCTGCCTTTTTGAACGAGGGGAAAATTGCTGTCAGCGGGACGCTTGCAGAAATGAAGGCTTTACGTGGACATGACAGCT
>OLQT01000908.1_pt1 | contig 19547 bp, 9 predicted proteins | sample 1672651 | NCBI WGS metagenome assembly OLQT01 (sample SAMEA3136709, study PRJEB25190) | human gut metagenome | biome: human gut; feature: human-associated habitat; material: faeces | place: Austria | collected 2013 | reverse complement strand
AATTTACCCCTAAAATACCATAAATTTTAAGAAATGTAAAGATTAAGACCTGCCATTTTCGCTCCTTGCGTCAACATTAGCCTCAAATTGTCTGAAAATATCATTACCTACAAGCTGTTCGAGCCTTGAACGTTTTTCAAAAAAGCTTCCTCGAGCTTTTACCTGTTCATCAAGAGCTTCTCTGTAGAAAGTATCTGTTATCAAAATAACTTCTTTTGATAAATTCTGAGAATTTTGATAGTTTTTATACCTTTCCTGAACCATATTTGTTGTCATATCATACAGCTGCCTGGCAGTCATGTAGTCATAATACATGTCAACAACTTTTTGCTGAAGCTCGTCTACCTTTCTTACCAGAATTATCATATCAGCATCAGTTACCTGAGTATACTTATAGTTTAGAGCCTTTGTATCCTGCGACATAATACCTAAAGTATTTCCGCCAATTAAAGCTGCACTTGCGAGCACAGGATTTCCCATTCCAGCACCTAGAAATGTGGACATACCTGCTATTGTCGTCAAAACTTTTTTTACTGCACCTGCATCCGGCTTATCTTTGTCAGGATTTGAAAGTTTATATATAGCAAATTTTATCGTATCGCTTTTTGTTGCAGCCCCCTGCCAGAGAAGCGACAAATCTTCCATCATATCGTTGTAATCAACTTCTACAGATTTTGATACTTCTAACGCCATTTTCTTAATGCTTAAATCTGCATAAGTAAGTCCTTCGCTATAGTATTTTTCTTCCTTGACAATCTGAGCTTTAACCTCTTCTTTGCTGTTAACATCAATTTTATTTTCAGGAGTATCAGTTGTTCCAAGCCTGTAAAAAATATCCTTTGGAGTAGTTACATCGTCGAGTTTTACCTCCGCTGAAACAGGAAGCATAAGCAGTGCCGCCAGCATAAGAGATACAACAAATTTATTTTTTGCCATTTGTACCTCCATTCTTTTTAGCAGCATCATTATCTTTATAAAGTACAGAATTAAAATCATATTGATATAATTCAAGCCCGTCAACGACCTTTTTTCCGGCGAGCCTTTGAAGCTGTATATGATATTTTTTAGCAGACTGCTCCAACTGGAACTCCTGTATTCTCATTGCGTCGTAGAGTGAAGATGAAATAGCAATTTCAAGAACATCTTGTCCGGTGAGAGCCTTAGAATAATTCCTGCTGTACAAAATCATTTTCGAACGTGTATCCTTAAGCTGGCTCAAGGTATTTTTGTAGTTATAGTATGAACTTATTAAAGAATCCTGCAAATCTTCAACCATACTTGCTAACTCTATTAACTCTGTGTCAGTTAACGGAGTTTCTTGAGGCATAGTTTTTTTGTTAAGCAGTCCCTGTGCAAGCCTTCCTGCTGAAAACGCCGAAGTTTGTATGCCGTAATTCGCCCCCATAAGACTCGGCACAAAAGACGCACCAGCTACAATTGCGGAAAGTGTTTTAGCCATTAATGATGAATGAATTCTTCGCTGAGATTCGGGGGTTGCAAGCTTTTTAAGCGCAAATTCAATTACCTGATTGTTTTCAACAGTTCCCTGCCAGAGTTTTTCAAGGTCTTTTATATCGTGCTCTTTCTGAATTTCAATTAAATGCGCAAGTGTTTCAGAATCGTTAACAAGAAGCGACCCCTTCAACTCCTTTGATGAGGATTCAATTGTAATCTGCGGTTTTTCTACGGTCGTTTTGTCCAGAGTAACAACGCCGTTATCTGCTGCAAACGCCAGATGCGGCAATAAAAATGCTGCTATTAAACTCACTCCCAAAAACTTCTTCATAATACATTTATACTCCAAAAGGAGGAGGAAAATCAACTTGTCGGAAAGATAAATACTAATTCCAGTTATACACCTCATCAAAAGCATAAAAATCTGCAGGCGTAATCTGCCACATATCTAAAAGTTGAATTATAGCAGTATTGCTGATTTTTCTTTCACAACGTTCTACATGACCTATATATTTCAAATTTTTAGATAATTTATAAGACAATTCTTCTTGAGAAAAACCTTTTTCTATACGATATTTTCTTATTTGATTAGCTATATTCCTATAAAAATATTCCTCAAAACTTGACATACAATTATTATATTTATATACTTATAAAGCACCACTGCTACATAAGCACTATTGGAGGATTAAATATGGTTAATTTGTATTTCTGAAATCGAAAAAGCTATATAAAGGGATATCAAGAATTTGTGAAATTTGTATAAGCTTTTTTAGACTTATATAACGTTCAACTCGTTCAACATGCCCAATGAATTTAGGATTAGCATCTAATAGTTCCGAAAGTTTTTCTTGCGAAAAATTTTTCGCAAGACGGTACTTTTTGATATTTTGTCCTAATTTTATGTATATTTCCTTCTCGAAATCCATATCAACATAATATGATATATGCTATCTAGGCACCACTAGCGTATAAGCACCGTACGAGAATATCTAATGACAAAACTATCAATACTACTTATCAGCATTATAGTACTAGCTGTCACTCAGCTATTACTCACAGTAGGGCTGTTTATAAATTTTAAAAGGAGAAAAAATGATTAAAACAATCGCTATTGATTTAGACGGTGTATTAAATACTTACTGCGGAAATTACAACGAAAACGAGATTGCTCCGCCTAAAGAAGGCGTTCATGAATTTTTAGCAAAGCTCGCTGAAAACTACAAAATTGAAATTTTTACCGTCAGAAACACCAAGCTTACTGCTAAATGGCTTATAGACAACGACCTTGACAGGTACGTATCAAACATCACAAATGTTAAAAACCCTTTTGCCAGCGCCTTCATTGATGACAGAGCTATCAGGTTTAACGGCGATTACGACGAAACCTTACAAGAAATTACTTTTTTTAAGCCATATTGGCGCTAATTTTTCAAATACTTTGTTAATATTAATTTTTTAAGTGCTTTTGCATTAACTGCGTGAGGCTCAAGTTCAATAATCTTATCCAGATTTTTTATAGCATCTTCATACTGTCCGAGATTTTTTTGGATTGCAGCAATAGAATAATAAGCATCTATAAACTTCGGGTCCAGTGCTACAGCTGAAACAAAATCATCCAGCGCTAGTTTCGGATTAGTATTAAAAATCAGCTGCCCTCTATTAAAATACGCATCAATCATTTTTTTATTCAGTTCAATTGCCTTCGTATAATTTTGATACGCTTCTTCGTCTTTACCAACACTGTGGCAGGCAATTCCTTTGTAAAAATAAGCTATGTCCGACTTTGGGTTAAACCTGATAGCTTCATCAAGATTTCTTATTGCATCCGGAAATGCACCGGAGTTAACATCAGCAATACCAAGGCTCAAGTAATACTTTTCAACAAAGTCTTCGTCATCCTTAATACATACATCCTGAAATATTTGTGCTTTATTATCCAGCGCCATCTGGAATTTAGGATTTAACAGTATCGCGCGGTTGTAGTCGGAAAGAGCTCCCTTATAATCTTTCATCTTATACTTTGTATAACCGCGGTTATTATAAGCAAGTGCACACCTTGAATCTAATTCTATTGCCCTGTCATAATCTGCCAGAGAGTTTTCATAATCCTGCAGTTCATTATTAACAAGACCTCTATTTATATACGCATCCAAAAAGTCCGGATTTACCTCTATTGCCTTTGTATAAAGTTCTCGCTTCTTTTCAAGATTTTCTGTTATTAGTGCAAGGTAAAAATAATACTCATCACTGCACCCGAGACGCTTTAAATCATTCTCAATTATTTTGCGAGCTGAGTCATAATCATTTGCATTTAATGCGTTTACTATTCTTTTAATAACCTTGTTCTTATCTTTCATAAAAGTATTTTAACATAAAAGCGGATAGCATATACTACCCGCTTTAGTTATATATTTCAGTTCTATTTTACAAAGAAACTTGCATTTACGTTAGCATAAATTTTTACTACGCCGCCTGATATAGAAGTTTGAGTGCCGCCGGATGCAGCTTCATCTGCCACAGAAGCAAGCATATTCTTTGCCATATACATTCTAGGGCTGCTGTAATTATTTGCATTGCAGCTTACATCAAAAGTTCGTACACCGTCAAGAGTTGTACCAAGGTTTTTAGCAAGCAGACCGGCTCTTGATTGAGCTTTCTTAGTAGCAATTCCCAAAAGGTCGTTGCACTGTGAATCATATGTTGATAAAGAGAAGTTAAGATTATCTACATTTGTAGCACCTGCCTCTATCGCTTTATCTATCATTGCACCTATTTTATCAAGAGATTTTGTATGAACAATTACTCTGTTAGAAACTTCATACTTATCTAAATTTCTCTTGCTTCCTGAATAAGTATAGATTGGTGAAGCACTGAAATCAGATGTTTTAATATAGTCCCCATTTGAAGAATTAAGCATTGAGCTCAAAACTGAAAGAACCCTGTCAGAAGCTTCTTTATTTAATTGTGTAGCTTTTTGCATTGATTTTGTGTCAGATGTCTGCACTGCAAAAGAGATTTCTGCCACATCCGGTGCTACTTCTGTATTTGCAGATGTGCTTACAGAAATATATCCTCTATCGTGAGATACCTGTGTTACTGCCTGAGTTGATAATGGTGCACTTACTGCTATCAAACCCAATACAGCAGCTGTTAATAATGTTTTTTTCATAATTCCCTCCTAATTAACCTATTATATCATATAAACGATTTCTTTTCAGAATTGTTCATTTATAATAAAAAGTATGAAAGCATTAGTTTATCAAAATCACGCAATAAGCCTTACTGAGCGCAAAAAGCCGGAAATAATTTCGTCGAGAGATGCAATAGTTAAGGTAACTTTATCATCAATTTGCACAAGTGACCTGCATATAATTAAAGGTTTTGTACCTCGGGCAAAAGATGGGATTGTACTCGGGCACGAATTTGTAGGAGAGGTTGTGGAGATTGGAAGCGGGATTACAAATCTGAAAATCGGCGACAGAGTAAGTGCAAATTGTGAGACTTTCTGCGGCGAATGCTATTTTTGCAAAAAAGGGTTTATAAATAACTGCGTCAACGGAGGCTGGGAGCTGGGGTGCAAAATAGATGGATGTCAGGCAGAATATGTCAGGGTTCCGTTTGCTGACACAGGACTTACAAAACTGCCTGATAACGTAACTTATGAAAACGCTCTTTTTGTTGGAGATATTCTTTCAAGCGGATACTTCGGAGCTGAGATGTGTGAAATACAGCAGGGAGACTGCGTTGCTGTTATAGGAGCAGGCCCTGTCGGACTTTGTTCTATGGCCTGTGCTAAGACTTTCAACGCAGGAAAAATTATTGCAATTGATATTGATGATTATCGTCTTAATCTTGCTCTAAAACTAGGTATTGCGGATTATGTATTAAATTCCCAAAAGTGTGATATAGAGAAAGAAATTAAAAAACTTACTGAAAACAGAGGCGCAGATTCTGTTATAGAGGCTGCCGGAGGAAAAAACACTTTTGAAACTGCCTGGAAAATTGCACGCCCTAATGCGATTGTTGGAGTAGTTGCAATGTATGAGGAAAACCAGATTTTACCTATGCCTGAAATGTACGGCAAAAATTTGACTTTCAAAACAGGTGGAGTTGATGCTGTTCATTGTAAAAAACTAGTTGAGATGATTTCTAAAGGTATTATCAATACTGATTTTCTTATAACTCATACATTTCAGCTGGATGAGATTGAAAAAGCATACAAATTCTTCGAAACTAAGTCTGATAACTGTTTAAAGACAGCAATTAGATATTAGTATTTAACAGACCTTAGAACCAGCGGTCCTTTATCAAGCGGTTCAGTTACTTCTAGCTGAATAACGTCAGATTTATTGTCCGGCTGTTCCTTAATTACATTTTGAACATTTACAGCAGCGTCATTTGATGTATCCAGTTCAATAACATTTTGAACGACATCATAAGTTTTTTCTGGAGCAGATACCGGTTTATCTTCTATATCAGGAAGAAGTTCAAATTTTTTGACCGCAGGTTCTGCCTGCACCATATCTGTGTGGTGTCCAAATTCAAGAGCCCATCTTAACCCGAGATTTAAAGTTATACCGTTTCTGCCGCCGCTCTGAAGCATTGCAGAACCAAATGCCATAAAGTTATCCTTAAATACTTTTTGAATACCTACACCATATTGAACAAATGGTTTAATACTCATTTCCGGAAGTCTGACATTGTCTGCCATTACCCTTGATTTATCCATAAAGTTCATTACTGCATTAGCAGCTATGTATGGCTGCCAGCCGTTTTTAGTATTCGCAATAAATTTTACACCTGGCGCAACCTGAATTGCGTGCAGAGGATCAGAGTCGATTTTTGCACCGGCTGAATTTTTGTAATCAAAGGTATTTATAAATGTGTATGCCAGCATTAAGTTCGGTTGAATTATAAATTTTCCATCTTTAAATTCCAGATTGTAACCCGTTTTATTTCCGACGCCTGCCATAAGCATTACAGCATCTTCGTGACCGTACATTGTAGAAATATCAGACAGATTTGCTCCTGCACTTAGTGTTGTTGCATTGAAGAAGTTGCCTTTGTATAAAGTTACAGTACCGCCGAGCACACCGCCGTTTTGGCTTATACCGATATTTTTATAATCAATACTAGCTCCGTTATAACCGCCGTAACCTGTGAATGTTCTTGCCCAGCCGTGTTTCCATTCTTTGATTGGCGTATCAAAACCAAACAGAGAACCGTAAGTTATACTATTAACTTTTGGCCCGTCTTTCAGAGGAATATTTTCAAAACTTACGTATGGTTTATACCAGGTACTTACCTGTTCCTGTAGTTCAATATTTTCACCAGTATCTTTTATACCGGCAATCGCAACTTTATTTTTATTAATTTCTGCCATACGTACATGTTTTGGCATCAGCATAAAGTTGTCGCTATTCTGGAAAGCATAGTTAAATGTCTGGTTCATCTGTGATGCCGCAGCAGCCTGAGCCGCAACTGCACTGCCTAAAACAGAAGGGTTAAATGCATCGCTTGGATTTGACGGGTATTCTATCTTGCCTGTATCAGGGTTAAAGTACCCGCCTCTTACAAAGACCATATCGCCGTCTCTGTAATTGTAGCTCGCACCAAATTGATATACAGGAGTATAAACTGTTTTCTGACCGTGATATTTTACATTTTCTGCGAAAGATTCGTCAGCAAACGGAATCTCAACCATAGTTATATTATTTGCAATATTATTTAATACGTTTATTGAATTGAGATTTACGACTGTACCTTCACCTGCCTGAGCGTATTCATCGGCTGTAATACGGCCCATTGTATTTGTTGTAAAATCTACTGCTGCAGAGTTAATATTTACTGTACTTCCGTCATTTAATTCAAATTTAGTAAAATGCAGAGGGTTTGTAGTTAAGTTACCGATATTCATTGTACTCTGATTCAATACTAGCGAGTCATTTACTGCTGCATACGGATTATAGAGATTAACTGTACTATCCTGGGCAATTATATCCTGATTTTCTACAAGGACAGCAGGGGTGAATACTGTATCTTTAAGATTTATTGTACCGCGTTCTTCTGTCGTAATCTCGTTAACGTTAAATGTTGATTCATTAACATTTATTGTGCCGAGGTTAGTTATTTTGGATGTATCCATATCGCCGGTAACAGTCATAACTTCATCATTGTAGATATTTTCAACAATCAAGTTACCTGTAATATCTGCACTGCCTTCTGTATTAGTAATTTCTTTTACTGTAGTATTGCCTTTGATTATTGCTGTACCGGTATTAGAAATTGTAGTTACCTTAACATCATTGTTAATCAGCATATTGCCGTCGTTATCAATTTTGTCTGCATATACGGAGCCGTCTACCGTAATTTCACCATCTTTTTCATTTTTTACGGTTTCTTTTACTGCAATATCGCCTTCTGCCTTTATGTTTCCACTGTTGGTAATATTATCAGCTGCAGTATTTCCTTTGATATCAATATCTGCCTTGTTTTCAAAATCTTTAACAGTCATTAAAGAACCGTCAAAAGATAGTTTTGAATTATTGGTAACATTGGCAAGCTCTACTACGCCAGTCATGTTCAAATCATTATTGTTAATAATATCTTTATCGGTTTTGACATTATTAAGGTTCAATATACCTTTGTTATCTGTAGCCTCATCATTGTTATTAGTAATATTAATGTTTGAAATAGTTACATTTTGATTTTCGTTCACAGATGAAAGGAAGTCTTTGTTATTTACATCAAAAGTATTGTTTGCTCCGTTTATAGTAAGGTTTATCCCTTTAAGTTCAGAAACATCTTTTGACAAGATTGTTGTTGAATCATCTACAAAAGTAAATATTTTGTCTTCTTGTTCGGTAAGACCGGACCAGATTGGAGTTTCGTACTCGGCCCAGGCAACAAATGTATCCTGAAGACCACGGATTTCTAAACTATCATTTTTCGTTGTTGTAGAGGCAAGACCGAATTCTTTTGCGAGAATAATATCGCTAGTCATAATTGCTTCTGCTTGATTTAAGACTTTAGAATTATCATAATCAAGCTGAGGTGCGTCAGAAGTTGCTGATTTTATTATTTGCAAAATGTATTTTTCATTCATGTCGCATTCGTTACTAACATTTATTGAAGATATATAAATTGTACCGCTTCCTCCGTTTTCAAGCGTGAAAGTATCAGCATTCTGTTCTTCTTTTGTTAGTGTAACATCGATTGAATATCTGGAATCAGCGGAGGAATGAAGTTCATCCATTACATAATCTGTATAGACCCCGTCTTTTGTATTAATTGTACTTCCATTAGTTACATTTAATACAGAGTTATTTAATACATTTGAATTGTTTCCCAAATTCATTGTTGAACTATCTGCCGTAATGTTTTGGTTACTGATTTCACCGTTTGTAGTAAAGCTTGAATTTGTTATATTAATATTACCTGTTCCAGTAATTGTATTATCAAGAGTAAATGCTGAATTTGTTATATTTATTTGGGAATTATTTAATATATCACCAACCCTGTCTGTACCATTACTAAGAGCTATAGTTCCTTCGTTTTTAATATAGTCAGCATTCAAACCATTGTAAATTACAGCGTTTTTAGTATTTGTAAAACTGGTAATTTCTGCACCGTTATTAAGAGTTAATGTACCGCTGTTTACAGCACTTTTCAAATCTGCATAACCTAAAACCGTTAATTCATTAGAGTTATCCACTATGCCGGCAGAAGTAAGAGTCCCTGAAATACTTGCAATTCCGCTATTTGTAAAATTCTGAATTTCTGAATTATTTTGTACAGTTAAATTTCCGCTGTTATTTACTCCAAGTGAAATTAACTGACCGACAACAGAAATATCATTAGTGTTTATAATGTTGTATGCCGATGTCAGATTGCCGCCAACATTAAGTGTACCATCATTGATTAAACCATTTGAGTTTCCATCATCAGTTATTATGCCTGTTACGTCAAGGTTTCCAGCAATATTTATAGTTCCTGTTTCTTCGTTTACCAGACCGTTGACCTCTGCATTATTACCTGCAATCAGAGTTCCGCTGTTTGTTAAATCTTTTGCGTTTACATCACCTTCAACATTAAGAACACCGGAAGTCGTTATATTTTCTGTTGTTATCAGATTACCTGTAACATTTACGTTTGCTTCATCTCCTACATTAAAGTTTCCTGTATTAATAATTTCCTTTGCTGAAGCAGTTCCGATAACATCTAAATCACCAGTATTGTTTATAGTATTTTCAACAGTAAGATTTCCGCTAATATCCATATCACCATGGTTTGTAACATTTTTAGCATTCACATCACCTGTGATATCAAATATTTTATTTTCATTGTTAACTATATCATTTGCGTTTAATATACCTGTAATGTAGACTTCACCGTTATTTGTAAAATCACTTACATCAGCACCGCTCTGGAAAGTTATAATACCGCTGTTTTCAATATCCTTAGAAACTACATGTCCTACTACTGTTAATGAATCGGTATTAGAAATATTTCCCGCTGCGGTTAATGAACCATTAATAACAGCATTTCCTGAATTTGTTAAATCTATTGTTGAAACACTTCCGCCTGCATTAAGAGTTTTTGTATTAGTTATAGACCCGTCCGTTGTAAGATTATTAGTAACAGTGAGTTCATCTTTATTAATTACATTACCTGTTGATGCAAGGCTGCCTTCAACAGTCATTTGTTTATTGTTAACAACATTATTTGTATTTGCATTGCCTGTTATTTTAACGATATTATCATTTGTTAAATCATGAATATCAGCTCCGTTTTTCAGAGTCAAAGTTCCGCTGTTAGTAACATCATTTAATCCTGCCTGTCCTTCAACGGTCAGGACATCAGTGTTGTTCAGAATACCTGTTGAAATCAAATTTTCGCTAATATTTGCAATTCCATTATTTGTAAAATCAACAGTTGTTAAAGTACCTGTCACATCGAGAGCAGCGCTGTTTAAAATCAACACTTCTGCTGCGGCATTTCCTGTGATATCCATATCACCTTTATTGTTAATATTTTGAGCAATAACATCACCGGTAATATTGAATATTTTTTCTTCGTTGTTTGTAATATTATTAGCGATTGTACTGCCTGTAATATATGCACTGCCGTTGTTTACAAAATCATTAATTTCTGCACCGTTACCGAATGTTAATATTCCGCTGTTGGTAACATCCTCTACAATTACCTTTCCAACAACAGTAATAGTATTCGTATTTGAAACATCACCGGAAGCGGTTAATGTTCCGCCTACACTAACGCTTCCTTCATTGGTTAAATTTGCTGCTGATACAGAGCCTGTAACGTCAAGCGTTTTGGATGTTGTTATATTTCCGGCAACATTCAAGTCTTTTTTAACAGTTAATGTATCAGTATTTTTGACATCAACAGCAACACTAAGATTGCCGTCAACGCTCATCTGTTTGTTATTAATGATATTATTTGCATCAGCATTACCTGATATTAAAACAGTATTTTCATTTGTTAAATTATGAATATCCGCATCATCTTTAAGAGTCAAAGTTCCGCTGTTGGTAACATCATGTAGGTTTGCCAAACCATTAACGGTTAATGAATTTGTGTTATTTAAATTTCCAGTTAAGGTGAGTTCTTCTCCGACAGATGCACTGCCTGTATTTGTAAAATCTTTACCTGTTACAGAGCCGGTTACATCTAAAGAACCGCTGTTTGTAATTAAAAGTTCTGTTTCTGTATTACCGTAAATATCCATATCACCTTTGTTGGTAATATTCTGAGCATTTACATCGCCTTCTGCGTTAAAAATATTTCCTTCATTATTTGTAATATTTTCTGCGGAAGTCTTACCTGTAATATAAGCATTACCGCTGTTAACAATGTCTTCCAGCTCTGCTCCGTTTTTGAGAGTCAGAGTTCCGCTGTTGGTAACATCTTTTGCAGATAGTTTGCCATTAACAGTTAACTCATTTGTGTTAGTAATATTATTTGCCGCTGTAAGAGTTCCGCCAATATTGGTTTTACCGTCATTAGAAAGATTGTTAAGTGCAGCATTATTGTCTATCTGCAAACTGCCTGTAGTTACATTTACCTCTCCGTTTCCGGTTAAAGTTCCAATTGCATAGCTGCTGTCAGCATTTCCGGAAGTCGATAATACTGCTCCATTTGATAAATTCAAAGTACTTACGATATCTGCACCGTCTTTAAAAGTCAAAGAGTTTGCAACATAAGTTGTTCCGTTGCCTGATACGGTTTTACCAATTGAACCTGAAAGATTTAAGGTTTTATTATTCTCAATTGTACCTGTCAGGTATTCACCCTTAGATGTTAAAACACCGTAGTTGATAACATTACTAATATTATTGTTATTAGTAAGATTTCCGGAATCTTTAATTATAACATTTTGAGAAATAATATCATTATTGGTAACATTGCCGGCAATACCAAGTGAACCTGTTCCAATTACCTGATGAGTTAAAGAACCGCCTGTTAGAGTAAGTATACCTTCGTTTGTTACAACACCGCCTACATTATCAGCATTTATTGTCAAATCCCCGACAGCTGTAATTAAAATTGCCTGTGATATTGCAGAATTAGATGTTACCTCGCCGACAATATTGGTTGTGCCTGAGCCGGAAACAACTTTGTTCAGAGTTCCGCCATTGAGAATTAAATCGCCAGAGTTAGCTACGTTGCCGCCCACATTAGAAGCATTAATCGTCAAACCGCCTGTCGAAGTTATTGATATTGCCTGTGAGATAGCTGAATTAGAAGTCACATCACCCGTAATGTTTGTTGTACCGGAACCCGATACGACTTTGGACAATGTTCCGCCAGATAAATTTAATGTATTATTATTTGTTACGCTTCCTTTAATATTGCTTGCATCACTTGTTATTGTACCTGCGTTAGTAATTGTTCCGCTGTCTGAACCTAGAGCGGCATTGTTAGTTAAAGTAACGCCAGAACTAACATTTACCTTTTGACTTATTCCGCCATTGTTTGTTGCATTGGCACTGATTGTTGTAGTTCCTGAGCCGGAAACTGCTTTACTTAATGTGCCGCCGGAGAGGTTAAGGGCGTTGTTATTGGTTACTGCTCCCTTAATATTGTTTGCATTGGTATTAATTGTTCCTGCGTTGGTAATTTTTCCGTTATCAGAACCTAATGCGGCATTGTTAGTCAATGTAACACCGCTATTTACATTTACACCTTGATTAATGCCGGCATTGTTTGTTGTATTACCGCTAATGGTGGTTGTACCGTTTCCGGATACGGCTTTTGACAATGTTCCGCCGGAAAGATTTAAGGCATTATTATTTGTCACTGTACCCTTAATATTGCTTGCATTTGTATTAATTGTGCCTGCATTCGTAATTTTTCCGCTGTCTGAACCCAATGCAGCATTGTTCGTTAGAGTTACACCATTATTGATATTTACCCCCTGATTAATGCCCGCATTATTTGTTGTATTGCCGGTAATATTGGTTGTACCGGAGCCTGATACAGCTTTTGATAATGTTCCGCCGGAAAGGTTTAAACTGCCGGAGTTTGCAACAGTACCTTTGATGTAATCAGCATTACTATTAATGGTTCCAGCATTGGTAATTGCTCCGTTTGCAGAGCCCAGAGCCGCATTGTTAGCTAAAGTAACACCGCTATTTACTTTTACAGCCTGATTTATACCGCCGTTATTTGTAGTATTGCCGGAGATGGTGGTTAAACCTGCACCGGATACTACTTTAGACAACGTTCCGCCGGTTAGTATCAAGTCACCGGCATTGGTTACAGCACCGCCGATATTTCCTGCACTAATAGTTAAGTCACCGGCTGCAATTATATTAATTGCCTGTGATATAGCTGAATTGGAGGTTACTGCACCGGTAATATTTGTTGTACCGGAGCCGGAAACTGCTTTACTTAATGTGCCGCCGGATAAGTTTAATGTGTTGTTATTGGTTACAGTTCCTTTAATATTACCTGCATTACTTGTAATAGTACCCGAATTGGTAATTGCACCATTTTCTGAACCCAGAGCTGCATTGTTGGTTAAAGTAACGCCAGAATTTACACTTACACCCTGATTGATACCGGAATTATTGGTTGTATTGCCTGTGATAGTTGTTTTTCCGGAACCGGATACCACTTTGCTTAATGTTCCGCCAGTGAGTATCAAATCTCCGGCGTTTGTTACTGCTCCGCCTATATTGTTGGCATTGATAGTAAGATCACCCGCTGCAACTACATTAATTGCCTGTGATATAGCTGAATTGGAGGTTACGGCTCCGGTGATATTTGTGGTTCCTGCACCTGAAACTGCTTTGCTCAATGTTCCGCCGGAAAGATTTAATGTATTATTATTAGCAACAGTTCCTTTGATATTACTTGCATTGGTATTAATTGTACCGGAGTTGGTAATTGTCCCGCTATCTGAGCCCAATGCAGCATTGTTAGTGAGAGTAACTCCGCTATTGACTGTTACACCCTGATTAATACCGCCGCTGTTTGTTGTATTACCGCTAATAGTGGTTTTGCCGGAACCGGATACCGCTTTTGACAATGTTCCGCCGGAAAGATTTAAACTGCCTGTATTAGATACAGTGCCTTTAATGTTATCAGCACTGCTGTTAATAGTTCCAGCGTTCGTTACGCTTCCACTTGCAGAACCAAGAGCTGCATTGTTTGTAAGAGTTATACCGCTATTAACTTTTACACCCTGATTAATACCGGCACTGTTTGTGGTATTACCGGTAATTGTAGTTAAACCTGCACCTGAAACTGCTTTAGATAAAGTTCCGCCAGTTAATATCAAATCTCCGGCGTTAGTTACTGCTCCACCTATATTTCCGGCATTTGCAGTTAAATCACCGGAAGAAGAAATTGAGATTGTCTGAGAAATTGCTGAATTTGCAGTTACGGCTCCGGTAATACTAGTTGTACCAGCGCCGGTTACAGCTTTGGTTAATGTTCCGCCAGTGAGTATTAAATCTCCAGCATTGGTTACGGCTCCGCCTATATTTCCGGCATTTGCGGTTAAATCACCAGATGTCGCAATTGAGATTGCCTGAGAAATAGCAGAGTTTGCAGTTACGGCTCCGGTAATACTGGTTTTGCCTGAGCCGGTTACGGCTTTGGATAATGTTCCGCCATTTAAGATTAAATCACCTGCGTTTGTAACATTTCCACCAACATTGCTTGCACTGATAGTTAAGTCACCTGCTGATGCAATTGAAATTGCCTGAGAAATAGCTGAATTAGATGATACAATTCCGGTAATATTTGTTGTTCCGCTTCCGGAAATTGCTTTTGCAAGAGTTCCGCCGGATAAGTTAACAGTATTGTTATTGGTTACTGCACCCTTAATATTGCTTGCACTTGTATTAATCGTACCGGAGTTAGTAACAACTCCGCTGTCTGAACCCAATGCGGCATTGTTAGTTAAAGTAACACCGCTATTTACATTTACCTTTTGACTTATTCCGCCATTGTTTGTTGCATTGGCACTGATTGTTGTAGTTCCTGAGCCGGAAACGGCTTTGCTTAATGTGCCGCCGGATAGGTTAAGAGCATTGTTATTGGTTACTGCCCCCTTAATATTGCCTGCATTTGTATTAATTGTTCCTGCGTTTGTAACTTTTCCGCTATCAGAACCTAATGCAGCATTGTTAGTCAAAGTAACACCGCTATTTACATTTACACCTTGATTAATACCAGCACTGTTTGTGGTATTTCCTTTAAGCGTTGTTGTACCTGAGCCTGATATTGCTTTGCTCACAGTTCCTCCGCTCAAAGATAAATTTCCGGAGTTTGACACAGCACTTGTTATACTATTGGCAGACATTGAAGCACTGCCTTGAGTACCAATGTTTAGATTTGCATTAACCTTACCCGTATCAGATACATTTAATGAACCATTATTAACATTTACAGTGTTTTGAGTAATAGAAACACCATTTGCTAGTGTAAGGTTTGCACCGTTGTTAACATTTGTTGAACCGGTTCCCGAAATTCCGCTGTTTAAAGTATTTGTTCCGCCAGTTACGTTTAAAGTACCTGCGTTTTTAATTGCAGCATTGGAATTTGATGAAGCAATAGTTACGTTAGATAAATTTGTAGTACCGCCTGATGCATTTACAACAGAACCTTCTGAATTAACAGCATTTGTAATATTAACATTTGAGAGGGTTAATGTTTTTCCGCTAGAAAGTTCAAAACCGGTTTTGCCATTCATATTTATAGTAGATTTAGAAGAACCGCTCGCAACACCGTTAACATTTGATACACTTCCAGAAGTTGCACCAAGATTTTCACCTACGGTATATGTGTTAGAAGCGGCATCAAAGTTAAAGTTTTTAGTTTCTGTTGTATTAAGCTGGTTCCATAATTTGAGAGTATCACCCTGAACACTATAGCCGTTTCCAGAAATTTCGGATGTTGTTGTATAAGTTATACTGTCTCTGTTTGTATCAGTCGTAGTAAGGCTTAATTGTCCATATACTCTAACAATTTGATCCAGCTGAGAATATACAGCCGACCAGTTTGTATTTGCCAAAATCGCATCTTTTGTAGCAGTTTCAGTCTCTTTAAGCAAATTTCTATATGTTAAAGCACTATTCAACGCAAGATAAACACTGCTTCCGCTTCCGTTTTTAAGAACCTGAACTGTAACAGAACCATCCTCAAGCGGAATATCTGTTAAATCAATAGCGTTAATATAGACACTACCGGAGCCATTTGCTATAGTAATAGTATCAGCTTTTTGATTTGCTAAATCTACATCGAGTTCCCATCTAGCATTGGAAGATGATGATAAATAATTAATATTATAATTATTTATCTCATTATCCTGAAGATTAATCGTTCCACTATTGGTATATAATCTTGAAGTTGTATCTGCAAAAGTATCTGTTCCAAAGGTAAGGTTTGTATTACTCAACTGGGTGTATGCATTTTTAACAGCACCGTTTAAGTTGATTTGTCCTGTTGAATTGCCGTTCAGGTAGACATAGTGAGTATAATTTGAGTCACCTGTAATTGTATCATTGAATATTATTTTACCGTTATTTTGTGCAGTAAGAGTAATGTTCGTTCCTGAACCTTGCATCCAAATAGCCTGAGACTCTTTCGCACCGTCACCAACCTGTACATAGTTTCCTGAAAACTCCGATGTACCGCTATCAGCAATAATGTTCAAATCATAAGTTGTATAAATTGCACCGCCCTTAGCAGTTCCTCCATCCTCTGCATAAGCATAGTTATTGATAAAGCTTACATTCTTGATGCCATTTGATATATTTGAAGTGTTATATAAAGCACCACCATAGGCATTATTACCTTGAACATAGTTACCTGAATAAGTTCCGTTAGCCAAACCGTTTGCAACCGCTGTATTATAAATAGCTCCCCCGCTGGCATCACCTCCGGTAACAACGTAGTTATTGACAAAATCACCTGAAATAAGTCCAATAGCATTAGAATTGTTAATATTGTAGATTGCACCGCCTGCTGAATTACCAATCGCATAAACATAGTTACCAATAAAATCTGCTGTTATTGAACCTATTTTTGCGTAACTATTTGAATTATTATAAATCGCACCGCCAAAAGCTCCGCTTGCAGAGGATACAGCATAGTTATTACTAAAACTGCCTGTTATACTATCAATTGAATTATTATTATAAATAGCCCCGCCCTGTGCCTCTCTTGAAGCTTCAACGTAATTGCCGACAAAATCACCGGATACATTACCAATACCATTAGAACTATTGCCACTAGAATAATATGTATTGTAAATAGCTCCGCCTTGCGCCTGATAATTAGCGGAAGAAGCATAGTTACTAGAAAAATCAGCACTTATATTGTTTATCTTATAATTGCTATAACCGTTGTGAAATATTGCACCGCCTTGTGCGACACCTTGATTTGCGACAGCATAGTTACCTGTAAATGTAGAATCTGTTATGCCGTTTGTTATAGCTCCTTCATTATAAATTGCACCACCTTGAGATCTATTACTTGTAGACTGTTCTAACTGAGTATCAGTAGTTACATAGTTACTGTTAAAATCACCGGTTATTCCTGCAATTGTTGCTCTGGTACTATTATAAATACCACCACCCATTGCATGCAAATCTGCTGATGCATAGTTGCCTGTAAAATCACCTGTGATTGTTCCAATAGTACGATTAGTATAGTTATATATAGCACCGCCGTATGCGTATGTAGAAACTGCAGTACTGGAACTTGCACTCCCTCCCTGACCTGTGGCTAGAACATAGTTGCCAATAAAATTACCTACAATATTTCCCATTGTGTTTTCATTGTAAATTGCACCGCCATAAGCATAAGAGTATGCTCGTGCATATTCACCATAGTCGTAATCTGTTGATGTAGATTCAGACTCATAAGCATGTGCACTGGCACTGGCACTGGCATTTGACCACCATCCGTCACGCCACGGGTGGTAGTCTCTATCAGAGTTAGAATCATAATCAGAATAGCCGCCTGACGCTGTTGCACTGGCAGATGCAGAAGCTGAACTTGATTGTGTTTCATCCAGTGGATTATATGTTGTTGCAGAAGCAGACGCTTCTGCTGTTGCAGTACCGCCGACAGCTGTAGCAGTACCGCCGTACTCGTCGCTATAACCGTGAACTGCTGTACCGCCTTTTGAATGAGCTTGTGCATAGTTTCCGACAAAATCACCCTCAATATCCCCCATAGTACCTTCGTTACTTATGGCACCGCCGCGAGCGTAAGCATAACCATCTGCTCGCGCCCATACGCTGGTTGAAGCAGTCGCACTCGCTGATGCATCTGCACTTGCGCTAGCGCTGGCATAGACATTATTATCACTGTCAGTGGTTTGTGTACTTTCGTCAAAGTCAGAATCATATGCATCACCGCCATACGCAGATGCTGAGCCCCCTTCGGCATAAGCGTAACCTCCTTCTGCGTATCCGCCGTTACCTTGAGCATAAACATGGTTCTTAACAAAATTCCCTTTTACACTTCCAAGATAGCTTGTATTAGCAATAGCACCGCCATAGGCATTTGCTGTACCGTCAGCAGAACCTTCAGCCGTAGCTGTAGCATCAGCATGTGCACTGGCATCCTCATTAGATGAACCTGAACCGCCGGAATCAGAAGCTGTACCGCCATATGCATATGCAGAACCGCCATAACCTTTGCCCGCTGTAACTCTCTGGTCTACGTAATTTTCTTTAAAATCAGCAGTTATATTTACAGATGAATTATTGGATGTATTATAAATTGCACCGCCCTTAGATGTTCTGGTTATATTGTTATATCCATCCTCATAATTTGTTGCGTCTGCATCAGAACTGCCGGAAGAGCCAGTTACACTCGAATCACCGCCATATACGCTGCTGGTATCTACATAATTTTCAACTAAGCTTTTTCCACTAAAAACCTTATTTGTTACATCCGCTGATGCAATAGAAGTAAGTCTTGAGCCCGCCGCTGTATATCCTGACGGAGATGTATAAGTATATTTCAAATACTTAACTTGATTATTCGGTAATTTGATTTGTATTGTATCTGTACCTGCTGAAGAAACCTCTGTCCAGCTTATATTTGAAGAGGTTCCGGTATTTGCTGCATTCAGGGTAATTTTATAATAATGTACTGTTACAGAACCGTCTGCATTAACTGTTTCCTGTTTATAGTTATAATCGCCTGATGTCCCCTCCACAACATTATATAAAGCATTAGCAGCATATCCAGAAGGCTTTCCCTGCCCGAATTTAACATTAATTCTATCCTTAAACTTAAAAGTTCGAGCATCACCAATATCAGTATCACCCTGTGTTCTGCCAGTTCCGATTGCATAAGATTGCTGACTGTTACCCACAAAACATATACCAGCTAATACTGCGATTATAATCTTTCGCTGCCGAGATAAATCACGGGCAGAAAGATTGTTTACGCTCTCTACCTTGTCTTTCATGATACACCTAATAACTTCATTGTTCGTATTATCTATAACGGCAACATGATGGTAAAACTTTAATAATTTTTTAAAAATTTTACAAAAGTTTACATAAAATTCACAGGAATTTTCTTCTTATTTGTAT
>OLQT01000887.1_pt1 | contig 19946 bp, 17 predicted proteins | sample 1672651 | NCBI WGS metagenome assembly OLQT01 (sample SAMEA3136709, study PRJEB25190) | human gut metagenome | biome: human gut; feature: human-associated habitat; material: faeces | place: Austria | collected 2013 | reverse complement strand
AAGGAGAAAAATCATGAAAAAAACTTACAAAATCGATGTAGACTGTGCAAACTGTGCAAACAAAATGGAAGAAGCTGCTAAAAATACTGCAGGAGTAAAAGATGCAACTGTAAACTTTATGGCTCTAAAGATGATTGTAGAATTTGAAGATGGTCAGGAACCAAAAGCAGTGATGCAGGATGTTCTGAAAAACTGTAAAAAAGTAGAAGACGATTGCGAAATCTTTTTCTAAGATACAATCAAAAAGATGTGAGTGTCAAAAGTAAAGAGTGTTACTCACTAATGTTTTTAGAGTCTCTTCTATAACTGCTTTTAGTGGTGCGGGAGAGATTTTAAAAATTTACAAAAAAAGTTGACTTTTAAAGAAAATGGAGGAGCAGGGGATGAATAAAAAGCAAAAAAAGATGCTGACCCGAATTATTATTGCAGCGGTATTACTCGTAATCCTTTCCTTTCTTCCTGTAGATGGATATCTGAAAATGGCGCTTTATATGGTGCCATATCTGGTAATCGGATATGATATATTAAAGAAGGCGGGAAAGGGAATTCTGAATAAGCAGGTTTTCGATGAGAACTTTCTTATGGCTGTGGCTACCATCGGAGCGATTGCTTTGGGCGATTATAAAGAAGGTGTAGCTGTAATGCTGTTCTATCAGATCGGTGAATTGTTCCAGAGTTATGCAGTAGGAAAAAGCCGCCGTAACATCACTGAACTGATGGACATTCGTCCGGATTATGCGAATATTGAGCGCGACGGACAGTTGGAAAAAGTTGATCCGGATGAAGTTGAGATTGGCAGCATCATTGTTGTACAGCCTGGCGAAAAGGTTCCGATTGATGGTATTGTTGTAGAAGGTAAATCTACACTTAACACAAGCGCACTGACAGGAGAGAGTGTTCCGCGTGAAGTTGCCACAGGCGAGGAGATTATCAGTGGATGTATCAATCTGTCTGGTTTGTTAAAGATTCAGACAACAAAAGAGTTTGGAGAATCCACAGTTTCCAAGATTCTGGATCTGGTAGAGAATTCCAGTATGAAGAAGTCCAAGTCTGAGAACTTTATTACGAAGTTCGCAAGATATTATACCCCGGCAGTCTGCTACAGTGCTCTGGCACTGGCCATCCTGCCTCCTGTGATCAACCTGATCATGGGCAACCCGGCAGCCTGGAGCACCTGGATCATCCGTGCTCTGACCTTCCTGGTAATCAGCTGTCCCTGCGCGCTGGTCATTTCCATTCCTTTGAGCTTCTTCGGAGGAATCGGTGCGGCAAGTGCCTGCGGCATTTTGGTGAAGGGATCCAACTATCTGGAAGCGATGTCTGAGACTAAGTATGTGGTATTTGACAAGACCGGTACCCTGACCAAAGGTGTATTCGATGTAACGGGTATCTATCCCGGTCAGGGATTTACAGAGGAAGAACTGCTGGAGTATGCTGCTTATGCGGAGAGTTATTCCAGTCATCCCATCAGCAAGAGTCTGAAGAACGCTTATGGAAAAGAACTGGATGCCTCTAACGTCAGTGATGTGGAGGAGATCAGCGGACATGGTGTAACTGCCAAAGTGAACGGCAGACAGGTGGCAGCCGGCAATGCAAAGCTGATGAAGAGCCTGAACCTGGCTTATACGGAAAATACCGGTGTAGGTACAGTGGTTCATGTGGCGGTAGACGGTAACTATGCAGGATACATCCTGATCTCCGATGTGATCAAGGATGGTGCGAAGGAAGCAATTGCCTCCCTGAAAAATTCCGGCGTGAAGAAATGCATCATGCTGACCGGTGACAGCAAAACAGTTGCAGAACATGTGGCCGGTGAGTTAAAATTAGATGAGGTACACAGTGAGTTGCTTCCCGCAGACAAGGTAAGTTGCGTGGAGAAGCTGTTGCAGGAGAAGGATGCGAAGGAAAAACTGGCATTCGTGGGCGATGGTATCAACGATGCACCGGTATTGTCCCGTGCTGACATCGGTATCGCCATGGGAGCACTTGGTTCTGATGCAGCCATTGAAGCTGCAGACGTGGTCCTGATGGATGACAATCCTGCCAAGATTGCCCTGGCTATGCGGATTTCCCGCAAATGTCTGCGTATCGTCTACGAGAACATCGTATTTGCGCTGGCAGTCAAAGCCATCTGCCTGATCCTGGGTGCGCTGGGTATCGCCAATATGTGGGTTGCTATCTTCGCAGATGTAGGAGTGATGGTACTGGCTGTTCTCAATGCCATCAGATGCCTGCGCATTAAAAACAATTAACCGGATGCAGTAAAAATATGTCGGCGTCATGAGATAGCCGGTGTTCCGGGAGAACAGGTGAACATGCAGACTTTTTTTTCAGAAATTACAGCACTGTGCAGGAACGAACAATTTCTGCACAGTGTGATGGAAAAATATCATTATGATCCGGAAGAATATCCCAATCTGAAGAGGCTGGCAGGTGAGATGATCCCCTGCCTGGAGACAGAAGCGGGATGGCAGGACAGAGAAATCAAAGAGACTTTTCCCGGGAGGGATCAGTCTTTTTTGGCTGTAGGCATTACCCTGGGAAAAGGGATCGATGCACTGCAGGAAAAGTATTTGCAGAACGGATTTCTGACAGAGAGTTATATGATCGAGGTGCTGTCCAGTGAATTATTATTAAAAAGCTACCGGGCTTATACAGAGTGGGTAGCTGTGCATCGGAATCTGCATGTTGCCAGACTGCATTTTTTAGGTGGGAAGATTTCTGAGACTTCGGAATCCCAAATAGGCAGTCTGCTGCGGTTGGCGAATCTGCCCATGCTTCTGCAGAAGCTTGCATTGCCGGTTACCTGTAATACAGCGTATTGTATGATCCCGAAAAAAAGTGTGGTATTTTATGCGGAGCTGACGAAGGATCCTTTTACCAAATGTGCCGGAATCTGTCTCGGGTGCGGCAGGAGAGACTGCCCGAACCGCATGGAGGAAAAAGAGAATTTTCCTTTGCGATTTGCGGATATGACGGACCGCCCGTTGTCCTATGGGTATGCCAGAATTTTTTCCAAAAGCACAGATGAAAATGGAAGATAACGTACAAAACAGAAGTCTCTATTGTCCGAAATATTCGAAAAATCCTATAGTCATACCCGGAGCAGGGCATTGAAGGTCTCCTCTAAATTCAGTCTGCCGTAGCCCCATTCCCGGTTGGGGTAGTTCAGACCCTGCGTACGCACGGCACCGCGTATGAAATAACTGCGGATCTCCCGGCTTTCCGCCAGCCGGTTATTGCCTTCAATGACTGACCATTGGAAAAACTGAGCCACAGCTCCGGCAGTGATAGCGGCAGCCATGCTGCTTCCCGTACGGCATCCGTCAATGGTGGAGATATTGACTCCGGGAGCGGATAAGTCCGGACGGATCTGCCCGGTGCGTCCGAAGCCTCTGCCGGATTCTGCGTAAAAACTGTTATTTTCCGCATTGTAAGCAGAAACGCTCAGAACCTCCGGCGCCATCGAGGGCTCCGTCAGAGTCATGTCGGGATCCGGATTGAGAAAATATACCGGAGTAGACAGAAATTCTGTGATAGGCAGCCACATGTGAAAATTACCGTTATATAAACTACCGGAAGCAGAGACATGAAAGGTCCAGATACCGGGGGTAGGATCCTGGATGCGTACAAGGATCAGTTCCTCGCCGGAATTTTCTTCCACAAGAGCAGAGTCGATAGTGACTCTGCTTTTTTCATAAATAAAGGAATAGGTTACACTTTGCTGCAATCCCAGGCGCAGTTCAGGAATATTTTCCCCGCCGGGAGTACGGATGCTCAGATTAAAAGCATCCGGCAGAGCACCCCAAAGCTCCAGCCAGAATCCGATACAGCCTTCGCTGACCCGAATCTCCACATTCCGGGAATCCTCCCCAGGTGTCTGAGCGCTTAGTCTTCCATGGTAATGGTGTGAGGCGTTCCCTTCATTTCCCCCGCAGACGATGGCGGCACGGCTTCTGCGGACAGCGAGAGAAGAGAGATACCGTGACAGGGAGGAATTGCCCGCGTGATCTCCCTGGTTGGTTCCCAGACCCAGACAGATGACTACCGGACGTTCGAAGAGCCGCACGAAGGATTCCGCATATTTGATGCCCAGCATAATATCATTTTCCTGATAGGCGGGAACACCCTCGGGCACCAGATAAAAGCTGCGCAGATATTGCTTACATTCCTTGAGCTTCACCACGACGATGTCGGCACCCGGTGCAGCACCGATATAAGGATTGCCTTGTCTGACGACACTGCCGGCTGCGACTCCGGCGAGGATACTGCCGTGTCCGTTTTCGTCCCGGGAGGGAACGATGGAATAAGGATCCTCGGAACGCAACGCCAGGTTAATATCCTCTCTGCGGTATTCAGAACCATATTTTAACCCATCAGGGGGCGCTCCGGTCTGAACCGTCTGATCCCAGATCGCCAGGATACGGCTGTTGCCGTTCTCGTCCAGAAACACAGGATTTTGGTAATCAATCCCGGTATCGATAAAACACAGGATCACGCCCTGCCCCGTGAGACTTAGGGGCGGACGCTGTACCTGGGTGATCCCACTGGCGATCAGGTCTGCCGGATCAAAGGGAGCGGCACCGGGTGGCGTCTCACCGGAGGGAGATAGCTGCATGAGTCCGTAAAGCTTCGGCATATTGTGATAGGGGAAAAAATCAATCTTTGGATTGCGGATTCCCAGATTGGCCAGATACAAAATCAAAAAATCTTCTCCGATGCGTTCATAACAATTATTGTCATCTCCCAGAAATTCCGATGCGGAAAAGTCTGTGATAATGTCATAGGTGTTCTCTGACAGGATCATTTCCTTGCAGTCCATGGCGTTGCTCCGAAGAATCCATTTTTATAATATATACAACGGGATGAATTTTGGTGTGTATGCGTGGGGAAATCCATGACATAAGGGAAAAGCTATAGTACATAAAATATTATGAATATTATAGAAGAGACGGGTAGAAATACCGGTAAGGGATCGTGAGATGTGGGAAAATCCTATTTTCAAAAAAGTATGGGAAGTCGGGAAAAAATCAGCGGTATTGATGAAGAAACATTATAAGAATGGTCTGATGTTGGGAGTGCTCTTGCTGGCAATGTTTTTCCTCGGAAGAAGCATCGGAGCCATTGCCTACGGTCTGCGTATGCAGCGGGAAATAAAGACACAGGAGACGGCGGGAACTGCGTTAGAGAACACGGAAGCGTTATTTTCAGCAGAAAACTGGGGACTGGGATTCGGGGCGGAAGGAACGCAGCCCACCGGCACGGCATCTGCGGAAAAACTAAAAGAGTACAATGCCTATTATGTGGGAGCTGCGGAGGAGAAAAAGATCTATCTTACTTTTGATTGTGGCTATGAGAATGGTAATAGTTCCGCCATATTGGATGCATTGAAAAGGCACAATGCACCGGCGACCTTTTTTGTGGTAGGACATTTTCTGGAGTCGGCGCCGGAGATGGTGAAACGCATGGTGGAGGACGGACACACCGTGGGAAACCATACCTATCATCATTATGACATGTCGAAAATTTCTGATCCAGCGGTTTTCCGGAAAGAGATGGATGACGTGAGAACTCTTTTTCAGGAGACCACCGGTACGGAGATGGCGATGTACTACCGGCCGCCCCAGGGAAAATACAGTGAGACGAATCTGCAGATGGCAAAGGATCTGGGGTATTCCACTTTTTTCTGGAGCCTGGCATATGTGGACTGGAACGTGGATGCACAGCCCAGCCACGAGGAAGCTTTTTCCAAGCTGACAGGCAGGATCCACCCCGGAGCGGTGGTGCTGTTACATAATACCTCGAAGACCAATGGGGAGATTCTGGATGAACTGCTCACAAAATGGGAAGAAATGGGTTATACCTTCGGAAAATTGGAAGAACTTGCGGAGTAAAATATATACTCCGCAAAATAAGAGTTTATAAAGAATAAGTTTGTAAAGCCTTTTTGAGACAAGAATTATAGTGATTATATAGGCAGGCGTTTATGTGTAATTTTTTACAAATTTCAGGGCGAGTATATCCGGCTTTTTGAAGAGAATAAACGTTTAAAATTATCGGATCAAGCTCTCGAGACAAATCATATCTTGTATTTACATCTTCGAAAGCTTTTTGAGAATTGGGATGAGCAAAAACTTCATAAGTAGAGCCATTTTCGTCTCTTTTTTCTAAAGGAATGGCTTCTTTATATTTGTATTTGAAATCTACTGAACATCTGTCAAGATGACGAGAAAGCTGTTGGCTGAGATGCTCATTAAAATCGCAAATATTTGGATTGTATGTTTGAATAGCATGGATAAATCCTTCTTTTCCTAGTGAAAGGCGATCTTCTAATGGGATAAAGGAATACTTTCTTTTACGAATGCAACTTTTTATAAAAGAATCGTATAAGTTAAGCAATTTTTCCATAGAATCACTTTTCATAACTGATAAGTTATCTTTTTTAATAAGTTTGAGGACACGTTCAATAAGGATATTTTCATCAACAAATTCAGATGTTGCTAAAAAATAACTATTTGTTGAATCATTAGTTTGAATATAATACTTTATGGGAAATTTGATATTATTTTTGCTCATGAATCGAGTTAAGCTTGGAAGCGAGGACTTGGAATACTTGATAGAAATGCCTATTTTCTTATCAGAAGGAGCTATGCAGATTTCATCATTTTTTTCATTGTAAGCAATAGTGACATAAGGCGGGAGAATAGATTGGGCTGAAGCGTTAAAAGATATAAATGCTTCTGAGTTAAAAGATACAAATGGTTTTGCAATGTGATCCTTATTATACCATTGCAGAGATGAAAGGTTATTACTTTCAAGTTGATTAGTCATTGTGAAAACCTCCTTATTTAATAATAAAAATTGTAATTTTATTATCAGAGAGAAAATACAAAAAGACAAGAAATATTTTGACTTCCCCTGCCCCATACCCTATAATAGAGGACAGAAAAATATACTGGAGGACAACCATGGAAAAAGAACTGGTAGTTGTCATTGATTTTGGCGGACAGTACAATCAGCTGGTCGCCAGAAGAGTCAGAGAATGCAATGTATATTGCGAGATCTACTCTTACAAGACAGACTTGAATAAGATAAAAGCGATGAATCCCAAGGGAATCATCCTGACCGGCGGCCCCGCAAGCTGCTATGAACCCGGTGCAGCTACCTGCTCCGAGGATCTGTTTCACTTAGGAGTTCCCGTGCTGGGACTCTGTTACGGCGCACAGCTGATGACCCATGTGCTGGGTGGTAAGGTAGAACGTGCAGCCGTTCGGGAATATGGCAAGACTGAGGTGAAGGTAGACCGCAGTTCCAAGCTGTTTTCCGATGTATCCGAGAATACGATCTGCTGGATGAGCCATTTCGACTATATCTCCAAGCTGGCTCCCGGCTTCCGTGCCGTGGCCACCACCGCCAACTGCCCTGTGGCAGCAGCAGAGTGCGTAGAGCGCGGACTGTATGCGATCCAGTTCCACCCGGAAGTACTCCACACGGTGGAAGGCTCCAAGATGCTGTATAATTTCGTACGTAATATCTGCGGATGCTGCGGTGACTGGAAGATGGATTCTTTCGTGGAAGAGTCTATTAAGGTAATTCGTGAGAAGGTTGGTAATGGTAAAGTCCTCTGTGCATTGTCCGGCGGCGTGGATTCCTCCGTGGCAGCAGTACTGTTATCCAAGGCAGTCGGCGAGCAGCTGACCTGTGTCTTTGTAGATCACGGCCTGCTCCGTAAGAATGAAGGCGATGAGGTAGAAGCAGTCTTCGGTCCCAACGGCAATTACGATCTGCATTTTATCCGTGTGAATGCGCAGGAGCGTTTCTACAGCAAGCTGGCAGGTGTATCCGAGCCGGAGCATAAGAGAAAGATCATTGGTGAAGAGTTCATCCGTGTATTTGAGGAAGAGGCGAAGAAGATCGGTGCCGTGGATTTCCTGGTACAGGGAACTATCTATCCCGATGTGGTAGAGAGCGGACTGGGCGGTGAATCCGCAGTGATCAAGTCCCACCACAATGTAGGCGGTCTGCCTGACTATGTAGATTTCAAGGAGATCATCGAGCCTCTGCGCAACCTGTTCAAGGATGAGGTCCGCAAGGTAGGACTGGAGCTTGGCATTCCGGAGCATCTGGTATTCCGTCAGCCGTTCCCCGGTCCCGGACTGGGTATCCGTATCATCGGCGAAGTGACCGCTGAGAAGGTCAAGATCGTACAGGATGCAGATGCCATCTACCGCGAGGAAATCGCTAACGCAGGTCTGGACCGCGAGATCAACCAGTACTTCGCAGCTCTGACCAATATGAGATCCGTAGGCGTTATGGGTGATGAGAGAACCTATGATTACGCTATCGCGCTGAGAGCCGTGAAGACCATCGACTTCATGACCGCAGAGAGCGCACAGATTCCCTATGAGGTATTGCAGAAGGTGACCAGCAGGATCATCAATGAGGTGAGCCATGTGAACCGGGTAATGTATGATATTACCAGTAAGCCGCCCGGAACGATTGAGTTTGAATAGTAAACAGAGCTTCATAAATGGCGTAAACAAGCCATTTATGGGGCTTTTTCTTTTATCGTGATACCTATATGATACCTGTTTTGATAGTACCACAGATATTAATGAGTACTAAACAGAAGTGTCATAGGTATTATCTATTATCACATTTCTTTTTATTTTCAAAAATTATCCCAATTATATGAAGCACCAAAAACTGGTGCAAATTAGTGAAAATACACCAGTGGTGTCACTTCCGTAATTTGTGGGGTGGTTATAGAATTAATTGCACAGAAAGTTTTTAACACACAATGTGCCAGTATTGCCACAATGTTACCTGATGACGCCGACAGTGTTTGTAGAGACATATTTATTGGTTTAAGTATGGATTAATTGTACTTAAAGATAAAAAAGTCCGTCAGAGAATATGTTTTGACGAAAAAAGTCCATGAGAGAATATTTTACAAATTAGTGATTTGATTTACCATTATAACTGCAAACGATATCATGTCTGGTTACTTAAAAATATAAAAAATCTGCTTTGAGGTGGAAAAACTCTGCTGATAAGGGATAAAGTAGTGAAAATTTATTTGTTGAAAATTTTGGTAATTATAAATTGATTTATTTGTCACATAATGCATGTTTCAAGTGTCTAATAGACAGAAACAAAGAACTTGATATGAATTATATTTTAGTGCTTATCAAGTTTGGAAAGGAGAGGGCGATGAGTCTTATTGAAGATGCTAAAAATAAGAATCCGGATGCGTTTGAACAGCTTATACAGCCACAATTACAAAGAATGTATCGTGTTGCAATTTCTATGCTGCATAATGAAGAAGATGCGGCAGATGCAATACAGGAAACGGTTCTTAAATGCTGGCAAAAAATTGGACAACTGAAAAGTGAAGAGTATTTTGGAACGTGGCTCACTAGAATACTAATAAATCAATGCAAAGATATTTTGAAAGAAAGAAAAAAGGTTGTTCCACTTGAAGAGTTTCCGGAACTTATACATGAGGATCATTACTTTACCAATGAATGGAGAAAAATATTAAGTAATTTAAATGGAAAGTACCAGGTTGTTATGGAACTGTATTATGTGGATGGGTTTTCTACAAAAGAAATTGCAAGGATGCTACATATAACAGAAGTGAATGTCCGTAGTAGAATGGTCAGAGGGCGGAAGCAACTGGAACAGATTCTTACGGTAAGAGCAATGGATTAGTTGGAGGTTTGTTTATGAAAATAGATGAATACAAAAAAATTAGTGATAATGTGCAGGTGCCTGATGTTGTATGGGAAGGATATCAGAATGCTATTAAACAAATTAAAATGGAAAAAGAAACAGATAAAAATATTGTGAAAATTTCTAAATGGAAAAATGTGAATGCTCTTGCTAAAATTGCAGTTGTATTCGGGGCAGTTGTATTGTTATCGGGTGGTACTTTTTTATCTGTAAAAGCCTATATAAGTCATTTAGAAAAAATAAGAAACATGGAAGCTGAAGAAGTTATTGATTTGTATGAGAATATCTTCCAGTATGATAGTAAATATATGTCCAGATCTATGTCTGCAGATGAGGAGAGACGTTTTAGCGAATTATATGATTTGTATTGTAGAGATATGGCAGAGCCGGAGGGAGAAGTTGCTGTTATTTCTTCAAAAGATGAATACAATGGAGAGGGAATTGCGTTTTCTAAAGAAGAGGGTATCTTAAACCTTCCTATGCAGGAAATGACGGACGAAGAAATCCTTCAGCTTGTGGTATTTAATCTGCTGGGACGATATGTTGATTATGAGGCATATGTGAAAGCGAGCAACCCTTTGTACTATTTGAATGCTTTAGAACAAATGACCATGCAGGAGGTTGATGAATTATACATAAATTATAGTTCTGCCAATACGGAGACTAGCTTTTACAATAGAGAGTTATCCTTTGATGAATTGGGAAGAAGAAAAGTTCTGAAAATGCTTTATAAAAGCGGAGAAAAGCAGCCGGAGAACACAATGCCTATCATTCAAAAGGAGAGTGAATATAGTGGGGAAGATATAGCGTTTTGTGTTAATAATTGTACTTTTTATTTTCCGAATGATGAATTGAGCGATGAACAGCTTTTAGAACTAATTGATTTTCAAATAAAAGTTGATTATTGTAGACAAAGAATAGAGGATGAGATAGAGCGTGGGATAAGAAGTGATTGGCCTTATATAGAATATGTGGAAAGAGAAAGAATTATAACCTTGGATTCCGATGTAAAAGTAGATGATGAAATCTTATCCCAGCAATGGTTAAAAGCTTATGAGGATATTTTGAGGGAGTATTATAGAGAAAATAGTACCTATTATGAAAATCCCGAACGCTACTATGCAAATGTCTGTTTTATATATCTGAATGATGATGAAATTCCAGAAATGTTATTTAGTCACGGATGTACTGATTTGGATTATGATGATAGATGTAATTTGCGAAATTACTTATACACTTATAAAAATGGAGAAGCGGTACTTCTGACGCCGGGTGCAGAAACGATAGATGATTTCTACGGATATAATAAACCTTTCAGCTATGTAGAACGAAAGGGTATGGTTTATTGCGATTATTATTATATATATGATTTTACAACATATAATAGCGAGACAGATATGATTGATAATGTAAATGATCACATGTCTAAAATGGATGTATGGGATTTGGATACCTTGACCTGTACCTCGTCGAATGCTAATATTGAAATATTACATGCTATTTATAATTATGTTGAGGAAGAGTATGCAGACGCCACATTTAATGTTGAGTATTATGTCAATGTTTCGGATATTATACGAGATGAAAACACAGGTTATGTAAAAGAGATTATTGGAGAAAAGGTGGACCGCCAAACTTATGAGAAAAGTGAGGCGAGTCTCTGGAGTGGAGAGCAGATTACGACTCTTTCTATTAGTGATTATGATAAGATATACGCTGATGACAATCTGTTAGAGGCACTTGCGCAATGCTACTTGAAAAATAGAATGTGATTTTTCGGGAGAAATTACTATGAATAAAAATCAAGTAGAAAAAGTGATTTGGTGGGCATTAAAAAATCTTTTGGGAAATCTGTTGCCATTTATTCCTTTTGGTTTTCTTTTGCCTATTGCATATCCCCGAATTAAAGCATTTTTCAAAGTATTTTTAGTAGGAATGTTTGCAGTATTGTTTATAGAAATCTTTCAGTATATGACACGATTGGGAAGTTTTGATATAGATGATATAATTCTTAATATGGTTGGTGTTTTAAGTGGATATGGGACATTTGGGCTGGTTAACCATGTTTTGCTAAAAGAGAGATAAGGTTTTAGATTAAGTTGCATTTATTGAAATGTCGATTGATTTTATCACGTCCTATGCTATAATATCTTCATAGCAACACTTTGGCAACAGAAAATCAGTAAGCCAAAATAAAATGTGCAAATGAGGTAAAATATCGGCAGATTTTAAACGAAACCTAAACAAAATAGTTTAAGTTAAAGCATCAACTTGCCGAGTTTGAATAACGGATTAAAATGCCGAAAACCTGTATTTATGCGGGTTTCCGGCATTTGTTTTATCAAATGGCTCTATTTGTGGGTGAAGTAATGACTTTCGTAAATCAATATATTGCTTTGCTAGGTTGATTAGGAGAAAAGATGACAGATAATGAAAAGAGATTTATAAAAAGTATATTTTCGGGAGACAGTAGTGGTCATGACTATTATCATACGATACGAGTATATAAACTGGCTACTAAAATCGCAAAACAGGAAAATGCAGATGTTAAAACAGTGCAGTTGGCAGCTCTGTTACACGATGTGGACGATATTAAGCTTTCTCCGGACACTTATGCTGCCAAGAAAAATGCAGTTGATTTTATGATGGCAAATAAGGTAGATGAGGAAATAATAAAGGTTGTATGTAAAATTATAGATGAGGTTTCATTTGCAGGAACTGATTCCGTCGTACCTGATACCATAGAAGGAAAATGTGTGCAGGATGCAGACAGACTTGATGCTATAGGAGCTATTGGAATTGCCAGAACACTTGCATATGGTGGTAGTAGGGGAAGAAAGATTTATGATCCGGAAATAAAACCTAAAATGGGAATGAACAAAGAAGAGTATCGGAATAATCAAGATTCTACAAGCATCAATCATTTCTATGAAAAGTTGCTTTTGTTGAAAGACATGATGAATACGACTGAGGGAAAGAAACTGGCAGAACACAGACAGGCTGTAATGCAGGAATTTCTTAATGAGTTTATGATAGAATGGGAAGGGAAAATGTGATGGAAGTAAAATTTTATGATACAGTTAATGATGAACTATTGAAGTTTGCAGTAATAATCTCACAGAGCAACGGCAAGTGGGTATTCTGTAAGCATAAAGAAAGAGATACCTATGAAGTGCCGGGAGGGCATCGAGAAGCTGGGGAGGATATTTTTGAAACAGCTAAAAGGGAGTTGCAGGAAGAGACTGAGGCTATCAAATTTGAGATAAAACCAATATGCGTATATTCGGTGACAGGTAAGACTAGAGTAAATGATACTGGTGAAGAAACATTTGGACTGCTTTGCTTTGCAGAGATAACAGAGTTTGCGAAAGAATTACATAGCGAAATGGAGAAAGTTGTGCTTATGGATGATTTGCCTGAGAACTGGACATATCCGTTGATACAGCCGAAATTGATAGAGAAGTATTTACAGGTAAAAATAATTCTATAATTGGAGCAACAGTAACTTTCACAGTCGATAGACCATTAGGAAGTTATCATCCTGAATATAAGGATATGTATTATCCAATAAATTATGGTTACATTGAAGGAGTTATGGCACCAGATGGAGAAGAGCAGGACGCTTATATATTGGGTGTAAATGAACCAGTTTGCAAGTTTACAGGTAAAATTATTGCCATTGTTTATAGAAAAGATGATATAGAAGAAAAGTGGGTAGTTGTGCCTGACGGAGTAACTTTTTCAAAGGAAGAAATCAGGAGACAGATTCATTTTCAGGAACAATATTTCGACAGTGAAATTGTGATGTAATATGAAGGAGATTGCTATGTCATTAGGATTAAAAAGAGGAATAGTGCAGCTTGAACCACATGATAAACGGTGGGATGAGGCTGCCATTCAAACAATCAAAATACTTAAATCTATATTAGGAGATGATGCTATTGATATACAGCATATTGGAAGTACAGCAATACCGGCAATTAAAGCAAAACCGATTATTGATATTGTCGTTGGGGTAACTGATTTTGATAAAGTAATGTTACATAATGAGCAATTACGACAAGTGGGAATATTTTATCGCGGTTCAGATGTGGAACGTCAGCTTCTTTATGTAATGGGCGATATGGAAAATGATACAAGAACGCACCATATTCATATTGTGAAATGGAACGGAACTGAGTGGAAAAATTATATTCATTTCAGAGATTATCTAAATGATAATGAGAATATGGCTTTGCAGTATCAGAAGGTAAAGGAAGAACTGGAAAGTAAGTATGCAGATAATAGAGTGGCATACACTCATGGAAAGCAAGACATGATAGACATTATTCTTGATAACCAGCTGAATGGATAAACTTTGTGTAAAAAAGATAGTTTGAGAAATTATTTAAAGAATATGTTATGATAATAATATAATTTTTGATTTTACTCATAATATTATTAAAATGTGTATACTGAGATTTCTAATATCACAGATGATGCATAAAGTTGATTTAATAAATCTGATGTAGTTGTTACGGCATAAGATTATAGTGTCCGATAGAGTATGAAAGGGGATGTATATGATTTATAAAGGTATTATATTTAAAGCAGATCCATTTTCATACAATTTGGAATTTGATGATAGAATTACTCTTGTTGGTGGAGATAGTGGTACAGGTAAGACATTTCTTTATGGATTGTTGAAAGATATAAGACTTACAGAGGAATACAATGCTATCAAATTATTTAATTACAAATCAGATGACTTTTTAGAAGCAATAAAACAGTGCCGCAATAATTTTATTGTGATAGATAATGCAGATTGTTTGATTAATGATGATGTTAGGAGATTCATTAATTTTGAATTATCAAATCAGTATATGCTTTTCTTACAAAATTGTGATGGACTCAATGTATCTGATAAGAGTTTTAAAGTGCTTAAGTTTGATAACTATAGAATAACACTGGCAGAGGAGCTGTGATTTTAGGCATTGCAATGGGAGGTATGTCAAGATGCGTGATTCAATAGAGAACATATCACAACTTCAGAAAAAGTTGAATGACCTGCAGTTGGAAAATCAGATATTGAAAAATATATTGGACAAAGCAGGATTGTCATACCATAAGGAATTATCAAAATTAAGACAAAGTGGTAGTAAAGAAGCTTTTGATCCAGAACAGGGTAAAAGAATCATTCATCCACAGGCAATAACAGAAAATATGGCAAATCAGTTTTTTAGTATGTTCTGGGGAAGACAGGATGTCTATGCAAAGCGTAGTGTTAATAAAGAAACAGGAAAGGCTGCATACTATCCACAGTGTAATAATTTCTGGACAAATGTGTGTCATAAGAAGATAAAGGATGGGATTAACTGTAAGGACTGCAAGAACCGTTCTTATAAAACAATAACGAAGAAAGATATATTAAATCATTTGCAGGGAAATGCATATAATGCATCGGATGTAATAGGCGTTTATCCTCTTCTTAGTAATGGAACATGTCGATTTATGGTATTTGACTTTGATAATCATGATAAGGATGCAGAAGAGAAAGACTTTGCAAATTCTGATGATACATGGGTGGAAGAAGTTGAGTCAATGAGAGAAATTTGTGTATTAAACGGAATAGAGCCGTTAGTAGAACGCTCAAGATCTGGCAGAGGTGCACATGTATGGATATTCTTTGATAAGCCGATAGATGCTTCATTTGTAAGAAAATTTGGATTTGCTCTGCTGGACAAGGGTGCGGAACAGATTAACTTAAAATCTTTTAAATACTATGATAGAATGTTGCCTGCACAGGATTCATTACCGGAGGATAGTGCTGTTGGCAATCTGATTGCATTGCCATTGCAGGGAAAAGCTTTGCAAGATGGGAACAGTGCATTTATTGATGGTAATTGGAATGCATATCCTAATCAATGGGAAACTTTATTTAATAAACCAAGATTATCGCAGGAATTTTTGGAAGAGAAAATAAAAGAATGGTCAAATATTATTGATGATATTGCAGCAAATGCTGCTGAAAGTGACAGGGAAAAACCATGGAACAGAATGCAGCATTTTAATAAAAATGACGTAGAAGGAAAATTACATATTATCTTGTCGAATGGAATATATGTAGACAATACGAATTTAAAAGCGGCTATGCAGAATAGAATCCGGAGAATGGCGGCAATCAGTAATCCGGTTTTCTATAAGAATCAGGCAATAGGAACATCAAATTATGATACAGCAAGATGGATTTATCTTGGGAAAGATCATCTGAGCGGATATATACAGATACCACGGGGACTGCAGGACGAACTTTGGGAAAACATAAAACAGGCAGATATTGATTACGAAATGGAAGATGAGCGCCAGCAGGGCAGAAAAATTAATGTGGATTTTAAAGGTGAATTGCGTCCCGAACAGGATAAGGCATTAAAAGAACTGATCAAGTATGATAATGGAATACTTCATGCAGCAACAGCATTTGGCAAAACGGTGGTCAGTAGTGCAATAATTGCACAAAAGAAAATAAATACATTGATTATTCTTGAATCTTCTGCACTTATAGAGCAGTGGAAAGAGGCATTGGAAAAATTCTTAAATATCAATGAGGGACTTCCAACTTATGAGACTAAGACAGGAAGAGTAAGGAAAAGAAAAAGCCTGATTGGAACATTACAGGGAGCACATGATTCAATGACAGGAATCATAGACATTGCAATGGCAGGTTCATTGTGCAAAAAGGGTAAGTATCATAAGATGATGAATGAATATGGACTCGTGTTGATTGATGAGTGTCATCATTCTGCCTCAGAAACAATAGCCAATGTTTTAAAAGAAGTGAAAGCAAAGTATGTATATGGTGTGACAGCAACTCCCAAAAGAGGAGATGGACTGGAAAAAATCAACTATATGCTTATCGGACCTATAAGATATAGCTATACGGCCAAGGAAAAAGCAAAGGAGCAGGGAATACAGCATCTTGTGTACCCGCGTTTTACCAGGACTGTACCGCCTAGAGGTGTAATTACCGATAAGATGCATCCAAATGAAGCATATGAGATTATTCATAATAATGACGTCAGGGATGAGCAGATTATTGAGGATGTGAAGAATTGCGTAGCAGCAGGCCGGACACCGGTTGTTTTGTCACGATACAAGGATCATTCTGAAAAATTCTATGAACGGTTAAAAAGCTATGCAGATCATGTATTTCTTATGACAGGTAACAACTCTAAGAAAGAACACAGGAAGATTCTTGAGCAGATGCATCAGGTTGATAAGAATGAATCACTTATACTGATAGCTACAGGTTCTCTTGTAGGAGAAGGCTTTGATTTTCCAAGACTGGATACACTTTTTATGGCAACACCTGTATCATTTCGCGGTGTAGTGGAACAGTATGCAGGAAGACTGAATCGTGATTATGCAGGTAAAGAAAATGTGATAATATATGATTATGTGGATAATCATATTCCAATGTTTAATAATATGTATATGAAGCGGCTGAAAGCATATAAACAGATCGGATATGAGTTTGGCGATGGTTTGCAAACTGTTAAACAGACGGTTAATGCAATATATGATGGAAATAATTATAGTGAAAATTATCATAAAGATTTGCTTGATTCTAATAAGAATATAATTATTTCCAGCCCCGTAATCAGCGGATCAAAAGTTTATGAGTTAATCAATATGCTAAAGGAAAAACAGATGTCAGGAGTTCAGGTCACAATAGTCACGTGGACTCCAGATTCCTATGGATTTGGTGATGCTGCATACTGGATGCAGTTACATGAAGATATGCGTAGAGCTGGGTTTTATATTAGAACAGTAGAAGAATATTGTGATCGATTTGCTGTTATTGATCAGGAAGTAGTCTGGTATGGAAATATTAATCTGCTAGCGAAAGATAAGGTTGATGATAGTATTATGAGAGTAAGGAGTAAAGGGATAGCAGGTGAATTGATGGAGATTACATTTAGAAATAATGATGGCAAGGCCCCAGAAGATTATGAGAATTAATAAAAGGAAGTGAATTTATGGACATAAAGCAGCTAATCGGCGAAGCTACAGATTACGATAAAAAGGTTGCACTTGAGATAAAGAAACCTAAAAGCTGGTGCAAGAGCGTCAGTGCATTTGCAAATTGCTATGGTGGTAAGCTGGTATTTGGTGTGGCAAACGATGATGCATTGGTTGGTCTTTCGGATGCTGAAGGAGATGCAGAGAAAATTAGTGAAATAATTAAAACACACCTTAATCCAATACCAGAGTTTAAGCTTTCATTTGAAAAAGATAAAGACAAGACATTTGTTATTGTAGAAGTTATGAAAGGGAAGCAGACACCATATTATTATGAAGGCGATGGACAGCTTATTGCATTTATGCGTATAGGAAATGAAAGTGTTCCGGCAACACCTTCGCAGTTGAGAGAGTTGGTGCTTCGTGGAAGTGGTGAAAGTTATGATAGTCTGAAGTCAAGATATGATTTTAGCAATATGTCTTTCACAAAATTAAAATCGGTATATAAGCAAAGAACAGGAAATGCATTTGAAGATACAGATTATGAATCTTTTGGTTTGATTGATGAGAAAGGCAATCTGACGAATGCAGGAGCACTTCTGGCAGATGAATCTCCGGTTCGTCATTCCAGATTATTTTGTACAAGATGGAATGGACTTACGAAGGCATCTGGAATTGTAGATGCACTTGATGATAAGGAATATACTGGCAGTCTTGTCACATTATTACAAGATGGAACAGATTTTGTAAGAAATAACTCTAAGAAGGCATGGCGTAAGGTTGGGGACGGCAGAATTGAAATGCCGGATTATCCGGATCGGGCAGTGCTTGAAGGTGTGGTAAATGCATTAATTCATAGAAACTATATGGAGATAGGCAGTGAAGTTCATATAGATATGTTCGATGACAGAATCGAAATATATTCACCCGGTGGAATGGTAAGTGGAATATCTCTTGAGGGAAAAGATTTATTAAAAATTCCATCAAAGCGAAGAAATCCGATATTAGCTGATATATTCAGCCGCTTGAAGTACATGGAGCGTAGAGGTAGTGGATTTAAGAAAATATTGGCAGACTACGAGGGACAGGTTGAATTTGATGAGTCCAAGATGCCTGTCTTTGATGCAGATAATGATGATTTTACATTGACTTTGTATAATCTGAATTATGGCACTAATTATGCAACACAGGTGAATGAAAATGTCATAGAAAATGTCATAGAAAATGTCATAGAAATTTCGGAAGAAAAAATTAAGAAGTTAATGCCAGAGTATTCTAAGAAGAAGCTTGCTAAAGCATATGAGATTCTGAAAATGATTTCGGAAAACCCGAATATTTCTATTGATGAATTAAGAATAGCATTAGATGTCACAGATAGAACAATTGCTAGATATATATCAGAATTAAAGGATAAAGGTATCATAGAACGAAAAGGTCCAGATAATGGTGGAGAATGGAAAATTATATAATAGAATTTATAAAGAAAGGAATGATAAAATGGCTAGCTCAAATTTAAAAGATAATTTAGAAAAATTACAGATAGTTGCAAAGGAAAGAACCGTAAAAACCCAAAATATAGAATATGATTTAGAAACTCTTGTAAAAAAAATAAAAAAAGGAATTATAAAATTAAATCCCGATTATCAAAGGAACCATAGATGGAATGATTCAGAATCATCTCGATTAATGGAAAGTTTAATTCTAAATATTCCTATTCCGACAGTGTATTTGTCACAAGATGTTGATGTTGATGAAGAAGTAGATGATGATGTGGCAAGATATTCCGTGATAGATGGTCAACAGCGTCTTACTGCAATATATGGATTTATGACAAATGCATATAAGTTGGAGGGATTGGAGGTATTGGAACTTTTAAATGGATCATATTATAAAGATTTACCACCTTTTTTAATAAGAAGATTGGAAGAAAGAACGATAAAGTGTTTGCGCATTGATTCGACAGTTGATCCACAAGTTAAATTTGATATTTTTGAAAGACTGAATTCAGGGGCAGTTCAGCTTGAGTCACAAGAATTAAGAAATGCAATTTATAGAGGAAAATTTAATGATATTATAAAAGAATTGGCTAAAAATGAAGATTTTAGAAAACTACTTGGAATTGATTTGAAAAATCCAGAAGAAAATAATAAAGTTAAAAAAATGCAAGATGTTGAATATGTATTAAGATTTTATTCATATATAGATGGAGAAGG
>OLQT01000878.1_pt1 | contig 20054 bp, 19 predicted proteins | sample 1672651 | NCBI WGS metagenome assembly OLQT01 (sample SAMEA3136709, study PRJEB25190) | human gut metagenome | biome: human gut; feature: human-associated habitat; material: faeces | place: Austria | collected 2013 | reverse complement strand
CAGGCTCTTATCTTTTATAATTTCATATATCCGTCCGTTCCCATTTCCCGGGTTCCGGCTGGTTATTTATATAAGATTCCAGTGATTTCAGCCAGAGTATAGTTTTGAGTCCAAATACTATCTCTGTGGGGTATTATGACATTGTGATAGTTATTTGTCAATAACTGAAACTTAATCCGAGTTTTTACTTATGCAAATGCACATCCAGCTGATTATAAGGAATCTCAATTCCATAATAATCAAAATCTTCCTTGATCCTCTGGTTCAATCTCCATCTGGCTGCCCAGTAGCGGTCGGTATCTACCCAGACACGAAAGCCCATGATCACAGAGCTTTCTGCCAGCTCGTCTACGAATACCACCATCTCTTCGTCTTCTCTTGTATCCGGATCCTCGGTGAGGATATCTTCCAGGATATCCTTGGCCTTCTGGATATCTGCATTGTAAGAGATCCCCACTTTGATCTCCAGCCTTCGCTGATCCCTTGCTGTTACGTTGGTGATGGTCACATTGGAAAGAGTACCGTTCGGGATCACGATGTGCTTGTTATCAATGGATAACAGCGTTGTATAACAGATCTCGACCTTGGCTACCGTTCCCTCGCTTCCGTCCTGTCCGTTAACGATGATGTAATCCCCTACCTGGAAAGGCTTGAACAGAAGAAGCATCATACCTCCTGCCAGGTTGGCAAGTCCACCCTGGAGGGCAAGACCCATAGTAACACCTGCAGTTCCGAGAAGTGCTGCCAGAGATGATTCCTTTACTCCAAAGCTTATGGATATGTTAAAGATCAGGAGTATGTAAAGTACGATCTTGACCAGTGAGGACATAAACTGTGCCACTCCTGTATCCAGCCTGGATTTTGTCAGTGATTTCCTCACAAACTTTACGATCCATTTAATTACCGTGCTTCCTACCCAGAAAGCAACAATAGCCAGAACAACCTTGATTCCGAATTTCGTGATGTCCGGCAGATAATTTTCAAACATCTGCCTGTACTGGCTTACCTGATTTCCGACCTCCTGCACGGTCTGTACAGTACTATCCAAATATAATCCCTCCTGTCTGATCGATTATTCGATATACATATGCGGATCGATCTATGAGCTTCAAAGCTTATTTCTGATATAAGCATTTCCTATAATCCGCATCTGGTAATATAATAATATAGCAGTGGTTTTTCCCTGTAAACCTGATTTCTCCGGTTCTATAAAGTATAGGGTATAAACCACTGCTGTATTTCTGTTATAGCTTTATTGTATATCGGTCCGGTAATCCGCCGCAGAATGCTGCAGAATATACTTGCCTGCTTCTCTTTACTCAGTTTTTCTCTTTATTTACTGATTCCCTTCATGGAAAGGCTGATCCGTTTTTTCTTCATATCAACACCAAGAACACGGACATCCACGATATCTCCCACACTGACTGCTTCCAGCGGATGTTTGATGAATTTCTCGCTCATCTCGGAAATATGGACCAGGCCATCCTGATGCACACCGATATCCACAAAAGCACCGAAGTCAATGACATTGCGGACAGTTCCCTTAAGAACCATGCCCTCTTTCAGATCCTTCATATCTAGGACATCGGTACGGAGGATCGGTTTCGGCATCTCGTCACGTGGATCTCTGGCAGGTTTTTCCAGTTCCTTTACGATATCACGTAAGGTTGGCTCTCCGATCTCCAGCTCCTTTGCCAGTTTTCCGTAATCGCGGATCTGCCCGGAAATACCGGTAAGCTTACGCTCTGCCACATCTTCCGGTGTGTAGCCCAGCTTTTCCAAGAGTTTTTTTGCTGCGTCATAGCTTTCCGGATGGACACTGGTTGCGTCCAGAGGATTTTTGCCTCCTGTGATCCGTGTGAAACCTGCACACTGCTCAAAGGCTTTCGGACCAAGCTTGGCAACCTTAAGAAGTTCTCTTCTTGTCTGGAAACGGCCGTTTTCCTCACGGTAGGCTACAATATTCTTTGCGATGGCCTTGCTAATTCCGGAAATATACTCCAGAAGGGATGCAGACGCAGTATTCAGATCCACTCCGACCTTGTTTACACAATCTTCCACAACGCCGTTAAGGGCTTCTCCCAGCTTTTTCTGGTTCATATCATGCTGATACTGACCGACACCGATGGATTTCGGATCGATCTTTACAAGCTCTGCAAGCGGATCCTGCAGGCGGCGTGCCATAGATGCCGCGCTTCGCTGTCCTACGTCAAACTGTGGAAACTCCTCCGTTGCAAGTTTACTTGCAGAATATACGGAAGCTCCTGCCTCGTTGACAATGATATACTGTACTTTGACCGGGATCTCTTTTAATAACTCTACGATCACCTGCTCGGACTCGCGGGATGCTGTACCATTTCCCAGTGAGATCAGTGTGATGTGATATTTTGAGATCAGCTTCTTTAAAACCGCTTTTGCCTCTTCCACTTTATTCTGTGGTGCAGTCGGGTAAATGACTGTCGTATCGAGCACTTTTCCGGTCGGATCCACCACGGCAAGTTTACAGCCGGTACGGAATGCAGGGTCCCAGCCAAGTACAACCTGTCCTGCAATTGGAGGCTGCATCAAAAGCTGCTCTAAGTTCTTCCCGAATACTTTTATCGCACCATCCTCGGCTTTTTCGGTCAGGTCACTGCGGATCTCACGCTCAATGGCAGGTGCGATCAGACGGTCATAGGCATCTTCTATCACTTCTTTTAATACCGGCGTCGTCTGTGGGTTGTCGCGCACGATCACCTTTTTTTCAAGGTAACGCAAAATATCCTCGACCGGTGCCTCGATCTTTACCGTCAGGAATTTTTCATTTTCTCCACGGTTCAACGCTAAAATACGGTGTCCGGCAAGTTTCGCCACCGGCTCGTCAAATTCATAGTACATCTCATAGACAGACTCTGCTTCCGGGTCTTTTGCCGCAGAAATCATGCGTCCTTTTTTGACCGTCAGATCACGGATCCGGCTGCGGTAATCCGCCTCATCCGAAATGCTCTCCGCGATGATATCTTTTGCCCCGGCGATCGCATCCTCTGCGCTCGTCACTTCTTTTTCCGGATCAACAAATTTTTCTGCTTCCTCCTCTAAGGATGTGTTTAACATCTGTAACGTGATGATGCCGGCAAGCGGCTCTAATCCTTTTTCTTTTGCGATCGTCGCCCTGGTGCGGCGCTTTGGTTTGTACGGCCGGTAGAGATCCTCCACCACAACCATTGTTTCGGCAGACATGATCTGCGCTTTTAATTCGTCTGTCAGTTTTCCCTGTTCTTCAATGCCTGCAAGAACCGTCTCCTTGCGCTCCTCGAGATTTCTTAAATAAGTCAGTCTCTCATATAAATTACGAAGCACCTCATCGTTAAGTGCTCCGGTTGCCTCCTTGCGGTAACGGGCAATAAACGGGATGGTATTCCCTTCATCGATCAGCTTTACGGCTGCTTCAGCCTGATTTTTACGGATTCCGAGTTCCTCGGAAATCTTTGCAATAATATCCATAGTTACTCCTTTTTTCTCACCGGATTTTAACGTTTTCTCCGGCGCAATATCTTTATTATAACGAAATGTCCACAGTGATTCAAGGTAACATTGTTTTTTTTCACACCGCATGATACACTATCCACATCATATTATTTATTTTCAGAAAGGCTTATTTATGGATCATCAGTTTTACAGACCAATGCCTGACCGGCATTCAAAACATATGGAAAATCTTTCCCTTATCATGGGGATCATTGCACTTTCAACGTTCTGTCTGGTTTATCCGGCATTAATCTGCGGTGCGCTCGGCATCGTGTTTGCACTGCTCTCACGCGGCGGTGAGACAACATTTTCCGGGCGTGCAAAGCTTGGGCTTACTTTAAGCAGCGTAGCGCTTGGCATTATTGTGCTGCTCTTAATTTATTCGGTGGTATTCGCTAACGTTTACTATGGTGGAATTGAAAATATGATGCGGGAAAGTTGTACATCGCTGGGGATTGATTATAATATGCTGTTTCCGCAGAACTGAGTTTTTTGTGGGAGATTCAGGGGACAAAAGGTGGTTTGAAGGTTCGTGGGTGGCAGATTTTGCGCCGCTATTTTTTCTATCAGCATCTTCTATTATAAAAGGCTTATACCCCAGAAGAGGCGGACGATATTTTTTACCATACAGTTGATGATAAGGATTGCAAGTCCGATCCAGAGGTAACGGTCTTTATAGCGCATTGCAAGCGGCAGCTTATGGTGTGAGAGACGTTCGATCGTCTGGCTTAATAAAAACCACGCGCAGAGTACTGCTGCATATGGTACAAACGGATGTTTCAAAAAGGATATCAGAAAATGTCCCTGAAAGAGAGCACATACCGCTCTGGTTCCTCCACAGCCCGGACAGTAGTATCCGGTTACGGTGTGGAAAAGGCACGGGTAGAGATAGTTTTCGATACGAAATCCGGTTATTTTTGAAATGAGCAGATACACGCAGCAGATGACTGTGCCGCTCAGACCAAGTATATATAAAACATTATCTATTTTTTTCTGTTCATTATTATTTCTTTTTTCCATTTGATATCTTAATCCTGTTCTTTTCCCATTGAAGTATATCTTTTAAGTGTTGACGCAAATGATGTTTCACAAAGTAGCGGCTGGCAAATCGCACAAAGCTGAGACTGGTTTGTGCAATTTGCCCACCAAAACACTAACACACACCATTTGCCATCAACACCCTCCCCCACATTTTATCAGAAATACACATCTATACAACCCCCCGCCACCTATGCTATAATTTATTCTAATTGCAGCAACGCTGTAACCGCTGCTGTATGATCTAAAAGGAGTTATTTACCGAATGAAACGCACATCAAAAGAACTCAAACGCATTGCGCGTGATATTTTAAATGACAGATACCGTGTTCCGATGGCAGCTTTTGCTGCCACAACACTGATCGCAACTTTGATCGAATCTCCATTTTCGTTTTCCATGGGAGATAATCCGACAAATATGCAGCTTGTGATCTCACTGATCGCAGAGCTTCTCATATCTGTTGTCTCTTTTGTGTTAGGATGCGGCGTGGCAAAGATCCATCTGTCCATGACACGCGGAAATGATTTTCTCGTCCGCGATATTTTTGATCCATTTAAGAAAAATACAGACCGATTTTTTATCGCGGGATTTTTATTTTTACTGATGATCTTTGTTTCCATGATTCCTGTGATCGGTGGTTTTACTTATGCAGTGATCGCAGATTTTTCAGTGGTTTCTATTGTAATTGCAGCAGCGACGGGAATCCTTTCTCTGATCTTAAGCTGTTATTTTATGCTTACCTATCATTTTATCGGATATATCACACTCGATCATCCTGAGCTTAAATGTCTGGAAGTTTTTAAAGAATGCAGACTTCTCATGCACGGCAACCGTCTGCGTCTGCTTTATATTCTGCTCAGTTTTATCGGATATGGCTTATTGGTTCTCTGTTCCTTTGGCATCGCATCCCTCTGGGTCGTTCCATATCAGACAGAAACACTCGTTATTTTTTATCTCGACTGCACCGACGAATTGAACCGGATCCCGGTACGCAGCTATGAAAAAACTGCTACAACCCAATTTTGATTCCACAACGCACTTTCCATCGAAGGTGCGTTTCTTATGGGATAAAAAAGTAAACAAAGGAGGATTCTATGAATCAAAACAATGAACCAATCCGTGATGCCTCAGTTCTTGGCATTCCAAAGATGCTGCTGCTCGGTCTGCAGCACATGTTTGCCATGTTCGGCGCAACAATTCTTGTCCCGATCCTGGTAAACAGTTATTTTGGGGAGGATGTCCTGCATGTTCAGGTCACCCTGATCTGCGCCGGTATCGGCACACTGTTTTTCCATTTTTGCACCAAATTTAAAGTTCCGGCTTTTCTCGGTTCTTCGTTCGCATTTTTAGGCGGATATGCCACGATCGCTTCCATGGATTCCGGTGTATTTGCTGAGATGTCGAATGCAGACAAACTGTCCTATGCCTGCGGCGGTGTTGTTGTTGCCGGACTTTTATACCTGATCTTAGCACTGATCATCAAGCTTGTCGGTGTCAAAAAGGTTATGCGTTTCCTGCCGCCGGTCGTTACCGGTCCGATCATCATCTGTATCGGTTTAAGTCTTGCAGGTTCTGCGGTAAACAACGCTTCTAAGAACTGGCTTTTAGCACTGATCGCCCTTGCAGTCATCATCATCTTTAATATCTGGGGAAAGGGCATGTTCAAAATTATCCCTATCCTGATGGGTGTTATCATTTCCTACTGTGCCGCTCTTATCTTTAATGCACTTGGTATGACAAATGCGGACGGTTCTGCAATCCTTGATTTTTCAAATATCGCAGCAGCTTCCTGGATTGGTGTTCCTGCATTCTCCATCTGCAAATTCAATATCTCTGCCATCCTCGTCATGGCTCCGATCGCACTTGCAACCATGATGGAACACATTGGAGATATCTCCGCGATCTCTGCGACTGTAAATCAGAACTTTATCGAGGATCCGGGACTGCACCGCACATTAATCGGAGACGGACTTGCAACTGCACTCTCCGCACTCTTCGGTGGTCCTGCTAACACAACCTACGGTGAAAATACCGGTGTTCTGGAATTAAGCCGTGTTCACGATCCGAAAGTGATCCGGTTAGCAGCATGTTATGCGATTCTCTTAAGCTTTATTCCGAAAATGGCTGAAGTGATCGGTTCTATGCCATCTGCGATCATCGGTGGTGTCAGCTTTATGCTCTACGGTATGATCTCTGCGATCGGTGTCCGGAATGTTGTAGAGAACCATGTTGATTTTACAAAATCCAGAAACCTTATCATTGCCGGTGTGATTTTCGTGTGTGGTCTTGGTTTTTCAGATGGTCTTACTTTTACCGTTGCCGGAACTTCTGTCACACTTACTTCCCTTGCCATCGCTGCAATCGCAGGTATCTTTTTAAATGCGATCCTGCCGGGAAATGATTACCATTTCGGAAAAGATCCGAAGATCGATGCAAACCGTGGTCTTGATATGATCCCGAATCTGCACGAAGATACCAGTTATGCAGATGATGAGGAATAACCTGCATGTCATCCGGAGAACTTTTTCATTCATAGGAAGTAATTTTCTATGAAGATTCGGGTGTCAAAAGGTATTTTTCAAATTTTTGACTATCAAAAAGCGGTACCCGTTGCCACATAACGGATACCGCTTTTTTTGATTCTATCGATATGATTCACATACTGCACCAGCATCTGGTCTTACCGGTCAGATATAATAAATTTTGATTACTCCAAAATTTGCTGCCCCTCGCAGATACAGTGTTGCAACGCTGCTGCCTTCGCCGCGTCCTATTTCCTCCACTGCTCCAAAGGAACGCTTCAGTTCATTCTGCACTTTCCATTCTTTTGGTATATAGAGATTTGTCTCCCCAAAGTTATTTTCCACTTCGACCGACGCCGCTTCCCCTGCGATTATGGCATTGTCAAAATAAACGCTCATACTTCCAAAGTTATTTTCAAGCTGTGCATCGCAGAAATGCTCCGAATTGATATAACGGATGGCAGAGCCAAAATTATTTTCGCAGCGGATGTGTTCACCGCTGCACTGCTCACCGTTTGGCGTACTCATTTGTTCATCCCAGTTTATGGTTTTTGTTTTCCAGTTTTTTCTTCGTACATCTTTAAAGATCATAGACAGACCGATACTTAAAAGCAATGCCGCACCAAGTATCGTCCAGCTTGTCAGTCCTAATTTTTCCAGTCCAAGAGGTTTTCTGTAAAGAATGCAGATAAAGGCTATTGCAAATACAATCGAATAAAAATTAACATCTTTTATCCCCTCAACAAACAGCCAGACAAACAGGACCGTCATAAAAATACCGGGCAAACCAACACCCAGTTCCATCCCTGTACTGCTGATCACCAGATACACTGCCGCAAGAAATATAAAAAATAATCCCCATGCAATATTTTTCTTTTTCATTGATGTAACCTTCTTTCTTCTAATTTGCTGATTAACGGTTTGTAATAATATCTTGAGACATACACCTTTTTGTGCGTGTTCTCAAATGCCACGACACTTGATGCCGTCAGGTTCCGATTAATGGAAAAAATATGAAAAGTATTTAAGATCGTCGATTTTGACACCCTCATAAAAAATCCCGGAAGTATTTCCTCTAATTCATACAGCTTGTATCCGGCCTCATACATATCATTTCCGGTGTGTGCCGCCACTCCATGATCCGCTGTCTCAAAGAACAAAATATCATTCATCGGAAGATAATACTCGGTATTTCCTTTGTAGAGGACGATCTTCTGGACTGCCCCGGCTGCCTCACTGACTGCTCTCTGAATGGCTGCGATCTGTTCTGTCATTCCACGGCAGCGGATAATGACTTCTTCCTCCGCCTGTTCATCCATTTCGATTTTAATTTTCATAACCTGTCTCCTTTTCTGTACTGACAGGTACATTATAAAAAACGAACCACCCGGTGTAAATGCTTTTACACCAAGTGGTTCGTTTTCCTATGGTAAGTGGTAAATTTTTTACATAATGCGGCTCATTGCGGAAAGTGCTCTGACAGCGGTCTGCAGATAAGGATTTTCTGTCTCATAGAATTTTCCTTCGTCTGCTTTTTCTGCAAATGCAGGATCTAACGGAATCTTTCCGAATACCGGAAGTGTCAATTCCGCTGCGACATCCTCGATATGGCTCTCGCCGAATAATTTGATCTCTTTTCCGCAGTCCGGACATTTTAAATAGCTGAAATTCTCGATCAGTCCAAGTACCGGAACGTGCATCATCTCTGCCATATTGTATGCTTTTTTAACGATCATCTGTACCAGTTCCTGCGGAGAGGTAACGATCACGATACCGTCGACCGGAAGTGACTGGAATACCGTAAGTGGTACGTCACCTGTTCCTGGCGGCATATCGACAAATAAATAATCAACATCTCCCCATACGGTCTCATTCCAGAACTGTTTTACCACACCTGCGATCACAGGTCCTCTCCAGATAACCGGATCTTCCTCATTGTCCAAAAGCAGATTGACAGACATTACTTTGATACCGTTTTCTGCTTCTAACGGGATCATTCCCTCCTCGGTACCGACAACCTGACCATGTACACCGAGCATTTTCGGGATGGACGGTCCTGTGATATCCGCGTCCATGATTCCCACTTTATAACCAGCCTGTTTCATGGCGCATGCAAGTGATGCAGTCACGAAAGACTTTCCTACACCGCCTTTTCCACTGACAACGCCAATTACTTTCTTTACATTCGAAGATGGATTCATCGGCTCTTTTGCGATTCCGTTTCCACCTTTTGCCTTGCTCGGACAGCCCTCACAGCTCTCCCTGCTGCAGCTTGATGCGCTGCTGCAACTACTATTCTCTGCCATGTCTCATACACTCCTTTTATCTTTATTCATTCTTACAGACATTTTTTATTCTGCCCTGTCTTATCTGCCTGATTCCTGTTCCCGCTTTTTAAATATCTCCTGCAGTGACTCCGTATACGGTGCTCTTGCAATTCCGTATTCTGTGACGATGCCCGCGATCAATTCATGATCTGTCACATCGAATGCCGGGTTGAACACTTTGACGCCCTCCGGTGCCATGCGCTCTTTGTACCACATCTCGGTCACTTCCTCCGCCGGACGCTGTTCAATGTGAATATCAGCTCCCGTCTTGGTGTTCAGATCAATCGTTGAGGTCGGCGCACAGATATAAACCGGGACGTTATAATATTTTGCCACCGCAGCAACCACGGAGGTTCCGATCTTGTTTGCCGTATCACCGTTTGCCGCCACACGGTCACAGCCGACAAATACCGCATTGACCCAGCCGTTTTTCATGACGGTTGCAGACATATTATCACAGATCAATGTGACATCCACTCCTGAGGACTGCAGCTCGAATGCTGTCAGCCTGGCTCCCTGTAACAGCGGCCTTGTCTCATCTGCAAATACTTTAAAGTGATATCCCTTTTCCTCTCCAAGATAGATCGGTGCTGTCGCTGTGCCATATTTGCTGGTGGCAAGCTGACCTGCATTGCAGTGTGTCAGGATGCCGTCTCCCGGTTTCACTAACGTCAGACCGTACTCTCCGATCTTTTTGCAGACACGGATATCCTCCTGCCAGATCTCGACTGCCTCCGCTTTGAGGTATTCTTTAATCTTTGACACATCTTCACCGGCATGTGCCTCTAAAACACCCTGCATACGGTTCAGTGCCCAGCTTAAATTGACCGCCGTCGGTCTTGCAGAATCTAAATACTCTTTTTGTTTTACAAACTCTTCATGAAAAGTATCATAATCTGATGCACTGCTCTGTTTTGCCAGAAGATAGATTCCAAATGCCGCTGCAACTCCGATTGCCGGAGCACCTCTTACCCTGAGCAGGTAAATGGCATCCCAGATCTCTTCCGCTGTCTTTAATGCAATCAGTTCTATGCTTCCCGGCAGCTTTGTCTGGTCAATGATAATGATCGCATTATTTTCATCATCCAGGCGCACCGTATCATAATTCATGATATTGTCATTTTCTTTCTTTTGCTGCATATGAATGACCAATGCCTTTCCTGTTTCTTTTTACACTTCTTTCTATTATACACGCTAAAGATATGATTTTAAAGCCTGCATACGGTACTTTTTAAGATACACAAAAAAGAAGACAGCATCTGCCCTCTTCTTTTAATGTCCACGTTCTTCCCTCTGTTTTTATGTACTGCTTTTTCCTCCAAAAAACCTTGAAAAGATCGAAAGTCTCCGCTTTTTTACCTCTTCTTTTTTCGGAAATCTCTCTTCCTCCGAATAATCCGGCACCCAGTCGATGTAAAATAAACGGTCATCCACATCCGTCCTTCCGTTAAAATGCCGGCACATATCCTTGATCACTTCCATCATGGCATCTGCCATCTTCTCCGCATCCTGCGCCATACGGTCACAAAACTCCATTCCGCGGTCCGGTCCCTCTTCTCCCCAGATGCAGTCATCACCGAGTACTCTCAATTTATTCAGACGATCTCTCTGATCCTTGACCATGCTAAAAAAACGACTCACTAAAACATTATGTTCTTCTTTATCCGTATAACACAAAAATTCCTCTAACAATGTACCTTCCGGGAAACCAATCTCGTAATAATCATTGTAAAAACGGCAGATCCGTTCTGCTGTTTTCCGGAACAGGATGCCGCTCTGCTGCGGCTCCTTCCAATAATGTGCTTCTGCATCCACAAGTTCTTTGTAGATCTCATCGTATGCCGCCTTGATTTTCGGATCTTTTATCTCACATTCCATCATAAAGTCAAAATTCATTCCCGTCTTCCTCCGCAAAGTTCACTCCAGATCACATTCTTTAAGCGTCTCGTCAGCGATGTTGTTCCCGCATCCTTAAGCTGCATGGTAAGAAGCATCGTAAGCCGGTCTTTCGGGCTGTTGCAAAAATATGCCCCAAGCCAGCCATCCCAGCCGTATTCTCCTATGGAAGTAAACATCGGAGATTTTCCCGGCTCTTTCTGGATTCTCAAAAGGTTTGCATAGGTATATCCGCGGATACCCTCCCAGCACTGGTCTAACACTTCCTGCTGCCATGACATGAGCGAGCCGTTTGTCATGTAATGTACTGTCTGCGGTTTTAAGATCTGTTTTCCCTGATAAGAACCTTCCTGCAATAACATGGCTGCAAACTTTGCGTAATCGTCCAGTGTAGAGACCAGTCCTGCACCGCCAGATTCAAACGCCGGTACCTGTTTCATCGCATTCATGATACCAAGATGATTTTCCGTATAAAGTTCTAATCCCTGTTCCGTCCTCTGGTATACTTTTGCAAGGCGCTCCTGCTTGTTCTCTGGTACATAAAATGCAGTATCTTCCATGTCAAGTGGTTCAAAAAATTCTTCTTTCAGAAATTCGCCAAAAGTTTTTCCGCTGATGACCTCAATAACCGCCCCAAGCACATCTGCAGAGGTTCCATACTGGAAACTCTCTCCCGGCTGGAACTGAAGCGGTATCAATCCAAGACGGTTTGCAACCTCCTGCGTTGTCATCGCATCCTCCAGATATAAATGTTCTTTGATCCTGTCAAAGAGCTTTTCCGTCTCCATGGAGCAGACACTTGTGACATCCCCGCCGTACATCAGACCGGATGTCATGTTAAGCAGATCACAGATCCTCACCGGCCGGACCGTCGGCACAAGTTTTCCGCCTGATGCCACGATCGCATTGTGAAATCCCGGCAAAAATTCTTCCACGAAAGCTCCTGGATCAAGCAGCCCGCGTTCCATCAAAAGCATGGCAGCCGCAGACGTGACCGGTTTTGTCATGGAATACAGCCTCGCGATCGTATCCCGTTCGTATTTTTTACCAGCTTCAATGTCTGCATAACCGTCGGCTGCAAATGCCATTTCCTGTCCATCCCGGATCACCACAATATTTGCTCCGGCAATCTCTTCTTTTTCCACTGCTGTCTCTATCAGCCGTTCTAACTTCTGACTTAATTCCTTCATATTCCAAACCCTTTTCCCTGACATATCTCTCTTTTACGCAAGCAATTCTCTTAAATCCTTCTCCTCTGCACTTACAGACCCCTGGATCATTGCAGCACTTCCGCCACCTCTTGCACCTGTTTTTTCACGCAGCAGTGTGGCGATCTCTCTGCAGTCTTTTGTTTTACTTCCTATAATAAAATTATAACCGCCCTCTTCTTTTTCCACAAAAATGCCGCAGATCCCGGCATGCGTTTCCACAAGTCCATTGATGGCGTTACGCATGACCGGAGTATCCAGATCCGTTTCAAATAAAAGTACATTTTCCTGATCCGCCGGGATCTCTTTCATCTTCTGCTCCACCAGCTTTTGCTTTGCCTGCGCCAGCTTATATTTCAGATCCTGGTTGGACTGTTTTAATTTTTCCACAAGTTCTGGCAATAACTCCTGATTGGCGGAAAGTGTACCGGAGATAGAAGAAATTACCTGTGATTTTTTCCGTTCTTCCTCCAGTGCACGGAACCCACTCAAGATACTGATTCTGACACCACCTTTATAATTAGAAAGACTCTGTACGTTGAGCATGCCGATCTCACCGGTTTTCTTCACATGTGGTGCACAGCATGCACACACATCCACACCAGGGATTGTCACAATGCGCACCTGTCCTTCGATTTCGATCTTGCTGCGGTAATCAAGTGTTTTCAATTCTTCTTTTGACGGATAGGTAATCTCGACCGGAAGATTTTTCACGATCACTTCGTTGACTGCCGTCTCAACTTCACGTACCTCATCCGCAGTTAAAACACCGTTAAAATCCATCGTGACGATATTGTCGCTCAGATGAAACCCGACATTGTCATATCCAAATCTGCTGTGTACAATCCCGGAAAAAATATGTTCTCCGGAATGCTGCTGCATATTATTAAAACGGTGTGTCCAGTCAATGATCCCGTGTACGGTCTCCCCAACAGCAAGCGGTTCTTTTAAGCTGTGTGTGATCACATCTTTTTTGATCTGCACATCCGTCACTTCGATGCCATCTATCGTCCCTTTATCCGGACTCTGTCCGCCCTCTTCCGGGAAGAAAAGTGTACGGTCCAAAATCACATGATAACCGCTCTCCTTCTTCTCCTGGTATGCTTCACAGGATATAACCTTTGCATCAAACTCCACCGCATATGCATCCTGGTCGTATAATTTTTCTGTCATGCTTTTCCTCTTTTCCTACTGTAATACTGGCGTAAAATCCTCAGTGTCTCCGCAGAAAAGTCCTCCTAAAGAAGCTGCGATCTTGTTCATCGCCTTCTTTGCAGTCTCAAATTCTTCCGGTTTTAAAGTGACTAGAAATACATTTTCACAGCCATGTTGCTTTGCAAATGCTGCCGTGATTTCATCTTTTGCCGGAATCTTTGTCCATTCGATATCAAGTGTTGCCCCGTCATTTAATCCTATTTCCAGTACTCCTGCATCTTCCCAGATCTCTACCTCATAATCGTCTGTCAGTACCTCATAAATGCTGCGCACCGTCACATTTGCAGGTGCAAAATATAACCATTCTCCCGGTGCAGTGCTCTTTTCTTTTTTAATTTTCTCCGGTTTACTCTGCCGTTTCATCGGATTTCCCTCCGTTTCCTGCTCTACGCTTTAGTATAGCATAATCTGACATTTTTTCTACTTATATTTCCATCTTTTTCTTATATAATGACATGTATACAGTATATGAAAACATACAGGAGGCACACAGTATGGAAGCATCAAATGTTTATTTCACATCTTTTAAGGCAACGGAGCATGAGAATCTGCTCCAGAAACTGCATTGTCTTATGAAAACTGCGGGGTTTGAGACGATCGATTTTACCGACAAATACGCTGCGATCAAAATCCATTTTGAATGGAAGAGCTGCATTGCGCATGCTGTTAAGATTGGACTTGGAAGTGATCAATATAAGCTGATTACGATTTAGTTAGGAATTTTTGTAGATTCGTGGACAAAAGGCGGTCACAGCCGTTAGGCTGTGACCACCTTTTTCTATTTACTGCAGATGCCTATGCTTCTGCTTCTTTCGCATTATCTAATGCGATCAGTTTGGAGATGATCTCCTCGCAGATCTGGGTGACGTTTTTTCCATCTGTGGCAACGGTGATGTCCGCGACTGCTTCATAACGGTCTTTTCGTTTATCCATAAGACCGCTGATGAATTCAACGTTCATGTTATTGTTTAAGATCGGGCGCTCGTCGCTGTCTTTGACACGCTCGTAGATAGTTTCCGGTTTTGCGGTGAGTAATACGACACGTCCATTCTTTTTCATGTGATCGGTGTTTTCTTCTCTCATGACGACACCACCACCACAGGAAACGATCGTCTGTTTTCTTTTCTGCAGCTCGATTAAGGTGTTGCTCTCTAAGTTACGGAAGTATGCCTCACCGTATTCGTCAAAAATCTCAGAAATGGACATGCCCTGTTTTTCTACGATCATCTGGTCCATCTCCATGCGGTCCATCTCAAGTTTATCTTTCAGTTCTCCGGCGATCGTACTCTTTCCGGCTCCCATGAATCCAATCAGGAAGATGTTGTAGTCAAACAGACTCTTTGCCTGGATACGGCGGCTGTTTTTCATGATATATTTGAAAATATCAAGGATCTCTTCCTCGAACTCATTGTCACCGAGTTTGTTCTTTAATGCATCGGTCTGTTTCTTCTCCTGTTCCGGCTGTAAGATTGGAATACCGGTTGCTTTCTTATAAGAAATAATTTCCTGTATATATGACATTCGAACTGCAAGCTGTTCGATGATGATATCATCACATTCTCCAATTTTCTCACGGATCGCTTCTATCTTATCCATTATAATCCTCCCTGTTTTCCGAAGAAAAATGCAATTTTACTCTGTAAAATCTGACCTCTGGTGAGCAGAGGATTTTCCTCCCTGTTTTATAAAAAGCATTATAACAAGATGTGACACATTCCGCAAGCAAAATATTTTAGTGCTTTAAAGTATTTATGTTTTAAAGTGTATAATATCATTTCCGACATGTTTTCTACTCGATCACACCTTTCATATCGCCAAGATATGCATCGACCAGATCCTCTGATACATTTTTTTCAATTGACTCATATACCGGCTTGCAGAGTTCTCTGATCTGTTCATGCATTTCATCATTCAATGAAATAATCTGTGTACCGCTTTCCTCGATTGTCTGGATACGGGATGCGATACGCTCATCCGACTGCTCTCTCGCATATTCTTTCGCTGTCTCCGCAGCCTCTCTGATGATTTCCTGCTGCTCGCCGGTCAGTCCTTCAAAAAACTCATCACTGACGATCAGTGAGATCAGATGCGGCAGATGGTTTGTCTCCACGACATAATCCTGCTGCTCATATAATTTATTAGAAACAATGACCTCATACGGATTTTCCTGCGCATCGATGGTTCCCTGCTGCAGTCCGATATACACCTCGGAAAATGTCATCGGTGTCGGGCTGGCACCAAGCGCTTTCCAATATGCCATGTGATAGGAATTTTCCATGGTACGGATCTTCTGTCCCTTAAAATCAGAGATTGACTGCACATTGCGGTTTGTGGTCATCACACGGAATCCCTGGTCGGCATATCCTAAAAGGACATATCCGGCATCCCCGTATACCTGCTGCATCATGGAAAGGAAATCCGGGTTATCCACATGTTCCCTCACTTCGTCAATTGTTTCGAACACTGCCGGCATATCAAATACTGCAACATCCGGCATAAAAGTCACCTGCGGTGCCGTATTTTGTACCACAAACGGGATATCACCCTCTTTACAGGACTCTAACAACTCTCTGTCTCCGCCAAGTACACTGTTTGGATAAACAGAAATCAGCATCGTCCCGTCGCTCAAACGCTCCACTTCCTCTGCAAATTTTTCTGCATAGATCTGTGTGACCGTATCCTCCGGGCTTGAACTTCCAAGCGGCCACGCATAACGCTGCACTTTTGCCTGATCCTGTGTATCTTTATTCCCGCAGCCACTTGCAAAAAGTACTGCCCCTGCAAGGAAACCGCATAATATCTTTTTCTTACAATTCTTCAAGTTTTCGCCCTCCTTATGAAAGCAGACAGAGACTGATTGCCGGAATAAATGTGATCAGAAGCAGTGCAAGCATGAAATATCCAATCATCGGCATTGCCTTCTTTGCGATCTGCATCATCGGCACATTGGTAAGCGAACTTGCCACAAACAGGTTGACGCCGACCGGAGGTGTGACAAATCCAACCGCAAGATTTACGATCATCATGACACCGAAATGGATCGGATTCATTCCGACATGTTCCACAATCGGCAGTAAGATCGGACTTAAGATCAGAATCGCCGGGGTCGTATCCATGACCATACCAACAATCAGAAGTACCACGTTGATGACAATAAGCAGTACGATCTCATTGGAGAAATGTGTCATGATCCATGCACTGACATCCTGCGGTACCTGCATCAGCGTGAGCACACGCGAAAACGCGGTAGATGTTGCAAGGATAAATAAGATCGGCGCATAGGTCTTCATCGCCTCCACCATAATGCCCCAGATCTGTTTTACTTTAATAGATCTGTAAATGAACAGACTGACAAACAGGGAATAAAATACGGAGATGACAGCCGCCTCCGTCGGGGATGCCACACCGGTATAAATACAGCCAAGTACGATCACAGGGCTTAAGAGCGCCCAGATACTCTCTTTTAAAATGTTAACGAATCCTTTTGTTTTGAGCTGATCCATTTTCGCCTGGATCTTCTCTCTATCCTCACCGTGACGGCGGCAGTAATAATATGCGTAAAAGATCAGCAGTGCGCTGATCATCATGCCCGGTACGATACCTGCTAAAAACAGGTCACTGACCGATTCACCGGTCGCCATCGCATACATGATAAACGGGATACTCGGCGGGATGATAACGCCAAGACCGCCCGCCACCGCAACGATCGCCGTGGAAAAATCCTTTTCATAACCAAGTTCGATCAAAAGCGGAATCGTCATACTTCCGACCGCAGCAACGGTCGCCGGTGCAGAACCTGAAATTGCTCCATAAAACAGACAGGTAATGATCACTGCACATGGTATTCCCGCCCTTTTGTTTCCAAGGAAATAAACAAATACATCAAATAATTTTTCTGAAATTTTACCGTGCGCCATAAGGATTCCAGCAAGCACGAACATTGGCACTGCAAGCAGCGGGAAACTGTCGATTCCTCCGACCATGGAACGGATGACATACCCTGCACTTGCCGTAAATGAAGCGTCAAATGCGCCCGGCAGCACAGCCACAATTCCAAGTGAAATAGAGATCGGAATTGCGATCACAAGACATATTGCAAAAATAATAAAAACAACAACTGCTGACATCTATTTCTCCTTTCTAACTGTAACACCTGATTTGTCCATATTTGCAGCATCCGCATGCTCCGGATTTTCAACGACTGCCTCCTCGATCACAGAGGCAATATCGCCCTCTTCTAACGGTTTCTTTTCTTTTCCAAGTAAAATGCGCCACTCACCAAACCAGCGCTGTACGATGCGGAACGCTGTTAAAATAAAACAGAAAAACGGGGCTGACTGCACATAATACATTGGCAGACCACACGCCGGGCTGACCTGTCCGCTCTCTATCGTTGCTTTTAAATATAGAAAGGAGAAAGGGATCAGATAGACAAAAAATGCAAACTCTACCGTGAGATTCGTAATCTTAAAAATCGTTTTTCCACGTTTCGGAAACATTTTGATGAACTGATCAACTTTGATTGAAATGCATTTTCTGGTACAGAGACTTACACTTAAAAATGCAGACCATATAAACAGATATCTGGTGATCTCCTCCGACCACGAAAGCGATACTCCAAGAATATATCTGGAAAATACCTGACACCCCATAATTAACGTCATAGCCGCTAACATGAGAACCATCAGGATTTCTTCAAGACTTTCGTCTATGACATGAATAAACTTTTTCATGCAGCCTTTTCTCCTTCCCTCGTATAACTTTTTTGACATACAGATTCGCTCATTTATTATTATATCCTATCAGTTTTCTCTGTTTTTTCCAATGTAAAAAAAAAACCGGGTGTCAAAAGGCACTTCATTTGACATCCGGTTTTTGTTACTTATGAGAATTGTCTCGATACGGGACATCCTTTTCAAAAATACGCTTATTACATACTCTCATGGATCAGATTTAAAACAGTATTTAAATCTGCTGCGTTCATCTGTCCCGGTGCAGATGCTTTTCCAACTGCGCCAAAGGTCAGTGCAGAACCGAATACTTCACCACACAGACGGCTAATCAAACCGGTTCCTGCCATAGACATAGTGATGATCGGTCTGTCTGCATATTCAGATACCATCTCTTCCGTTGCTGCAAGAAGTGTTAAGACATCTCTTTTGTTCTGCGGCATTACAGCGATCTTCGGGATATCAGCATCTAATTCCTGCATTTTGCGGAGACGTCCAACGATATCATCTTTGTCCGGTGTCTTGTCAAAATCATGGTTAGAAGCGACAACTGCCACACCCGCTTCATGTGCAGCTTCGATGATCTCTTTCACATAAGAATCACCTGTGAAAGCTTCCACGTCAACTAAGTCAACCAGTCCGGTTGCTGCTGCTTTTTTGTTTAACTCTACATAAACATCCGGCTCGATTGCTTTCTCGCCACCCTCTTTTGAGGTACGGAAAGTGAACAGGATCGGTGTATTACCAAGTGCCGGGCGCAGATCTTTTAACACGTCCTCTACCTGAGCGAAATCGAACACGCCGTCAAACCAGTCAACACGCCACTCAACAACGTCCATCTTTACATCTGCAAAAGACTTTGCTGCTGCAAGGATCTCTTCTTTTGTTTTGCCAACGATCGGTACGCAGATTTTTGGTACGCCTTCACCGATTTTCACACCACGAACTTCTACATATGAACTCATTATTTTTCCTCCTGTTTTTACTTTAATAGATCTTCTCCTAATTATCTGCCTGTGCCTGCTCAACCATACTTGTGTAACGAAGGTTTACAAATAATCCCAGTACCACACCGATTGTTGTCAGCACGATATTCATAACCATAACCTGTGAAGGCTGCATTTTGGATGCTGCTGTCAGGATCGTGTAGTTACACAGAGAAGATGCGATCATAACCAGTGCAGTTACCGTTCCTTTGATTTTCGGGAAAAGCATGTTGCAGACTGATGTAGCGATCTGAAGTAATCCGCCTGCGCCTGCCCAGCCGATTAAGAATGCACCTGCGATCATAAGAGGCTGGCTCTTTCCGACTAATACAACAACCAGTGTAGCCAGACAAATTACCGGGTAAATCAGAATAAATCTGACGTCTTTAATTTTTCTTGTCAGTAATGCAGTTACGATCAAAGCAAGCATGGTTCCTGCGGAATAGTAAGTCTGCATAATGGAAGGATCTGTCCAGCCCACATTTTCTTTTGCAAAGTTCTGTGCGCAGTTTAACCAGAGCTGGAATGTACCGGTACAGGTGAATCCGATCAGGATCATCGCAACAGACTCGATGGAAAAATGTGTATGTTTTAAGCTGGCGATCAGTCCTTCTTTTTCTCCCG
>OLQT01000875.1_pt1 | contig 20119 bp, 17 predicted proteins | sample 1672651 | NCBI WGS metagenome assembly OLQT01 (sample SAMEA3136709, study PRJEB25190) | human gut metagenome | biome: human gut; feature: human-associated habitat; material: faeces | place: Austria | collected 2013 | reverse complement strand
AGTCCACGATTTTTCCATTTTCTGTGATTGTAAAATCAATCGGTTTTGCACCGTCTGTCAAATATCCGTCTGGTGCTTCGCTCTCAACGATACGGAAGTTTCCATAAGGTAAAAGGTCAGCAGAAGTAGAAGCGATACCCTCAATATCGGTACGAATTGTCTTTACCACTTCATTTTTCTTATAGAGCTTGCCCTCAACCAATACTGCATTATCATTTAAGGAAATGATGTCAAAGGCAGTATCTTTTAAAGTTGCACTTCCTTGTGGTTTGGTATCGCCCGTTTCTAAATCTCGTTTCTGAATTTTCACACCGCCACGGATAACCTTATCTGATACGGAAAACTGGTTACTTCCAGATAATACGGCAAGGTCGCCGTCCTCGGTAATCTGTGTAAGGTATAAGTCTTTTATCTGTTCGGACTTATCGCCAGCCTGCATATATGCACCGTCTAACAAGTATCCGTTTGGAGCTTTTGTTTCTTCAACGGTTAGCGTTCCAAGTGGAAGAACCGCTTTACCGTCCTGCATATAGAAGCTATCGCCAGATACTTTGTATGCGTCCGCAAATTTTGTGATGTAGTGGGTTGACCCGTCGCTGTCTGTTTCAGCGATTGTCTTTGTAACCCATGTACGAGTAGCTTCGGCAGGGAGATTGTCTTTATTATAGAAGCCTGCATAATACTTCCATGTAAATTCCGCACCTGCTAGAGAAGCGTTCCCCTGCGGATTGTCTTTCTGTGTTTCCATATCAATCTTGAAAAGCTCAATCAACGTGTCCGTTACTTTTGGTGTATCAGATACTTTCAAAGTCGCTGTTTTTCCAGCTTCAACCTTTAAGGAATATATAGTTTTATCTACTTTATATCCTGCTGGTGCGGATAATTCCTTGATATAGACTGTGCCTGCTTTTACCTCTACAACATCTGTATTTCCGTTTTCATCAGTCGTAAGAGTGGCAAGCTGTTTCGTGCAGTTCTTATCAGAAAAGACACCGTATGTTGCACCAGCGATAGAGTAATTCCCGTTACCGTCTGTAATGCTGGTATTACTGGTAGCCTTTTTAAGTTTCGCATTTCCGATATTTAACTTCGCCCAGAATTGCCCCAATTCCTGCCCCTCGCCAGAGTAGATATAACCGCCACATTCATAGCGTCCTTTATTCTCTTTGACAAAGGCTTTTGCACCAGAGAAAACTTCGTCCTGCGTTGCCTTTGGAATTTCATCATAAGAAGCTCTCACGTTGTCGCATTGCCAGCCAAGATGTACGCTCAATCTCTGCCAGACAACAAGCTGTCTTAAAAGGTAGGCGTGATTGTTGCTTATTCCGCTGTGGCTGTCTGTGTACTGTTTCACATATTCGATAGATAAGGCAACGTCGCTTATCTGGTCGGCACTCATACGGGTGCTTGCGTCAATTCTGGTCTTGTAGCCATTCCTAAAATCTGTGTTAATGTCGATACAGTAAGCGTCCTCGCCCTCGACGGTCAAATGGTAAACGTCAAATCCTACGCCTACCCTTAAATTTAACGCCGCTTTTATGAGCGGCGTGGTTTCCGGCATTCCTCGGGAAGCTCCTCTGCCCAGGGCATCAGCTGATCTAGTTTTGCCGGATCTATATTTCCTTTTTCGTCACAATACTTAGGCAGCTCCGTGAGGATATGCCTGAAGTAGTAGTACGGGCGCAGATTGTTCAGCTTTGCTGTTTCTGAAATACTGTAAACAAGAGCGCTGGCTCCGGCACCTTTTGCTGTGTTATGGAACATCCAGTTCTTCTTGCCGATACAGAAAGTCCGGATAGCCCGTTCGGAAGCGGAGTTATCGATTGGGATATCCCCATCGGTCAGAAATACCTTTAAATAGTTTTCCTGATGGATGACGAAATTTAGTCCCTGTCCGGTCCTGGATTTCGGAGGCACCGTACATTCTGCAGCCTGTTGTTTTGCCCACGCAAAGAAATCCTCAACCAGCGGCTTTATCCTTGTCTGCCGCTGTGTAAGGCGATCCGTTGCCGGAAGTTCTTTCAGTTCGGTATCGATCCGGTAGAATTCTGCAATCTTTTGTAATGCCTGGTATGCCACGGAAGTTTTTACTGACAGGGGATTCTTTTTATCCGCTGCCTTTACGGCATCTGCAAAGGCTCTTCTTGCATGTGCCCAACAGTTTGCGTTTGTCACTCCCGGCAGTTTTTTGTCCAGCAGATGATACTGCTCCAGACTGTCCGTGACCAGAACTCCTTTGTAGTTCCGGTAAAACTCCAGCGGCTTTTCGTGATCCCTGCCTTTCTGGTATTCGTAGATCACCACAGGACGTTCCTTATAGAACTCCCCGGAACGGTGTACCCACATGTAGCATTTACTGTTCGGACGGTCACTGTCACCGATCACCTGTGTCGGTGTTTCGTCCGACTGTGTCACCGGTAGGGACAGCAGTTCCTGCTTCATACGATCCACAAACGGTGCAAAATATTTCTCAGCACACCGGATGATCCAGTTCGACATGGTCTGTCTGGAGATATTTACACCATTCCGCTGAAACTCCTGCTCGACCCTGTGCAGTGCAGAGGAGTTCACATATTTTACATTCAGAATGGATGCAAGCAGGGAAGGAGTAACGATGCTTCCACGCAGAAGATCCTTGGGGCGTTTTCCACGTAAGAATTCGTCCTGATGATCTCCGCCGGTTCCCACGTAGACTTCCACGGTATGGACTTCCACCGTCCAGGATTCCGGCTCATGGCGCAGTCTTTTGTAGGTTTCATCCTTCATTCTGCGCCAGTTGCCTGCACCATAAAACGTATCCAGTTCTTCTGTGGATACCTGATAAGGAGGAAGGATCTCTTCCGGGAAATCTTTCAGATCCGTTTCCCGCTGCCCTTTTTTCTTATGGTTACGTCGGGATGGAAGTACTTCCTCCGCAGCAGGCTCCGGGACAGACAGATTGCAGCAGTTTTCTGCCTCATCAAAGAAGGACAGCTGACCATCTATGGAATCCAGTGTTTCTGTATGTTTTCCGAAACGATAGCTGTTCGCTATGCGTACCTGTTCGATCAGCCGCTCGATGTTCTCATTCAGGGTATCCAGTTGTCCCTGCATCATAAGAACGATGGTGATCAGTTCTTCCCTGCTGCAGTTATTCAGTTCTTCCAATGTATGTCTGTCTGCCATTGTCCTGCTCCTTAAACTGTTTTCATTATACCAGAAAACACAAAGGATTGCGAACCGGCAACCCCGCAGGTTTCGTCATTCTGCCTATGCCTGTAAGGCGGTGTGATGGTCATAGAGCCAGGGAAATATAAAGTTTTCAAGGCGCTGAAATTTTATCCGGATCCTCCTGTGGATACGTCACAGACCAGGAAACAGCGTTCAGAGAGGCTGTAACACCGGGAATGGATCTGACCGGATAACAGGCATAAAAAATCTATGTTTTGCACAAAGATCAGGTGGGCTTTTGCGGTGTTACTTCCCTGACTTTGGGGTTCAGGGGATTCAGCCCCATCATAAGATAACGGAACTGTTCCTCTGTAAGGTCTGCGGCCTCTTCGCTGGTTCTAGGCCAGGACAGGGAACCTGCCTCCAGCCGTTTGTAGAGCTGAAGAAAACCGTCTCCCATCCATAGAAGTCCCTTGATGCGGTCGGACCGTCTGCCACAGAATAGGAATAAAGTTCCCTTTTCAAAAGGATTCTGATGGTATCTGCCTCCGATGATCATGGACAGCCCATCGATCCCTTTGCGCAGATCCACATATCCGCAGGCAATCACGACTCTGCGGATACCGGCAGCATCTTCAAGCATGAAGCACCTCCTGCAGCAGCCTGCAAAGCAGGGACTCTGAAATATCGTTTGATAATTCCAGCGTCAGGCGGCCTGATCTGATCACTGCAACCGGAGTCATTGCTGCCGGGACGGCTGGCACCGGTGTTGTGTCCAGAGCAGTTTTTACCGGGATTTCTACAAAAGAGAGGGCAGACGGGTTGGTGTCTTCCTGGAGTCCCTCCTGTTCACAGACTTCCCGGCGGATCTTTCGGAGCCAGTAATAATAAGATTTTTCAGAAATATCGTTTTCAACAAGCCACTGCTTTGCCGTAGTGCCTGCCGGTCTGTCCTGGCACTGTCGAATGATGTTTATCCAGTTCGACCTGCGGACATTGTGAGTTAATTGATCCATGCGCTTTAGCCTCCTCTAAAAAACTAATAGTTTTTTCGTGTTATTTAGAGTGTGGCATAAAAAAACTAATTAGCCAAGGCGCAGGATTTGACGTTTACTATTTAACTGGAACCATAGGTCAAATAACGGTAATAGCAGTTATTGTCTACCTATTGCGTAGGATGGGAATTGTTGTGGATTATACAACGGTGATAGGGATGATAGCAATTGGAATTGGTGGAATATCTTCTGCAATGTGGGGGAGTATTGTCACAGTTCGATATCGAAAAATAAATTTTAAGAGGATTGTAATTGAGTTTGTGAACATAAAGCAACCTGTATTCGGCTACTTGCTTGTTTTTATGTTTTTGAGTATAGAGTTTTGTTATCTATTAATGGGTGGAATGTTACAAGTAAAGAATTGGTATATTGCGGTTGTATTATTTGTAAAAGCAATTTTGTTCGGTGGGATTGAAGAAATAGGTTGGAGATATACGTTTCAACCAATAATTGAGCAACAGCATAATTATGTGTTTTCGACGTGCGTGACATTTGTTTTCTGGGGAATATGGCATTTTCTTTATTTTTATATTGAAGGATCAATACAATTTGTTCAGGTCGGTAGCTTTTTACTTGGGCTTTTGATAAATTGTTTTATTTTATCTGCACTATACTATAAAACAAAGAGTTTACTGGTGCTGTGAAGTTCGTTATGTTCGGCTCGGCAGGATCATTAGACAGTGGGCTGACAACAGGTAAATTTGTGATACCGACACACAGTTATCGGGAAGAGGGACTAAGTTATCATTATGCGCCTCCGGCAGATTACATAGAGGTGAAAAATGCGAAAATAGTCAAAGCAATATTTGATGAATTAAAACTTCCAAATGTTTTAGGAAAAGTCTGGACAACGGATGCAATATATCGGGAAACAAAAGCCAAATTTGATGCGAGAAAAAGAGAGGGCTGCATTGCTGTGGAGATGGAACTTGCCGGAGTTCAGGCAGTCTGCGACTTTTACGGATGGGAGTTATATGATTTTCTTGTTACCGGGGATGTATTAGATCAGGAAGTTTATGATGTTTCCGGGCTTGCGGATGCCAATCATAATATGGATAAACTATATGTTGCAATCGAGATGGCAAAAAGAATTTGAAACAGGGAAGGAGCATAAACGAATGATAAAGAAAATCACACGTGATCCAATGTTTCTTGCACAGAAATCGATGGATGCGACCGAAGCAGACAAGCAGGTGATTACGGATCTGCTGGATACTTTAAGAGCAAATTTAGATCACTGTGTTGGGATGGCGGCGAACATGATCGGAGTGAGCAAAAATATTATTGTAGTGGCAGCAGGACCATTTCAGTTTGCAATGATCAATCCGGTGATCACAAAGAAAACCGGGGCTTTTCAGACAGAGGAAGGCTGCCTTTCGCTGGATGGAGTAAGACCATGCACAAGATACAAAGAAATTGAAGTAGACTATCTGGACACAAATTTTAAGAAGCAGCACGGCAAATATATAGGCTGGACTGCCCAGATTATCCAGCATGAGATAGATCACTGCAATGGGATCGTTATATAATTTTGAAAGAAATCAATCTGAGGAGGAAAATCATATGTTATTGATCTGCTATCCAAAGTGTACCACATGCCAGAAAGCAAAGAAATGGTTAGAAAGTCAGGGCATCGCATACACAGAGCGTAATATCGCAGAAGAAAATCCAACTTATGCGGAATTAAAAGAATGGTATAAAAAAAGTGGACTGCCATTAAAAAGATTTTTTAATACGAGTGGACTTTTATACAAAAGCATGCAGTTGAAGGATAAATTGCCGGAAATGAGCGAGGAGGAGCAGTTAAAACTCCTTGCAACCGACGGTATGCTTGTGAAGCGGCCACTGGTTGTGGATGGTGATAACGTGCTGACCGGTTTTAAGGAGGCAGAGTGGATCAAAAAAATGCTTTCATAAGACTACATACTGACAGCGAAGATATGATGAATAGTGAAGTATGTCATTAAAATACACAACTTTTTATTCACATTAAAATCCGTTCTTTGTATTCAGAAATAGTCATGTGATAATAGTTTTTAAAAGCTGTATGAAAATGATTCGGATAAGAATATCCTAACCGGGCGGAAATCTCGGAAATAGAAAGCTTATTTTCTTTTAGGAAAGTGACTGCTGCAGCCATCCGGGCTTCCGTTCTTTTTTGCAGAAAATTTTTCCCATAACGGTTATACAGAATCCGGCTGGTCTGCCGGGAGCTGAGTCCTAACCGGCGGGAAAGTTCTTTTAGTGTAATGGTATTATATTCGAGCAGGAAGCTGTCTTCAATCAGAATATAAGCCTTGACCAATGGAATCGGAATATAGGTTATGGCGGCATTTGAGTCAGGTGCATAGTTTCTCAGTATTTTTACTAAAAGCTGCATAAAAAGAGCCCGGAGCATGACAGTGGCAGCGGTTCCGGGTGCAGATAGTTCTTCATGGATTTGTTCTAATGTTGACCGCAGGCCGGCACAATCTTTTCCATACCAGAATGGATAATGTAAAAATGGTGCCAGTATATCTTTTTCGGACACATTTTCCCTGACATTGTGCAATTCTTCGATTCTTAAATAAATACAGTATTCATAGGTTGGATCATCGGGATCTGAATATTGTTGATGCTCAATATGGGGACCGGTGGTGTAGAGAATATCAGGATACAAGTCATAACGGCATTGATTGCTGATCAATGTCCCATTTCCCTCTGGAATAAAGTGAATTTCATAGCTGTTCGAACTGTGGGCATGGGATGGCGTATTCCATGTCTGACATTCATATGTAAATTTTAAAACATTTATCCGGTAATTCCCTATCTGAAACATAACATTTAAATTATCATTTTTTATCATAGAAGCTATCCCCTAAAATATAACGAGTCAAGGTATTATCAATGCATGCCTGTGTGCAATTCGAAGTATGCCTTAGTGCCCGCACTACACTTAAAAGTACGCTAAGTGGACATGATATAACTGGAAATGTCTGCTATTCATGTATCATTATCGTACAACAAATCTTATAATAAAATCAAGAACAAAGCGGAAAAATTGAAAAAAGGAGGGCACGATATGGTAATTGATGCACACCTGCATTTATGGGACAAACAGCTTGGGCGTGTAGGTGAAAACAAAGTGGTTGCATTAAAGGATGGAAAAAGTGACTTCGGTGGAGAGATCCGCCAGATGATGCCGCCATATATGCTGGATGGAAGAAACACAGTGGAAATGCTGATTTCCAATATGAATTATGCCAGAGTCAGCGGATGCGTGGTTACACAGGAGTATATTGATGGCAACCAGGATCATTACTTATTAGAATGCAGGAAGAAGTATCCAAAAAGGATAAAGGTTTGCTGCCTTTATGAAGAAAAAGAGATCAAAGATGAGTGGATCGAACAATTTGATGGAATCAAAATTTGTGCAGGCAGATTGAAAGATCAGAATCTGCTGCATCATAAAGAAATTTTTGAAAAAGCAGAACGGTTGAAGAAGTTTATTTCCATTGATATGGCAGATGGGGATGCGCAGACAGACGCAATGGAGCAGCTGATCGAAACATATCCGGATCTTCGTATTGCGATCGGACATTTTGGAATGGTTACGACAGACGGATGGGAAAAACAGATCGCACTGGCAAAGCATGAACATGTATATGTCGAAAGTGGCGGGATTACCTGGTTGTTCCACAAAGAATTTTATCCATATCCGTCAGCGGTGAGAGCAATCCGTACAGCGATCGATATCTGCGGGATTGACAAATTAATGTGGGGAAGCGATTATCCGCGCACAATGACAGCCATTACTTATGATATGAGTAAGGATTTTATAGAAAAAACAACGGAATTATCAGAAGAAGAAAAGATAAAATTTCTGGGAGAAAATGCAAGAGCATTTTATGGATTTGAGGAATTGGAAGTCCCGGAAAAAATAAGAAACATGGTGGAATAAACAAGGAGGAGCAGCATGATCGTAAAAGGTACGTATTTTCAGAACAGTGAAGAAAAACCATTAGTGTACGGAGATGTGGAGATCCACAACATTCCGAGAAGGAGATTAAGAGGCGAGGAAGAGAAGGAAGGAATTATCGCAGAAAGTGTTTTCGTAGGATTCTGCGGTACAGATTACACTCTTATGAATATGGGGCGGGAGGGAAATTTAAAGCAGAAGTTTCCGGAAGGCTGCAACAGACTGATCAATGGTCATGAAGGGGTTGTATGGGTTCCGGATGAAAACCGCTTTGCCATTGTGCTGATTCGTGGTGGAAACAGCTATGATCCTACGAGATATACCGAAGAAGAAACTTATTTTGAGTACGGATGCGATCAGGCAGATGGGTTATTTTCTGATAAAAACTATTATAATCCGGATATGCTTCTGAAAATACCGGACGGATATGTGAAGGATGGAAAAATACCGCTTTCAATATGTAAAAAGCTTGTGTTTAGCGATCCATATGCCTGCATGATCTTTCAGAGAGAACGGATGGAGGATATCGGGGAAGCACAGAATTTCAGGGTGAAAATGGCACAATATAAATGCAGTGAAGCAGAAGCGAGGGAGATTGCCAGAAAAGAAACATTTGACAGAGTATGTATTTTTGGTCTTGGAACAACCGGAATGTTCATTGGAGATCTGATCCATCAGCGTTATCCGGATGCAAAGATCGTATTTGTGGCAAGAAGTGAAGAGAGCAGTCCGAAGGTTTCCTTTGCATTAAAACAGGCGGGTGCATCTTATGTGAGAAGTGCTTTTGACACAAACGAAGAACTTGCAGATGCTATCCGGGAAAAATTAGGTGGCACTGCAACGGTATTTATCGGTTCCAGCGGAGCTGCGATCGAACATGAGATCGCATTCCGCTATGGCGTGCTGGGCTGTAATGGGATTTATAATTCGTTTTCGTTAGGACCGGAAATTACATTTGATACGATGCCGTTTGGATTTAAAAATCAGGTGATTTTTGGTTCCATTAATTTCCGGCAGGATCATATGGAAGAGGCAATCCGGATTCTCTTGGACAGCTGCTATGATGAAATCGTAGAACTGATCGACAAAGACGAATTTACCGAAGATCCGGTGAATGCATATGAAAATAAAATATATGCAAAAGGGGCACCGATGAAAACAGCAGTGATCTGGAATGAACAGTATATCATCTAAAAAGGTGATTTCATAAACTGTTTGGGAGTGATCCCCTTGTATTTGTTAAATGTTTTTATAAAGTAACTTTCATCATTAAATCCACAGGAGATAGCAACTTCCCGGATAGTGATATCCTTTGTGGAAAGCATCTCACTGGCACATTCGATCCGGTAATAATTCAGATAGTCGATCGGAGTACGCCCTGTCAGGCTGCGGAAATAGCGGCAGAAGTATTTGGGATTCATGCCGGCAATGCGGGACAGGTCGTCCAGACTGATATTATTGCTGTAATTATCGGATATAAAAGTAAGCACATTCTTAACAGAAGAGATCCGCTCTGCAGAAATGATATTCTGGTGTGCCTGCTCGTACAAATGTTCATGGATAATCGTCCCCAGAAGGTGATACAGGTAGCCTTGTACCATAAATTCATAACCTGTCTTTTTGCTGGATAAAGCATGGCAAAGGTCATGGACTATGGCAGGAACTGTCTCAGAAGTCTCTGAGAGGCGGGTATTGACCGTGATCTTCTGATCGATAATGTCCCTGATGATCCGGGAACATGCGTGATTATTCTTCAATAAAATCTGCAGATCAAACACGATGCATTCGTAAATACAGTCATGCGGAGTGCCTCCATGAAGCATTCCGCTGGTGATAAAAATAACATCGCCAGCCTGACAAAGCATTGTCGACTTTTCAAGTTTCAGCTGGAACGTACCCGAGATGATACGAATAATTTCATATTGTGTATGCCAGTGATACTGCATGTCATAGCGTGGGCTGTGCGGTGTCTGGTGATAAAAAGCAATAGGGAAATTAAAGGTTCCCTGCTGCGCTCTTTCCTGATAATCAATATATTTCATAAAATTCTGTCCCCATAGTAAAAGAAGTGAATATTGTACTGCTTTTTTATAGTATAACACTTTTGTTTTTGGTGTGCAAACACTATAATTCAAATTAAACAAATGCCTGTGGGCAAAAAAGTTAAGGGGGAATTACATTATGGCAGAGAGCAGATTAATCGGTGCATATCCGGTAATTGGTATCAGACCTACGATCGACGGACGTAGAGGACCGATCAAGGTTCGTCAGAGTCTTGAAGACCAGACAATGGGTATGGCAAAAGCAGCAGCAAAATTATTCGAGGAGAACATTAAGTATTCCAATGGTGAACCTGTAAAAGTTGTGATCGCTGACACAACGATCGGACGTGTTGCAGAAGCTGCAGCATGTGAAGAAAAGTTCAGAAGAGAAGGAGTGGCTATTACTCTTACAGTAACACCATGCTGGTGCTATGGTTCTGAAACAATGGATATGGATCCTACAACGATCAAAGGTGTCTGGGGTCTTAATGCAACAGAGAGACCAGGTGCTGTTTACCTTGCAAGTGTTTTGGCAACACATGCACAGAAAGGTCTTCCGGCATTCGGTATCTACGGACATGATGTAGTAGAAGCTGACGATTCTACAATCGGAGATGACATTAAAGAAAAATTATTAAGATTTGGACGTGCAGCAGTTGCAGCAGCAACTATGAGAGGCAAATCTTACTTACAGATCGGTTCCATCTGTATGGGTATCGGCGGATCTATCATTGATTCTGATTTCATGGAGTCTTACCTTGGAATGAGAGTAGAGTCTGTAGACGAAGTAGAGATTATCCGTCGTATGACGGAAGGAATTTATGATGAAGCTGAATTCCAGAAAGCTCTTACATGGGCAAAAGAAAAATGCAAGATGGGTTATGACAAGAACCCTGATTTCGTAAGAAAGAGCGATGAAGAAAAAGAAGAACAGTTCGAGTTTGCTGTTAAGATGGCAGTTATCATCAAAGACCTTATGAATGGTAACAAGAATCTTCCGGAAGGCTGCGAAGAAGAAGCAGTTGGACACAACGCACTTGCTGCCGGCTTCCAGGGACAGAGACAGTGGACAGACTTCTATCCGAACGGCGACTTCGCTGAGGCTGTGTTAAATACATCCTTCGATTGGAACGGAGCAAGAGAGCCATACATTCTTGCGACAGAGAACGACGTACTTTACGGATTAGGTATGTTATTCATGAAATTATTGACAAACAGAGCACAGATGTTCGCAGATGTCCGTACATACTGGAGCGGAGATGCTATTAAGAGAGTAACAGGATACGATATTGAAGGTGTAGCAAAAGAGGCTGATGGTGTGATCCACCTGATCAACTCCGGAGCATGCTGCTTAGATGCAAATGCTGAAGCAAGAGATGCCGAAGGCAATCAGACCATGAAGCCTTGGTATGAAGTGACAAAAGAAGACCAGGATGCGATCATGGCAGCTACAACATGGTGTGCAGCTGACAACGGATACTTCCGTGGCGGCGGATTCTCTTCAAGATTCGAGACAACAGCTACAATGCCTGCAACAATGGTTCGCCTGAACCTTGTAAAAGGATTAGGACCTGTTATGCAGATCGCAGAAGGATGGACAGTAGGACTCCCTGCAGATGTTTCTGATACTCTGTGGAAGAGAACAGACTACACATGGCCATCTACATGGTTTGCTCCAAGATGTGATGGCAAAGAGGGTTCTGCATTCAAGACAGCTTATGAAGTGATGAATAACTGGGGTGCTAACCACGGTGCGATTTCTTATGGACATATTGGTGCGGATCTGATCACGCTCTGCTCCATCTTAAGAATTCCGGTAGCTATGCACAACGTAGAAGACAAAGATATCTTCAGACCAAAAGCATGGGATGCATTTGGAATGGATAAAGAAGGCGCTGATTACAGGGCATGTGCAGTATATGGACCAATGTACAAATAGTCATTAGACGAAGAAATAAAAATCAGACAAAAAAGTCGGGAATCTGAAAACCGATTCCCGACTTTTTTATTTTGCCTAATGAAGGACTTGCATGGATCATAATAGTGCAGATTGATTTACTGTGGCTTTTCGTTTGACACATCCGGATGGAGAAACTGGTACTGGATAGCTTCGTTGACTCCTGTTGACATAACACCGACAATGATGTTTCCACTTTCCAGATACCATACATTACCTTTGGCGGTTCCCATATCGGAATCGAAACCGCTCTCGCCATACGCCTGGGTAGTTTCGTCACAAAGGGTTTGATAAACATTTTCCAGATCATCTTTTGACTCTGGAATATATAACCACGCCATACTCATTAGCCTGTCATTGTCATCAAACATATATTTAATAGTTCCTGACATGTCATGGAAATCTTTACTAAAAGTATAAGTGGTTCCGGAATAAGTGGAAGGATAAGAGTCCAAAGGCTCTCCCTCCAGGGCTAATACCTCGTCAAGAGTATTTTCCCATGTGATTTCTGTGAAAGGACATTCGGCTTTTTTGGATCGTCCACAGCTGCAGATGAAAAGACACATTGCAATGAGGAAAAGCAGAATGACAGATTTTCGTAATCGTTTCATAATAACCTCCGTAATAATTTTATAGATTATTTCGTACCCGGTTATTGTACAATATGCGTGACATGAAAACAAGAATATTTGCTAAAAAAATAAAATATAACGTATTGTGCAAAAAAATGAAAATATATTCATTACTTAGCCTGTATTTGTGAAAAATGTCGGCAATTCCTTGACTGAAAGCCAAATTGATTATATACTATTAACAATAAAAGCGAGTTGTGGCATGTGATTTTTGTTATGCAGTCAACTATGGAGGTAAAAGTAAGTGGAAAAAATTAAACAAAACGCATTTGTAAAAAAAGTGGGCTTTAACAGAATTATTCTGGTTCTTGTAATGCTGGTAATGTACTTATCATTTGGATTACTGACCGGAGGAAAGTTCTTTGGAATGTCCCGTATCATGGACACAATGAACTATGTTTATTTTCTGGGATTCCTTTCCCTGGGAGTAACATTCGTTATTGCAACAGGCGGTATTGATTTCTCTATCGGACCGGTAATGTTCTGTTGTGCACTGGTAGCAGGTTACTGCATGACATCTTATGGTCTTCCTTGTGCAGCAGCTATCGTGATCTGTATCCTGATCGGTCTTGCATTTGGTACCTTTAACGGATGGCTGGTTTCTTACCTGTCAGTTCCAGCATTCATCGTTTCCATGGCTTCCATGAACATTGCAAAAGGTATTGCTTCCGTATTTACAAAGACACAGTCCGTAAGCTGGCCGCTGGGAAGTGACCCGGTAAACGGATGGTTCCGTAATATTGTATCCTACAAGGGATTCCCGGTAGGCCTGGTGATTTTCCTTGGAATGGCAGTTGTATGTGGAATTGTTCTCTACAATACAAAACCTGGACGTTATATCCTCTGCCTTGGTTCCAACAAAGAAGCAGTTCGTCTTTCCGGTGTTAACACCAAGAAATGGAACATGCTTGCATACATGATCTGTGGTTTCCTGGTAGGAATCGCAGCACTGTTCTTCGTAGCTACATATACAACCGTTCAGCCTGGTTATGGCGATCAGTACAACAACGAAGCAATTGCTGGTTGTGTAATGGGTGGTACATCCATGGTTGGTGGACTTGCTTCCATCGGCGGTACTGTAATCGGTGTATTTATTATCTCTCTTCTGCAGCAGGGAATCATGGCATTTGGTCTTGGTAAAGGACAGCAGATGATCATCACAGGTATCATCGTAATCGTAGCTGTATATGCCGACGTTTCTGCAAGACGTAGAAAGAACTGATCGAAAGGGAGGATGAAACAATGGGTGACGTTATTTTAACAATGAAGGATATTGATAAGTCCTTTCCTGGTGTTCATGCCCTGGATCACGTTAATTTCGAAGTAAGACGCGGCGAAGTACATGCACTTATGGGAGAGAACGGTGCCGGTAAATCAACACTGATGAAAGTTCTTACCGGTATTTATCAGAAGGATTCCGGTACTATTACATACAAAGGTCAGGAAGTGGCTTTCCACAATACACGTGAGGCACAGGACAATGGTATCGTAATCGTACATCAGGAATTAAACATGGTCGGTGACCTGACTGTTGCACAGAACATCTTTATCGGACGTGAGCCGAAAAAGGGTATCCGTGTAGACGATAAGAAAATGATCGAAGATTCAAAGAAATTATTCAAGGATCTGAACATCGAGATCGACCCAAGAGAAAAGATGAGCAACTTAACAGTTGGTAAACAGCAGATGTGTGAGATTGCAAAAGCTATTTCCCACAAAGCAGAAGTTATCATCTTCGATGAGCCGTCAGCAGCTCTTACAGAAAAAGAAATCGCTGACCTGTTCGTAATCATCAGAGATCTTCGTGAGAAGAACCTCGGTATCGTATATATCTCACATCGTATGGATGAGATCAAAGTCATCACAGACCGTGTAACAGTCATGCGAGATGGTGGATATGTAGGAACTCTGATTACAAAAGACAGTACAAAAGAAGACATCATCAACATGATGGTTGGTCGTGTTATTTATGAAGATCCTAAGGAACACAGCATGGTAGCACCGGATGCACCGGTGGTTCTTAAAGTAGAAAACCTGAATGCAGGTAAGATGGTTCAGGACGTAAGCTTCGAACTGAGAAAAGGTGAGATCCTTGGCTTCTCCGGTCTGATGGGTGCAGGACGTACCGAAACTGCAAGAGCACTGTTTGGAGCCGATCCGAAACAGAGCGGAAAGATTTCCATCATGGACAAACAGAGCGGCCAGCTCAAAGAAGTAACTATCAACAGCCCACAGGATGCTGTTAAATATGGTATCGGTTATCTGTCTGAGGACAGAAGAAGATATGGTGTTGTTGTTCAGAAATCTGTAAATGAAAACACAACACTGGCAACGATGGAGCAGTTCACAAGCGGAATCTTCATCAACAAAGCAAAAGAAAAAGAAGTTTCTGAGAAATACATCAAAGAACTTGCTACAAAGACACCGAACGGAGATCAGTTGGTAGTGAACCTTTCCGGTGGTAACCAGCAGAAAGTCGTTATTGCGAAGTGGCTTACCCGCGACAGTGATATCCTGATCTTCGATGAGCCGACAAGAGGTATCGATGTCGGTGCGAAGAACGAAATTTACAAGTTAATGAGTAAACTGGCAGCAGAAGGAAAATCTATTATCATGATTTCTTCTGAAATGACAGAGATTCTCCGTATGAGTGACCGTATCATCGTAATGTGTGAAGGTAAAGTGACAGGAAATATTGATATTTCTGAGGCAACACAGGAACACATCATGGATAAGGCAACAAGAAATATCAATTAAGGGGAGGACAGTCATGACTAAGAAGAAAAAAAGTATTATAAGTGATCAGAGATTTATTGTTTTGCTGGTTATTATCGCATTAAGTGCGGTATTCTCTATCATGAGTAAGGAGTTCAGACAGTATACAACACTCTTAAGTATGCTTGATTTCTCCTACTATGATCTTCTGATGGCAATTGGTGTTACATTCCCTCTTATTACTGGTGGTGTAGACCTGTCAATCGGAACCGGTATGGTGTGTTACGCACTGATCGCCGGAACAATGGTAAGAAGCCATGGATGGCCGGTAGCAGCAGCTATGGTACTTTGCCTGGTACTGGGAATTGCGATCGGAGCACTGAATGGTGTCCTGATCGGAATCATGAACCTGCCGCCATTCCTTGCAACTCTTTGTACATGTATGATTACCCGTGGTGCCGGCTCTCTCTGCAGTGCTACACCATGGCCGGGACTTACACAGGATGGTGGATGGTTCCACACAATCTTCAAGATTACAGTTGGTACAGGAAGAAGCGCTTCCCGTTACCCAATCGGTTTCCTGTGGATGATCATTCTGGTACTTCTGATGGAATTCGTTCTGAACCATACAAAATTCGGACGTTACACCATCGCAATCGGTTCCAATAAAGAAGCAGCAGCTCTTTCAGGAATCAATGTAAAATTCTACCATGTAATGGTTTATGTAGTATGTGGTCTGTTTGTAGGTCTTGCAGCTATCGCTTATGCAGCAGTTACACCTACTGTACAGCCTGGTACAGGTGCCGGACTTGAAATGGATGCGATCGGCGGTGTATTCGTCGGTGGTGTTGCAGCAACCGGTGGTTACGGTTCCGTAATCGGTACATTTGTTGGTATCTTTGTCATTATGCTTCTGAAAACAGGTCTTCCATATGTCGGCCTGCAGGCAAACTGGCAGCAGATCATCACAGGTCTTGTACTTATCATCGCAGTCCTGATCGATATCATCAAAGAAAAGAAAAAAGCTGCTATGTAAGCAGTATAAAATCAAAGCGGATTACTGATATCCGCTTTGACAACCAAAATTCCATAAGGATGTGGGGCGTCAGAAATTTCCTACTGACGTATCATCATAATAAAAAACTATATAATTTATAAGGAGGAAGTAAATTATGAATTTCAAAAAAGTAGTAGCATTAAGCATCTGTGCAGCAATGGTAGCAGGTATGTCTGCATCAACAGTTATGGCCGCTGATCTTCCGGATCAGTTCAAAGATCTCAAAGCAAACGAAGCTTATGAGTTCCCAATGATGGTTAAATCTTTCCAGTCCACATACTGGGATGCAGCTCAGGAAGGTATGAAGATGGCTGCTGAAGAACTTGGTGTTACTTATACAGCACAGGGACCGAACAGTGAGTCCGATATCGCTGACCAGGTTAACATGGTTAACACAGCAATCGCTTCCAACCCGGCTGGATTAGGTCTGGCAGCTTGTGATACATCTTCTGTACTTGACGCTCTTAAGGATTGCGCTGACAAAGGAATCCCGGTTGTAACATTTGATACAGGTATCGCAGATGCTCCGGAAGGATCTGTAGTATGTGAAGTCTGCACAGACAACGCACAGGCTGGTGCAGAAGCAGCAACTCATATGTACGATGCGATCAAAGACGTAGTAGCTAATGCAGACGGACAGGTTGTTATCGGTGAAGTTAACCAGGATGCTACAGCTCAGAACATTCAGCAGCGTGGTGGCGGATTCATCGACAAAATGATCGAACTGCTTCAGGCTGATGGCAAAACAGTAGCAGTTGCAGGTAACGAATTCTATGTAAACGCAGCTAAAGGTGCTGATGCAACAGAAGCTGACGCAGACGTTGTTATCCAGGTAGCTGTTCCGGCACAGACAACTGTAGAGCTTTGCTCCAATGAAGCTCAGGCTATCCTTTCCAAAGAAAACTGCATCGCTATCTTCGGTTCCAACCAGACAGCAGCAGAAGGTGTTCTTGCAGCTAACGCAAACCTGAACGTTCTTGGTTCTGATGCAGCTAACGGCGACGTTATCGGTGTTGGTTTCGATGCTGGTTCTATCATCAAAGCAGCAGTTCAGGATGGAACATTCCTTGGTGCAGTTACACAGTCTCCTCTGATGATGGGCTACTATGCAATCTACGCTCTGACAGCAGCAGCTAACGGACAGGAACTTGAAGATGTTCCTACAGATGGTTACTGGTATGATTCCACAAACATGGACGACGAGACAATCGCTCCAAACCTGTACGACTAATACGAATGCAGGCTCGAAACAGAAAGACGATGACTGCTTGCAGTCTTAAGTAAAGGTTGTTTCCCCCCAGGGCATTGCCCTGGGGGTTTTTAAATACCAGAATGAAATGCAGCTCGATTATACGATGTTGAGCGCGGCAAATAAAGACACTTTTTTTCACAAACAAGGTTCTTAACATCTGTATTTTTTTAGGATAATATGTTATTATCAAATGTGAAAGAACCCTTTTAGATACAGCGTTTTGCACAAATAAAACAGCTGTACACATCTTACATATTCAGGAGGATTTTACAATGGCAACTTATTATGCAGCAGTAGATATGGGTGCATCCAGTGGACGTCTGATCCTTGGCCATATGGAAAACGGAAAGATCGAACTCGAAGAAATCCATCGTTTTGAGAATGGAATGGTCAAGAAAGACGGCGAACTCTGCTGGGAATTTGACCGTATCTTCAAAGAAATCGTAACAGGTCTTAAGAAATGCAAAGAGATCGGCAAGATCCCGGTAAGCATGGGCGTAGATACCTGGGGTGTTGACTTTGTCCTTCTAGACAAAGACGAAAAAGTAATCGGAAATACAGTAGGATATCGTGACCATCGTACAGAGGGTATGGACGAAGAAGTTTACAAGACTATTTCTCTCGAAGAACTGTATGCAAGAACTGGTATTCAGAAAGCTATTTACAATACTATTTATCAGCTTATGGCAGTTAAAACAAAACATCCGGAATATCTGGAAAAAGCAGAAACTCTGCTTCATGTACCGGATTATTTCCACTTCCTTCTGACAGGACAGAAGACTTGCGAATACACAGAAGCTACAACAGGACAGATGGTTAACGCTGAAACAAAAGACTGGGATTATGAGATCATTGACAAACTTGGATATCCAAGAAGAATTTTCCAGAAACTGATCATGCCTGGAACAGTTGTTGGACATCTGACAGAAGAACTTCAGAAAGAAGTTGGATTTGACCTGGAAGTAGTTGCACCCGCAACACATGATACAGGTTCTGCTGTTCTTGCAGTACCTGCTAATGATGACGACTTCATCTACATCAGCTCTGGAACATGGTCTCTGATGGGGATCGAAAGAAAAACTCCGGACTGCTCCGCTAAGAGCTGTGAACTGAACTTCACAAACGAAGGTGGATACGAAGGACGTTTCCGTTACATCAAAAACATCATGGGTCTGTGGATGATCCAGTCTGTACGTCACGAAGTAAATGACAAATACAGCTTTGCAGAAATCTGTGCAATGGCAGAAGAAGCAAAAGACTTCCCATCCAGAGTAAATGCAAATGATGAGTGCTTCCTTTCTCCAGAAAATATGACAGAAGAAGTAAAAGATTATTGCCGTAGAACAGGACAGAAAGTTCCGGAGACAATGGGCGAGATCGCAACAGTTATCTATACCAGCCTTGCTGACTGCTATGCAAAAACAGCAAAAGAACTGGAAGAGATTACAGGAAGAACCTACAGCCGTATTCATGTAGTAGGCGGTGGTTCTAACGCTGGATACCTTAATGAACTGACAGCAAAAGCAACAGGCAAAGAAGTTCATGCAGGCCCTGGCGAAGCAACTGCAATCGGTAACATTACCGCACAGATGCTTAAAGCCGGAGAGTTTAAATCCGTAGAGGAAGCTCGTACAACAATCCACGAGTCCTTTGGAATTAAAATCTATAAATAAGCAAACCAATATTTTATTTAACAATCAATAGGAGGTTTTACTATGTTAGTAAACACAAAAGCAAAAGTCGGTGTATTCTCTATTGCTTTAGGCGCATACCTGCCTCAGTTCCCGTCACTGGTACCTGAGTTTGAAGCACAGTATGAAGCCTTCAAAAAAACAATTCCGGATACAGTAGAAATCATTGACGGAGGAATGGTTACAACAAAAGAGCAGTCAATGGAAGCCGGAGATAAATTCCGTGCAGCAGACGTTGACCTTGTATTCCTTCAGATGCTGACTTATGCGACATCTTACAATATGCTTCCTGCAATCCGCGATCTGGATGTACCGGTTGTTCTGGTAAACGTTCAGAAACTGAAAGCACTGGATTATGATCACACAGATATCGCTGCATGGCTTGGCGAAGGTTATGCTTGTGGTGCTGTCGGCGAAGCTGTTGCTGACCTCGAGAGAGCAGGCAAGAGACATGCTGTTATCACCGGTGTTGTAGAAGGCGGAGATCCAGGCGTTCAGGCTGAGATTGAAGACTGGTGTAAAGCAGCTCAGGTAAGAAGAAGATTCCGTGACACAAATATTGCCCAGATTGGAAGACCTTACCCGGGTATGATGGATCTTTACATTGATG
>OLQT01000871.1_pt1 | contig 20171 bp, 19 predicted proteins | sample 1672651 | NCBI WGS metagenome assembly OLQT01 (sample SAMEA3136709, study PRJEB25190) | human gut metagenome | biome: human gut; feature: human-associated habitat; material: faeces | place: Austria | collected 2013 | reverse complement strand
CTTTCTCTTCCGGGCGCGCGGGCCGAGTCGCCGTGCCCGCGCGCCTTACCTTTCGTGTTCACCATCCATGGTGGGGCACGTTTCTAACGAAGCTGTAACGGCCGTTGGGCTCTTTTGGCGCCAGCCCTTCTCGACCCGCACGCCACTCATGGTGTGTTTATCGCAATAACAAGGACGGAGGTGCCCGTGGCACGCAATAAGTACCCGGAGGGGACGGTCGAGGAGATTCTCGACGTTGCCGAGCGGATCCTCGTGGAGCGCGGCTACGAGCACACCACGATGATCTGAAGAGCAATACGCTAAATCGAAAAAGGCAAACCCTGGAGACGTGATTTTCGCCATAACGAGCAAGAATATCGAAGATGTCTGCATACCTTTGGCGTGGGAAGGCGAACAGCCGGTTGCAATCAGCCTGAAATAAGGCGACGATTGGGAACTTCTAGCTCGGATTTCCCGCTCGGTTCCTAAGGCGTTTAGAGCCGGCTCATAAGGGCGAAAACAAAGCCACCCGCGACGATTCTTTCAGTCATCGCTCTTGTGCATCCCTCATGACCTGCGGAAATGCTAGGCGGCAAACCCGCTGGCTACGATTCACTTCGCTAAACAGACGCCAAAGAGGAAAATCAGCCGTTTTATCATCCATCTCGGACGTTTCAGGGCCTCAAAACCAACCCGTTTTTGTCCCCGGGGCAAAAATGAAACTGCGGGCTCGTGGTTTCGAAATAGTTTGTGAATTTGTCCCAGGGTTTGTACCAAACGCCTACGCGAGGACACGCGGAGGGATTTGGCGGCAAGGTGGGCAAAACCGACAACCAAACTAGACCCAATTGGAATGGCGCCGCAACAAACGAGCGTGAAAGAGTGGGAGTAAGCCGAAAGGCTATTTATAGCGTCGATTTTCCGTCCGCTGAGTACCGCAGAGTGTCGCAGCGTACGAGAGAAATGCAAAGCCCCCAGCAACTTGAGGGAATGAATTGAACGAGATACCCCTGATTTCAAGTGGAAATCGGGGGTATTTTTTGCACTTTTGACCTGCTGTGTTTGAATGGCACGCTGAGACAGATTGTCCCAGCGGTTATGGAAGCGCCTCAATGTTTCGATAGTGCAGGATGCTTAGCGCCAATGCTGAAATGCGAGCTTCGCCCGGCGCTAACTGTTCCTGACGTACATCGCATCACCACCCGTGCTGTGTTTATGCTGCTCTTACGTGCAGGCAGGCTTGACCGACAGGCTCACGCGTAGTTGGCGAGCTTGAAAAATGGTATTACCTGGAGCTATTCGAGCCTGTCCGTCCTAATGGACATGGTGTTTGCAAGCATGCATTTAGAATGTCATTTGTAAAATTCCGTTTAGCAACCAAACAGCAGTGGGAGGGATTCTAAGGAGCTCAGTTGGGACATATTGTCCCAGAGTTCCTCCATATAGCTGAATGTTCCTAAGGCGATTATTAAAGGTGGGATAATTGAAGAGATGCGTAAAGCGCATCGCTAAGAGAAAGACCGCACATGAGTAATTTTGAAATCATCCCGGTATCGAACGCCGACATACTCGACATAAGCACGACAGCCTCCGATGAACTCTCGATTCTTGGCTCCTTCGAAGCTCTGGAATTCGAATTCGACGAAGCAGCAGACAAGGCGAGTAGGCTGGACTATGGAGTCGCTGCAGGAAGTGGTTTGCTGACCGGGCTGCTCAGCGTGTTTCTCGGTAAGCCTCTGTCTGTCGAAGAAGCGGCGAAGATCGGCGGCAAGGAAGCTGACAAGATTGTCGTAGACGCAGCGAGGGCCTTCGGCTGCGACCTTCCAAGCGATAAGGCCATATTCGACAAGGACGGCAGATGCAGCACCGAAGTCCTGGCCAAGGCCATTAAGTTCCTGGAAGAGAAGTTCCCCATTCCTTAGGACAAGCTCACCCCCGAGTTCGGAGGTGGCCTCCAGCACCATCTTCGAGATTTTTCGCATCACCCCACCATTCTCGGCCTCTTCTTTTCCATCCTCGGCCAATTTACAGGTATAGGCTACGGCACCGACACAGACGGCAACTTCATCAAGCTGCTGTTCCCCGAAAACGCCCTTGTAGGGAAGAACGTCCCCGAGAAGATCGCCATCGGTACGTTCAATTGGCTGTTCCACCTTGTCAGCGACATAGACGGGTCGAACCAAAAGGCCGGCAAGGGAACCGGCATCCCTGGGCCTATTCTATCCATGCTAAAGGAGCTTTCTTCCACGCCGCTGTTCAAGAACGTTAAGGTCAACTACAAGGAAAGCGAGATCTCGTTCTCGAAATGGGTCTCCAAGCTGTTCAATGGCACCTACTTCAAGGATTCGGAAGGAAAGCCTGTCCGCTTCGACTTCAGGACGGAGATGGGCTTGGCCACGCAATTGCTGAAGCAGTCCCTTTTCGTTCTTGCAAACGAAGTCGTCGTCCGCGTTTTCTATACCGTCTCGAGACTTGCTTCGGAGATAAAAACGAAGCGCATAGCTTCGTTTGCGAAGCTTGACCGATTGGATCCGAAGGACTTCCTGCCGATCAACAACAGGGCCCTCACGAGAATGTGCACCGTTTCCAGCGGCACGTTCCTGGCAGTCAATTCCGCTGGCAGCGCTATTAAGGCAGAGATAGCTTCTAAGGGAAACAAGGCTGCATTCGCCAAGGCGTTCTTCCTGAACATCAACTATCCCGGCATCGGAAGATTCGCCGTCGCTTGCTTCTTTGACGCCAAATACATCAAGGAAGACGTCGCAACTGTGTACAAGAAAGCGATGGCCGAACACGAGAGGCAGAAGCAACTAAGGGAACAAGAGCTTCAGAGGCTTTCCGCAAAATATCGATTCTTGACGCTCAACTCAGACCAAACCAGGCTCCTGTACTCCTTCCAGTCGATGATGGTGGCCTTTGACATCCTGAACACGAAGAAGGCGGATCTGGCGCTGACGAAATCAAAATGGAAGGATGAATGGGAGGCCAGCGTCTGCGAATCCCTGGATGCAACCAGAGATGAATTCTTCATCCGCAGCGGAAGACAGGCATTCGGCTTAATGGAAGAAATCTCCAATGACGTCGAAGACCGTTCCTGGATTGACCTCCTGGTTCTCGAGCTGTCCAGATTCACGCCTTACTACCAACTCGGTCTCGAAGAGAACAAGTCTTATAAGAAGCTCAAGGTCAAGACCGACTACCTTGGCGACGTTTTCTGCAAGGGTCAGAACTACATTGGCAACACCGATGTGAAGGCTATTCAAAAGGCATACACGTATGCGATCGGAACGATAACCGGCAATCGAAAAAGGGTGGCTGCAGCAGCGGTAGCGACGCTTGCGGTCACCGCGGCGACTGCAGGAGGCGCATTATTCTTCGCTCCTGACATTGCAGTACTTATCGCAGGCGATGCGGTGGTTGGACTTTCAGGTGCAGCGTTAACTAGTGCCAGCCTGGCTTTCGTCGGAGGAGGCTCGCTTGCAGTTGGCGGCATGGGCATGGCTGGCGGAACCGCGATTCTTACGGGAGGCGGCGCACTGCTTGGCCTAGCAGGATCAGGTGTAACCACAGCCGCAACCGTTGCTGTGCAATCGTCTGAGTCTTTTGTTCAGAGCGAATGCTCCAAGCTTCTCGCGTTCTGTTCGGAAATCGCTGTCAAGAAATACAGACGCTACGACATCGTCGTCCTTGCGCAACAAGGAATGCAAAAATGCGCTGAAGAGCTGCGCACCGAAATCGAAGAGCTATCGAATAAGGAGAACGAGCCAGACAAAAAGCTTATCTCCCAAATGAAGAAAAGCTTAAAGTGCATGGAGCGTTGCGAAAAGGCTCTTGAGAAACTGCAGGATTCGTGGAAACTGCTGGATTAGCTCGATTGGGATAAATTGCCCCAATAAGGGCATTTGCAGCTCATAGCCGATTAGCACCAAGCCACTTGCGATTATCCCAAACGAATAATGCCTAAAGCATTCTGAAAACATGCAGTTGAGTGGCATCACGTGTTAGCCACCATGCTCGACCAATGCGGAAACTGCCAGGTCATAATTGTCGAAAACGAGATCCCGGACGATGTTGATTTTTCTGCTGCGAACCTTGTCGAATTCACCAAAAACGGGAGCATCGGGCGCTACGGCTTTCTACTTGACCAGCTAATCCTGTAGCGTTGCGGTGCTTAGCACGAGATTGCAAATCCAACAAGGGCGTATACGATACGCATCGATGGGCCCGGGATGACCGCTGATTCAAGTCACCGGGCCTAAATTTGTTTCACGGGAATAGCGTCTCGCCAGGCGTCTTTGCCCGATTGCCATAATCTTCTTTTTTGATTATTAGACACATTTAAGCTACAATTCGTGTCCAATAATCAAAAGGAGGGGTTATGAGCAGAAGCGAGGAGATAGCCGAATTCGTAGAAGACTCGGGCGGCATCGCGAGCGCGGCGCAAATCGCGAAAGCGGGCTTTCTGCCGGGCTCGATCTCCTACGCCCTTGAATCGGGCGCCATAGACAAGCTTACCCGGGGCGTGTACTGTCTGCCCGAAGTCTTCGATGACGAGTTCGCAGCGATATCCTACAGGTGGAGCAAATGCGTGCTATCGCACGGAAGCGCGCTGTACCTCGCCGGCCTTTCCGACAGGGTTCCCGCCGCAATCGATGTCACCGTCCCACGCGGCTACAACCCGCGTGGCCTTACCCAAGAATATCCCGATACGAAAATCCACCGTCTCTCTCCCGAGCTCTACGAGCTCGGCATCGTTAAGGCAAAGTCCCCAGGAGGGGGTACTGTGAAAGCCTATTGCGCCGAACGGGCCATAGCCGATCTCATTTCGCAGAGAGTTTCCGAAGGAGCGGACCCCCAGCTCGTCCGCGACGCGGTCGCGGGTTATTTCAAAAGGAAAGGCGCCGACCTGCCTAAGCTCGCACGGATGTGCAACGCGCTCGGCGTCGGGAAAGAGTTCAGGATGTATTTGGAGGTGCTCACATGATGAGAAGCGATGCGAGCCTCAAGGGCAAAATTAAGGCCCTGGCCAAGAAAAGCAATCTGAAGCCTCAGGAGCTCCTGCAAATGTACCTGTTCGAGCATCTTTTGGTGCGGCTCGGAAAGAGCGGCTACGCCGAGGCGTTCGTTCTGAAGGGAGGCCTCCTCATCTCCTCGATGACCGGCGTCGCACAGAGGACCACCATGGACATGGACACGACGGTGATAGGCATGGATATGGACGAAGGCACGGTGAGCGAGGCTGTCGCCGCCATCTGCGCCGTGGACGTCGCCGACGGCATGGAATACTCCTTCGAGCGGATCGAGCCCATCCGCGAGGGAGACGAGTACACGAACTGGCGCGCGCACCTGCGCGTGAGGTACGGCAAGATAGACGCTCCCGTGAAGATCGACATCACGACCGGAGACGAGATAGTGCCCGGGCGCATCGAGTACCGCTACCCGCTCATGTTCGAGGAGGGCTCGGTCAGGGTGCTCTCGTACCCGCTCGAAACCGTGTTGGCCGAAAAGCTCGAGACGGTCGTTTCCCGGGGAATCGCCAACACGCGTGGACGCGACTACTACGACATCCACACTTTACTCCGTTTGAAGGCGGATGAAATAAATCGGGATTCCCTGCACGAAGCCGTTGTCGCCACCGCCTCCAGGCGCGGTTCACTCGGCAAGATGGGCGACTACGAAGCCGTGCTCGGCGAGGTCAGAAGATCCGATATGATGCGGGGCATCTGGTCCTCTTACGTCTCGGCATCACCCTATGCGGAAGGCGTCGATTTCGAAGAGGCGGTCGATTCGGCCATCGAACTCGCAAGGCTTTCGGAGCTTGACGATTTGGACTGATGGAGGCGAGAAGTCCCTCACCGCGCCAATACCAGACGATTGCGTTATAGGCATCTTTCCGACCCTTTGAATCACCCCTTTTCAAGCCACCCGCTACGACCCCCGGCGGAAACCAGGAAGTGATTAAAGGAGCGACCTGCGATTTTGCGAATCAATTGAGTCATTCCCGAAATTGCGAATCAGGGGCTTGATTCGCCCAAATTGCGCACGAATCAGCCCTTAGGCGGTATGACGCGGCACGGATTGGCAGCACCCGTACTAGATTAGTCACTGAGTGGGAGTAACAAAAATACGTGCAATATACGTGCACGACTGCCTAGATGGCACCCATGACGCACTGCATCATGGGTGCCATCTTTGTGTATGAGAACGTCTCACAGCGTATTTCAGTCGCCACATGACGAATCTCCGTCACGCCATGACGGATTCGCGGGAAACCGCGCTGCCGCACGTACAATGGCCGCATGACGCACCCATAACGCAAGGAGATCCCGATGGAGACGGTCAACGTGACGGTACGCATGGAAAGGCAGACGAGGGACGGCGCGGCGAAGATCTTCTCGGAGCTCGACGTCAGTACCGTACAGGCGATCAACATGTTCCTCAAGCAGGCAGTAAGGGAGCAGAGGATCCCCTTCGAGGTCACCGCCAGGCCGGCAATCGAGTACGGCAACGAGAACATGGAAAAGGAAGGACCCTGCCCATCGCGTCGGCCGACGCAGCGCCCTTACAGCTAGGCCAGCCGCTATCTCGGGGTTGCATGCTTTTGATAAGTCAAAAGTATAGTAAATACGCTATACTTTTGACCCGGTCGCGCCCGTCGGTCCCTGCGGCCCAACGAGGTCAGGCGAGCTCGTGCCAGATGCGCTCGTCACGGAAAGTACCGTGACGTTCCAGCTGTGCGTGCGGGAGATGCCGTCGCTGCCGTTGGCTACCGTAGCTCCCGTGTTACCCTTGTCTCCCTTCGGCCCCTGGACATTGGTCGCACCAGTGTCGCTCTTCGCACCCTTTGCGACGTTGGCCGTGGTCGTGTCGTTCTTGTCGGTAATGGTGATTGTCGCACCCTCGGCAGTCTGCGTTACGGTGACCGTAGGGCTGAAACCATCTGCGCCGTCGTAGCCGCTGCGTTGGGTAGCAGCCTGGATCGCCACCCAACCGCACTCACGATGTCAGCAGCATCCTCAGCGGCCTCGGCGGCCTCGTTGACCGCATCGACGGCGTCACTGGAGATCTCGATAGCATCCTCGTAACGCTTGATGGTCTCCACGAACAGCATGAATCCGTCCTCACTCTCTATGCCGCCGATGATGACGGGCTCGACGTGGATGGTGAAAGCCCTTATGGAGATGGACTTGTCGTCCCAGCTCACCGTGCACTGGACGTCGACCACGCCCTCTTCCTCGCACATCGCAGCTGGGCAGTAGACCATGAACTGGCAAAAGGACTCGTCGATCTCCTCGAATGGCTCACACCCGCGAACGCCGATCTTCTTGTGCCTCCAGATGAAGTAGACGCTCGCGTCGGTAGGGTCGACTGCAGCGCCGCCCTGCCTCAAGTGGAGTTCGATGCCGCGTCCCGTCGCGTCAGCGGGGGAAGCGACAAGCCACTCTCCAAGCCGCTCGTCAGCGGCGTCCCATATGAGTATGTGAATACCATACCCTTCGAGCATGCAATCTCCTTCGTCGAGTCAACAAGTGAGATGATGGTATCCATGCGACACAAGGCGAATGTAAACTTTGAACCAGAGAAAGGTATTTGGTTTGCAAGATACGATTAATAACGTGAGAAGCAAAAACTGGATGATCTACCAGGCTAAGGCGTTCTACAACGCCGCGATCAATCTTGAACTCATCGATCGCTCGTCGGATCATGAGTCCGGAAATTTCCTGTTTCAGATTCCGGCAGCAGTAAACGCAGCCTTCTCCATCGAGATTGCCCTTAAAGCGATACTCACTTGCGAGGGTATGGCGTACAAACGCGAGCACAACCTCTTTGTGTTGTACACCTTGCTTCCGGAAAACGCACAATACCTTATATTCAAGTGGGTAAAGGAGAAAACACCGGAGTATGACAACGACGCAATCGTCAAGGAGTTCATCCTAATATCCGACACTTTTAAGCAGTGGAGATACTCATTTGAAAATGGCATCAAGCCTGCATTCGATATGAGGTTCCTCATGTCTTTCGCCACCGCCGCGATTGCGACAATGTTTGAGCTTGGATACAACGTCGATATTTCTCCAGCAGAGAAGGAGAAGTCAGACGAAGAGATATTGCAGATGCTCAAGGAAAACAGGCGCGAGGCGGTCGATGTGAACTTTGATTACATTCAGAGAAAATGCGTCGGGCAAACGAGATCGGCGCAGAACCCGCAGTAATATCAGAAGTCCAGGTCCGCCAGTTCATCTAGGCCGTCGATGACCTCGGTCACGGTGTTCTCAACGATGGTGACGGATGCCGCCGTGCTCAGGTTGCCATCGATGCCGACCACATCATCCTGCAGAGCTGCCACACTCGCGGAAAGCACGCTCACCTGCTCGTAGTCAGACTTCTGCACCGTGCGTGGCTTCCTGACTGCCACTGGTCTCACCGTTCATGTTGGATTAACCTGTTTCAAGCAGCGCTAATTGTTTGGAGTGTCTGTCTCTCCGTTGCCGCCAGCGTACTTATCTAGCAGCTCCTTAATGAACCCAGATGGCTCGTAAGTGCACTCCGGTATTGAATACTCATCGGACATGCTACATGAGCAGTAGTTACCTTCGTCGTTTATCCATATCAACCACGATTGTTCGGATCGTGCCTCAACATGAGCGATTCGCTCGTCAGCGAGTCTGTTTCCGTCCCTTTGCAGTGTGGCATACCAAACGGGATGGAGTCCAGCAGTGTGCAAAGCGTCAAAGAAGACTTCTTTGTTAGCGAACAGCGCTTGGCAATGCTTCCGATAAGGCTCCCCATAGTCAACGTCCTCGAATATGGCCTTACCATCCGGGTTGTAGAAATGCGCTCCGTCAGTGCGTGTTATCCCGCACAGGTCCATTGCGAGCTTTGAGGGGAATTGGTACCAACAGTCCCCAATGTCAGTCAGGCTGTCTACGCCACTTCCTGAAAGAGGCGAGGCAGCAATGTGAACATCGGCAATCTTTGCGCGTTCGTGGTCTTCGTCGTACTCATTGATCCAAGGGGCCGACATGTACTCGACGGGGGATATATACGTAGCTTCCACGTTGATGCTGGTCGTGAAGGCAGAGGCGTGGTCATAGCCGTCTATGGCTACCGTCCCAGTTTCGACAAGCTTTTCCAGTTCGCTAGTATCCATAGCGCCGCAGTACGCCCAAGCACGTGCCTGTTTACCGCAAATGCCCCAATCGCTCGCGTAGATGGCAAGTGGGATAACGCTGTCCTTAAGAGAAAGTTTGATATTGGGCGCGTGGTCAAGAAGGGCGACCAGCGAATCAGAATTGCCGGAGCCGATCCAATCGTTGAGCTCTTGCTCGGTGCAAAGAGCATTGCCGTCATCGCATGAGAACTCCGCCGGAAACGAGGGATAGATTCCCTCCCTCTCCCTTGCGAGTCTGTTCACAGTCGCCTCAAATAGCGGGCTTTGGTAGCTGAGCAATGCGCTGTAGTCACGTACAAGATCACAGGTCTCTTCGCCCAGCGTACTTTGCCAAGCGCTCAAACATACCGGAATCCTATCTGCCATGAAACCGCAAATCTCGTTCCTCGCGCACCATACGTATTTCTCCGCGACGTTCATCACCGTACTCCGAGAGCCATAGTCGGCACTGCCGAACGCGCGGGAAATCTTATGGTCAATACCGCCAATACGATACCCCTTGTCATCCCTCGTTCCAACAAAGACATCAGGGTCGTAACCGTGGTCGACAAGGAATTGGTAAGTTGAGGCAATGACCCAACCATCGAAGGCTGGAGGTTCAACGCCAGCCGCAATGGCTGATGAGCTTATGAGTTGCTGCACGTGCTCGGCATTTTGCTCGTCGTCCGCATGGAACTGCGGGATTCCGAATGCGCCCTCCAGCTTGTCGATGAGCACATAGCGGGCGAGGTTGTAATCGATAGTTTCAAATCCTCCCATCCTGTCCGAGTTGACAGCCTCGGCGTATATGGGTAGTGCGTCGGATCCGTTTTCAATGCGATACGGCGGCCTGCAACGATCCGCCATGCCTGGGTCGAGAACGCCGTCCGCGCAGCATTTCTCGACGAGCATCCTCCCGTAGTATCTCAACGCCGCATCGCGGTTTCCCGGCACGTCGGGTGAATCGAACACGGAGCCGAGGGTTATTTCGGCGAATCGACGCTTCGTTTCTGCATCGGCATTCCCCTGACACACGACTTCCTCTGCAATGACGAACATGTCCTCGCGCACCTGCAGGTCGTCGCAATCGTTAAACCGGCCAAAGAGCTCGACGTACTCGCCTGGGTTGCGCATCGCCCAACGGACGAGCTCGTTTCTGCAGTGCCGCCTCCTAAGGTTGCTGACCGACGAGAGACACCAGGCGAGTATCAAAGGCATCTGGTTCCATGTGTCGCCATCGTGCAGTTGTGGCAGGTGTTTCACGGCATCTCGCTCGTAATACATGGATAGGCCATAATCGTCGTACATTTTCCTCGGTGTCGACCAAACCAGGTCTCGCTCAATAGGCGTTTGGAACGACCTCATGTATTCATCGAACATGAGAGGGCCAAGAGCGTGCCCTGGGATGTCTGCAACCTGCACGACAATTCCGTTGACAATTTCCCTGAACGCCCCGTCGCTCCTCGCCATTTCGTCAAGCGCCCATTGCCTGAACTTTCCGGCAGCTTCCTTCTCGGCACTCGCAAGCGCATCAATGGTTAGCTGTCGCGCCCTCTCGTTGCCGAGCGCGTTTACAAGCTCATCGCTCTCAAGAGGCAGGAAGCCGCGTTTTTCGACAAGCAGAACGGAATACAGATAGGCTGCATCACTGTGGCGCAGGAGCGCTTCGGCAGCCTTGCCGGTGTCCGTTTCCATGAGCACGACTGCCATGAAGTAGTCCCATAGGTGCCGCGAGCCGGGCTTGTACATGACGATATCCGGCGACACGCTCGTAGCTCCCGGTCTACGTTCTGTGGCTAGGATCCCGTGCACCTCCAGGTAGTCAATCATGCCTACGGCATTAGCATATTGAAGGCCGACACCTTCGATTATTGCGCCAATCGAATCGCGCTCTCGAGGAGCGTCATCAGCCAGAAACGCGGTTGCAAGAGCGAGAAGCGAAGTTCTAACGGGAGCGTCTTGCATACCAGCAACATTGACGCGACGGGCGGCATACTCTTCGTCAAGCCTGTCCACCTCGGCGTTCACGAGAGACGTGAGGCAGGTAGAAACCTCCCTGTCGATTCGCCTCCCGCTGTAGGCAGTGCAAAACATGCGCAGCTCCATCGGTATTCGGAGCAGCCATTTGTAGTGTGTGTTGCCAGCGAGGTCGATTGAGTAATGCTCGATGTAACGGTCGAATAGCTCCCGAACGGGCACGTCACCATCATCATTGACATAGTATGTGCAACTCCTAAGCTCGCCTGAGTCGATGCGACTGATCCCGTGTGGCCGTGTCGAGTAGGCAAATCTAATCCGTGGGTATTCATTAGCGATTGAATCACCCTGCCTGATGAGCGTGGTCCAGCGCGAAACCGGCTCCTTCTCATCAAGTCCGTCAACAAATATGGTGACCTTAGCGCGGACGGTGATTCCATCCTCCCGTATGTCTTGCATAGCCGCAGACGAACTCAGCGCTTGCCAAAGCTCGACCTCGCCCCAACCAGAGAGTCCAACAGCATCGGATACGATATTCCTCCAGTCGCTTTGGTCATCGACGCCGGTTGCACGCACGAAAATGGGCAGATGCTCTCCGCTGTTTGAGAAGCTAGATGCTTCGCTTGCGAACCCACAGGTTTTTCCGGTGCCCTGCTCTCCGACAACGAGGCAGTGGGAGCAACTAAAAGCGTTGCGCATCGTTGAGCTGATCTCGTATTCACCCAGCAACTCCCTGAACCGGTCAATTAGCTTGATGAGCTCGTCTACATGCCCGGCAAGCTGGTACTTCTCCTTCAATGTCCGTACGACGGCCTCAAAGTCTTCGATTGCTCCATAATCAACGACGATGTTGTCGATTTCGACAAGGCTTTGAGGCTCAGCCACGAGCATTTGCCGCCATGAACGAAGCGCCTTGGCGTATGCGGATACTGCGTCATGGCATCTGATGGCGGAGTCCTTCATCTCGCCGGACAGGCTGCCGCCAATCCTCGTGAAAGAATCGGTAGTGTATGCGAGGTCATGACAAACGGCAAGCGCAGCATCTATGTCTTTGATTGCCAGCTTTCTGCTTTCGACGGAGCCAAAGAAGTTGTCTAGGAACGAGGCAAGTTCTCCGTCGTCGGCAATCTCAGGCACATATCGGTCTTTGAGGGTTTCGATCGCCTTGTTGAGAGCAAGGCGCACGTTGTCTGGGTTTACAGCGGACTTCTCGAACCAAAAACGCCAGCGCCCCTCGTTCGCAGGCTCCTGTAGAAAGTTACCTATGCAGTGCTCATCCCAAAGAAGTATGTCAAGACCTGCGTGCGCTTTTACAATATCGTCTCGGAACGTCTTCCAATCTGCTTCCTCACCACGGCTAACAGTGCCGCCCCTGATGTTTCGCAATGAGGTAAGGTTATGAGGTATGCAAACGATGTACTGCGTCAAAGTTGGTCGCAGCGCAACGGCAGTATCAATCGATTTCTTAATCTGCTGATATTGGGATTTCGAGATGGTGTTTACGAACCATTTCGCTTGCAAACCGATATAGCGATCGTCTTCTACATTGTGCCAGAACGCCTCAATGCCTCCGTCGCCGCCGTCACCGCGAATGTCGAGATACTCCCAGCCTGAACCAAACTGCATCGTTCTAGCGCCCCATGTCTCGAACAGCTGGCAGCACATTTCCTCGAAAGCCACATCGTTATCAAGGCCTTGGTTATTGAAGTTGCCAAATATGCTCATATAGCTACTCTCACTCAGTATGTGGGGCCAACGCAAGAAGCTGCCATCAGGCTATAGCGGCCACAGGAAGCAGCTCAGCCAAAGATAGGGCGCGGGCAGCCAGTTTTCACGCCTCTACATCCCTCTCTATGGATGAAGCGACATCGGCAGTTATTTCATTGAGTTTCGCCTTGTCCTTCGGAATTGGAATGAGGATGTCCTTATAACGATTGCCAAGCTGGCCTTGGGGTTTGTCCAATAAAATGTCCTCTCATTTTATCGCAGAACATGGTTTCCGAATAGATGGGTGTCCCATAGTGTCGCCTCCTAGCACCCAGCGGCCACGACCTCCCGAGTGGCGATTCGGCCTGCGCATCTTCCACGCGCCCTCAGTCTGCCGCCGCGCCCTGGCTTTCCTTGACCCACGCACGCTCGCACGGAACCGCTGGGGCCGCAAGGGCCGCGATGCTTTTCCGATTTCTTTCGGTGGCGAGAGGAAAGTTTGGATGATGCCGAAACAAACCGCTTCGCTTCGGAAAACTAACGGCGTGGAGATGCGTTTCTACCAATACACGCCTTCGCTTCCTCCCTTTCTGCCCCCCTCGGACCCGTGCGCTCTCCGTGTCACAAGGCAAGTCACGGGGGCGAGCCGCAAAGACTAGGAGGTCACCTCATGAACAATCTTCACGAGATGACGGCATCTGCAACATGAGGAAATTCGAGTCGGCGGCGCTCATGAGGATCGGCATCTCCAACGGCGACGTGCTGGAGAGAATCTCAAAGCTTCATGCCTTCCAGCTGATGGAGACGGGAGAAGAGAATCCGTCGGTGCCCTGGATGTCGAAGGGCGTTATCGAGCATGCGTTGAGTACCATGGGACCTCAGCCCGAGAAGAGTAACAAGAGGGTAGCCTCAGAGAATTGGGGTGATATGGATGAAGCTGATTGATAAGTGCATCTCGGGGTTCGTCAAATGGCTCATCAAGGAAGTCTTCAGGTTCATGTAGGACATGACGAGGAGAATGCAGCCTGTCCGTTAGTGAGGACAGGCTGCATTTCATTTAATAATACTATGATCTGTGTAGTTTTCTATTCATATATACAACATATTGCGTTTCGACATTTGCATGATACCCATATGTTGTTTTATGCGACTATGCTGTTATAATATCTGACACTAGAACATCTGTTTGGAAAGGCGGTTATATGGCCAATAGCGCAGACTTTGAATCATTCATGAAGGACATCAATCCGAGCAAATCAACAGTAGAAGAAGCGAGCAGGCTTCATCGCAACCTCAGGGAACATCTCAGAACAAGCGATAGCTATAGCGACATCTGCGTTGATACTTACCTTTCGGGATCTTACGCTAAGCAAACCTTCATTCGTCCGAAAAAAGATTCAGACAGCTGCGATATTGACATCATCGTCGAAACAAATCACTCGACCGACGACTCTCCATGCGCTGTGCTATTGGAGCTCAAGAAAGCGATTCGGGAGCGCAGCTGCTATCAAAACACCAGGGTGCATACCCATTCCGTTGGCATTGAGATGGCGAACTTCCACTTGGACGTTGTACCTCTGGCTAAAGATGATAATGGGCTTCTGTACATCGGCTCCTGCTCTGATGGGACTTGGAAGAGAACCGATCCCAAGAGGCATATTTCCTGGTCCACCGAAGTCAACCAGGGATTCAACAATGACTATAAGCCTCTGGTAAAAATCATGAAGTGGTGGCGCAGGGAAAACTGCCCCTCATGGGTCAAATTCCCTAAGGGCATCACTTTGGAAAAGATGATTGCTGACAATTTGCCAGATATAGGACTGACGCTCGAAGAACGCATCATGCAGACGATGGCGAACCTCTCGACTGCGTATGCCGACGATCTTGACTCGCTCCGCATCCCCTTCATCGAAGACCCCGCATTGAGCGGAGGTAATCTTGCGGCGAAGTATCAGCATTTCGATTTTGCACAGTTTGTCGATAAGCTGAACGAGCACCTCACGCTATTGGCGGAAAACGGCACCGACAACAACACATGGAAGGCCATCCTCGGAGACAACTTCCCCGCGGGAGGAGCTTCGACCAACTCGAGGTCTCTTGCGAAGACCATAAGGCAAGATATTGCGCTCAAGGCGAGTCACAGGCAGAAGCTCGGCTATCCACTGCAAGCGCCAAAGCCAAACGCAACCATCACTGCAACCGTCACGCTGCCTTCCGGAAAGACGTTCGATCTCGTTAATGACGGACCCGCCCTACCGAAGAGATCCACAGTGGTATACAAGGTTAACTGTGGCCCCGTTAAGGACGGATCTGTCAAGTGGCAGGTCACGAACACCGGAGAGGAAGCCATGCGCGTTTGCCGTAGAGGCGGGTTCGAGATTCCTAACGAGGGGAAGACTTCGAGGCGCGAGGAGACAGCGTACACGGGCAAGCACTACGTGCAGTGTTTCGTGGTGCGAAGAGGCTATTGCGTGCGCTGGAGCAACCCGTTCTTCATTAACGTGGAATAGGAAGAGCCCATGGACAATCCATCCTCAATTATTGAAACCATCGTAGCCGCTTTCGGTTACCTCGACTTGGTATTTCGCCTATTTGGTCTTGTAGCCCTTATCGCAATCTTTCTCGGCGCTTTTGCTGGCATAACCCAGGCCTTGTGGAGATTCGGATTGGCTTTGTTCGGAAAGAAGATTTTGGTTATCGCAGACGAGAGCGACTATGAAGACATCCGCGAAGACCTTAGCGACTCCGAACTAATAAAAAACAAGAATATCCAGCGCATTTCCAACAAACATCTGGATAAGATCAATGACGCCCTAATGCTGATTGTCGTATACGGATACCTGGGAAATGACGATTTTGAGGCAGTTGTCCGAAGAAAGAACTCGCGCTGCGGCTTAATCGTGTACTGCCCCCCGGAAAAGGGCCGCATTGATGACCAACAGATGAGCCTGCTCAGCAAGACTTCGTTCACGGCGCTTTGCAATTTCAGGGGAAGAATGGTGAACGATGTTCTCCTCATGATGCTGTCGACATCTTTCAAGAGAAAAGACATTGGCTAGATACCAAAGCAAATGAAGGGCGCGGAACCGTGCCCTTGCTGTTATTACAGCTCTTCTCGACCGAGAATCTTTTTCACCTCTGCGAACATGGTATCGATCTACTCCTTGTCGTATTGAACGGAAGAAGCTCTTGCGGTGTCGCCATCAAGATCATGATTGAGAAGCTCCGTGAGCGATACGCCACCGAAACGAGTCTCCACGAGTTCTTCGACTGCCTCGATGAATTCCTCGAGATCCTCGACCCTTATCGCAACGCCGCCAAGGACGAAGAGCTCCTATCCGTCTCGTACGTGTCGGTGATGATCTGCGTTTTGTTCAGCTGCGAGTAATCCTTCTCGAGCATTTCCCTTCCTTTCTCTTTTCTCTATTCCATCAGGCGATATGTCTATGCTGCCCCATATAATGCCCTCACGAATACCTCGTATGCCTTTCAATAATAATCGCCTGGCCCAACCATCAGCTTCCTTACAGAACGGATCCAGCGGATAACGGACTTCATCTGCGAGGTAGAGCTGGCAGCGATCAAGTACGAAGCGAACGAGGTCGGCGGGACCGAGAGGATATTCTTCGGCATCAACCGCGACTTCAAAAAGAACTACCTGAAAAAGCTTCGCAAGAAGCGCTTGGGACAGCGGATGCGGCCGGGAATCGCCCTGCGCCGACCCTGGCATCAAGCCCTCTCACTGGGCGGTGCTTCAATTCCTCAAACCCCCAGGTAACTCATAGGTTTACCTGTCCTCGAAATCACGCGAGGCGCCTCTCCCGTCCGCCGTGACCCACGAAGGCGTCCTGCCCCGCCCCGAAATCCGTGACCTAGATTTGACCCCATGGTTTCGCGGCAATTTTTGAGGCTGGATGCAAATGGAACAAACTGGAGAGAGCTATTACCTATTGAGCAGGAGTAATCACACATCGAACAATGCAAGCCCTCGACATGCAAAAACAGATCGAGAGTTTTTTTGCACTCCTACCCGAATAGGACTCCCCACCGAAGCCTCTTGAGCATCGAGCAACATTATCAAGTGTGCGCGTTTTCGTAGACATCTTTGATTTCTTCCGGCAAATCGTCGGGAATCAGCGCCTTCAGCCTATCCTCGCTGCCATCTTGAATCGCTTGCTCGTAGTACCAGCATTTGAACTTCAACATGTCCAGCGCACGGTTCATGTTAGCGATCTCCGACTCCATGTGGGCCTTCCGCTGCTCGAACATGGCCTTGCGTTTGGGATAAGTGGACGGACCCTCGGCGCACCATTCCATGAACAGTCGGATGTCCTTGATCTCCATCCCCGCCTTCTTCAGACATTCGATGACCCGAAGCGCCTCGAGTTCCGTATCGCCGAATCGGCGAATGCCGGACGTCCGCTCCAATTCCGGGAACAATCCCTGCTTGTCGTAATACCGCAGCGTGGAAACGGGCAGACCGAACATCTCCGCCACCTGTCCGATTGTGTACATAGTCCCTCCGGATAAATCTCGAATTCATTCCTTGACCTAAAGTTAGGTTTAGGTATTACCTTTATTTTCGTCAATATAAATCGAGAGTTCAAGGGGTATTCCGTAATGGGCAAGGCGATCTTAATAGTTTCTTCAAGTCCTCGAAAGAATGGCAATTCCGAGACGTTGGCGGACGCCTTCGCCAAGGGCGCGCGGAAAGCAGGTCACAGCGTAGAAACCGTGCGTTTGCGCGAAAAGCAGATAGGTTTCTGCAAGGGCTGCCTTGCCTGCTTAAAGCTGGGGCACTGCGTCATCCAAGACGATGCCATAGAAATTGCCGACAAGATGCACGATGCGGATGCGTTGGTGTTTGCAACGCCCGTCTACTACTACAGCGTCTGCGGCCAACTTAAGACCATGCTGGACCGCGCCAACTCGCTTTTTGGCTCCGATTACGCATTCACCGAGGCGTATCTGTTAGCGACGGCGGCGGAGGATGGGCGCTCTACCTTCGAGGGCGCGAAAAAAGCGGTGCAGGGATGGGTCGACTGCTTCTCCCGTTGCACACTCGCCGGAACGGTTTTCGCCGGCGGCGTGAACGGCGTGGGCGAAATCGCTGGGCACCCTGCTCTTGAGCAAGCGCAGCAAATGGGCATGGGAATCTAGGCGGGCCACTTGGCCGCGCGTAAGCGGATTCGTGTCCAGAACCATCGACAGAAGGAGATCGATCATGGCAATTAAGCAAACGGCAGGCAGGGATGCCCTAGGGGACTTCGCCCCCAAATTCGCACAGCTCAACGACGATGTGCTGTTCGGCGAGGTATGGAGCCGAGAAGGCAGGCTCTCCCTTCGAGACCGCAGCGTGGTAACGGTGGTGGCCCTGATGGCGCAGGGGCTGACGGACTCTTCGTTCCGTTTCCATCTGATGTCCGCAAAGAGCAACGGCGTAACCAGGGCGGAGATAGCGGAAATCCTTACGCATGCGGCGTTCTACGCGGGCTGGCCCAAGGCGTGGGCGGCCTTCCGCATGGCGAAGGAGGTCTGGGCGGACGAGGACGACGGTGCCGACGCAAAGGCCCGACACCAAAACGAGATGGACTTTCCCATCGGCGCCCCCAACGACACATTTGCGAAGTATTTTATCGGGCAAAGCTACCTCGCGCCCCTTTCCACCAATCAGGTCGGCATATACAACGTGACATTTGAGCCCGGCTGCCGCAACAACTGGCACATCCATCACGCCAAAAGCGGCGGCGGGCAGATCCTCGTCTGTGTGGCTGGTCAAGGGTTTTACCAGGAATGGGGCAAACCGGCACAAGAGCTGCACCCTGGCGATGTAGTGAATATTCCCGTGGGAATGAAGCACTGGCACGGCGCGGCACCCGACAGCTGGTTCTCCCATCTTGCGTTGGAGGTCCCGGGCGAGGAGACCTCTAACGAGTGGTTGGAGCCTGTGGACGACGAGGAATATCTTAAAGCAACCAACGAGGAGGCATAAGCATGGAACAGTTGAATCTGACGCAGGAATGGGACAAGGTGTTCCCCAAAAGCGATAAAGTTGAGCACAGCAAGGCAACCTTTCACAACCGATACGGCATCACGCTGGCTGCCGACGTCTACGTGCCAAAGAACGCGGAAGGCAAGTTGCCCGCAATCGCCGTCAGCGGCCCGTTTGGCGCGGTGAAGGAGCAGTCCTCCGGTCTGTACGCGCAGAAAATGGCGGAGCTGGGCTTTTTCGCAATTGCCTTTGACCCGTCCTATACCGGCGAGAGCGGCGGTACGCCCCGCTATGTAGCATCCCCGGACATCAATACCGAGGACTTCTGCGCAGCGGTGGACTTCCTCTCCGTACAGGAAAACGTCGACCCGGAGCGCATCGGCATCATCGGCATCTGCGGTTGGGGCGGCATGGCAATCAATGCTGCGGCCATCGACACCCGTATCAAAGCTACTGCGGCTATGACGATGTACGACATGACCCGCGTGAATGCCAACGGCTATTTTGACGCTGAGGATTCTGAGCAGGCGCGCTTTGAAAAGCGAAAAGTGCTGAACGCGCAGCGCACCGAGGATTATAAAAACGGTAGTTACGCGCTGGCGGGTGGCGTGGTCGATCCGCTGCCAGAGGACGCACCGCAGTTTGTAAAGGACTATTACGCCTACTACAAGACCCCGCGAGGATACCATCCCCGCAGCCTGAACTCCAACGGCGGCTGGAATGTGACGTCCTCGCTGTCGTTCCTGAATATGCCGATTTTGCAATATAGTAGCGAAATCCGCTCTGCGGTACTGCTGGTGCATGGCGAGAAGGCGCACTCCCGCTATTTCAGCGAAACCGCGTACAGCAAGCTGACTGGGGACAACAAGGAATTGCTCATTATTCCCGGTGCCAGCCACACCGACCTTTACGATCAGATGGACGTCATTCCGTTTGAGAAGCTGGGCGAATTCTTTGAGGAATATCTGAACAAAACGGGTGGGTTGCCGAAGCCGCCATTCTGCCGCTAGTCGACGTTAACAGGGGACGGAGCGCCGTTTAGGAATCCCTTAATTGCGCTCGAATTCGAACTCATCCCCAGCGCGCCTTCCCCCTCCGGCGCGCATTCTTCCACAACCTGGCTTTTCCCTTTCCGCTCTTCCAGCCCCGGGCAAACGAAAAGAGAGCCGACCGTACGGTCGGCTCTCGTGGTTTCAAGAGGCAAAACATATCGCTAGCAAAACTTCCTCTGTACCACTGGTTCGCAGATATGCCAGGCGGGGCTTCGGTGCATACGCTTCGGTATATACTCGTCTGCCCCGCCTGGCATCGCCTTTGCGTTAGAGCACCCACGCCTCGCTTTCGCGCTGCAGCTCCAACATACGG
>OLQT01000865.1_pt1 | contig 20297 bp, 19 predicted proteins | sample 1672651 | NCBI WGS metagenome assembly OLQT01 (sample SAMEA3136709, study PRJEB25190) | human gut metagenome | biome: human gut; feature: human-associated habitat; material: faeces | place: Austria | collected 2013 | reverse complement strand
GCGCGTGTCGAAGCGCAACCGCCGGAGGCGGCTCTTAGCGCGGAGACTGAAGCTGCCGCCCGCAGGCGGCTGATGAGGGGCAGCCTTGCCATACGACCCGTTCACGGTCTGCCGCGGCACACCCGCCCCTCATCCGTCGCTTCGCGCCACCTTCCCCCGCAGGGGAAGGCTTTTACAGGAGGTTCCTATGAAACGCACCGCACAGGACATTCTCAACTTTGTGGAGGATAACGACGTCAAGTTTGCCAAGCTGACGTTCTGCGATATTTTCGGCAACCAGAAAAACGTTTCGCTTTTTGCCAGTGAGCTGCCCCGCGCCTTTGCCGAGGGTGTCAGCTTCGACGGGTCGTCCATCGCCGGGTTCATGAACGTCGAGGAGAGCGACCTTGTGCTCTGGCCGGACCCGGACACCGCCACCGTGCTGCCGTGGCGCCCCACCGAGGGCCGCGTCATCCGCATGTACTGCGACATCACCCTGCCCAACGGCAAGCCGTTTGAGGGCAACTGCCGCGGCTACCTGCAATCCGTCATCAAGCGTGCCCGCGCCATGGGCCTTGTCTGCAACGTCGGCTGCGAGTGCGAGTTCTACCTGTTCGAGACCGACGAGCACGGCAGCCCGACCCGCATTCCGCTGGACATAGGCGGCTATTTTGACATCCCGCCGCTGGACAAGGGCGAGAACATCCGCCGGGAGATCTGCTTTGCCATTGAGGAAATGGGCCTGCACCCCGAGCACAGCCACCACGAGAGCGGCCACGGCCAGAACGAGGTCTGCTTCCGCTACACGACGGCGCTGAAATCCGCCGACAATCTGAACACCTTCAAGAGCACCGTCAAGGCCATTGCGGCCCGCAACGGTCTGTTTGCCAGCTTCATGCCCAAGCCTTTGGCCAACCAGCCGGGCAGCGGTCTGCATGTCAATGTCTCGCTGCTGCGGGACGGCAAGAACCTGTTTGACGGCGCCTTTACGCCCGACAGCGAGGCCGGACATTTTGTGGCGGGCATCCTGGCCCACGCGCGGGAGCTGACGGCGTTCTGCAACCCTGTGCCCAACTCCTACGCGCGCCTGGGCGCAAACGAGGCCCCGCTGTACGTGAGCTGGAGCCGCCAGAACCGCAGCCAGCTCGTGCGTCTGCCCAGCGCCCACGGCGAGTTCTGCCGCGTTGAGCTGCGCGGGCCCGACCCCGCGGGCAACCCGTATCTGGTCATCGGCCTGATCCTGGCCGCCGGTCTCGACGGCATCGAGCACAGCCTGCCCCTGCCCGAGGCCGTGAACCGCAACCTGTTCCATCCCAGCGCCGCGGCGGGTCTGGACAGCCTGCCCCGCACCCTGCGCGAGGCCATCACCGTGGCCGGGCAGAGCGAGTTTATCAGCCGCGAGCTGCCCGTTGCCCTGATGAACAAGTACTTTGAGTACCAGACCCAGCTCTGCCACGACGCCGAGGGTGCCCCCGACACCGAGAGCTGGGAAAGAGCGCACAGCTTCCTGATCATTTGATTTTACGGGAGTACGTAGGGCGGCCTGCCCTCAGGCCGCCGTGCCCGTGTGCCCAGAGAGAAAACTTTTCCGTGCGGCACACGCCCACGGCGGGGTGGGGGCACCCCGCCCTACGGCCTGCCCGAAAGCTTTATCGTAAATTATCAGGAAGGGAGGGCAGCCTATGGCAAAAGCCCTGATCGTTTCGGCGGGGAACAACGCCAATGAATATCTGGCGCGGCATATCGGAGAACTGGGCTATACCCGCCCCACGATTGTCGCCAGCGGCGGCGAAGCGCGCCGCCGCATGGATACCAACGACTTTGAGGTCGTCATCATCAACACGCCCCTGCCCGATGAGTTCGGCCACGAGCTGGGCACCGACGCCGTGGAAAAGACCGACGCAGGCGTCATCCTTCTGGCCAAGACCGGCACCGCGGAGCAGATCGCGGATAAACTGCAGGATTTCGGCGTGCTTGTGCTGGCCAAGCCGTTCACCGGCGCACAGTTCCGGCAGGCCGTGCAGATCGCGGCCAGCAGCTACAAGCGCCTGGCCGTGCTGCGGACCGAGAACGCAAAGCTGCTGGACAAAATCGCCCAGCTGCGGCTGGTGGACCGCGCAAAGTGCTATTTGATTGAGAAAAAAGGCTACACCGAGACCGACGCCCACCGCCTGATCGAAAAGCACGCCATGGACACCCGCATGAGCCGCGGCGAGGTCGCGCAGGAGATTTTGGAGGAGGAAGAGGAATAAGCCAGGTTGCCTTCCCCCGCGGGGGAAGGTGGCCGAGGCCCCGCCCGAGGCCGGATGAGGGGCGAGTTTGCGACGTCTCCCCGTGTACGGGCTGCCTCCGCAAGCTCGCCCCTCATCAGTCGCCTGCGGCGACAGCTTCCTCCGCGGGGGAAGCCCTTTTACTTTAGCTCTCCTCCGGCGGCACGATTCCCGGGCCATACGGCTCCTGCGCGGGTGGGACAATGACCTCCTGCGTCTGCTTCGGCTCATCCTCGTCGCGGTACTGCTCGTCTGGCACCTCGCTCAAATCGGTCCAGAAGCCTTCGCGCTCATCCTCGGCACCGCGGGGTCCAAATTCATCAAACATACCAGACACTCCTTTATAATAGTGTATAAGCGCGGCCCTTGCGGCCTACACTGTAGGCATAGTCTTTGCTGGGGGAGTGTGGGTTATGCGTTCCAACCGCGGAATTTTCTGGTACAGCCTCGGGCTGACGCTGCTTCTGCTGCTGCCGATGGTGCTGACCGTCGCGTTCTTCACCGACCAATACCAGAAGCAGCAGCTCCTGCGCCAGGCGTCGGCGGCGGACAGTACGCTGCATCTGCCGGATTACCGAGCGTCGGAGCGCGCCTTTTCGTTGCTGACGCAGGCAGCGGGGCGTGCGGGACGCGGTGACAGGCCGGGACATGTAATCTTCCAGACCTATGATCCGGATAACCCGATTCTGCAGCTGGCGGTGACGCAGGATTACGACACCTTTGCCAAGCGCGAGCTGCAGGAACGTCAGAACTATTTTTATCCGCCGTTCGCCCAGATGCTTAAGCTGCAGGTGGTGGATAAGGATGAGGGTGCAGGCCTGGCGCTGGCGCAGCAGGTTGTCTTCTATCTGCAGAGCTTAAAGCTGCAAGGCAAACTGGAGGATTTGTTGATTGCAGGACCGTTCCCCTCGCTGGTGGCAAAGGCCTATGACCTGTACCGTTTCAATGTGCTGTTGAAGGCGCAGGATTTGATGGAAACAAAGGAAGCATTGCTGAACAGTGAATTCAAGGAAAAGCCTAATCTTTACTTTAATGTTGACCCTGTAAGTGTAATTTAACATGGTAAATGATTGTATAAAAACAGAGTTTGTGTTACAATATAGAAGATTTGACACTGCTAATACCGGTAGAATGTTGCAAAAAATCTGCCGGTGTCAGCAAATTGATTAATGGGAGTAATTGTTTATGAGCATGCAGATGGAATTTATCAAGGTGCTGCCGTCACCGCAGGCCTTAATGGAGGATTATCCGGTAAGTAAGGCTTCGAAGCTGCTGAAGCTGCAGCGTGACGAGGCTATAAAGAATATTTTTACAGGCAAGGATGACCGCTTTTTGTTGGTTATCGGTCCTTGCTCCAGCGATAATGAGGATGCTGTGCTGGACTATGTTTATCGTCTGGCCAAGCTGCAGGAAAAGGTACAGGATAAAATTTTTATCGTACCGCGTCTGTACACCAACAAGCCGCGTACTATCGGCGTAGGCTATAAGGGTATGCTGCACCAGCCTTCTCCCGAGGGTGAAGAGGATATGTTGGGTGGTATTATCGCTATCCGTAAAATGAACGTGCGCGTGGTAGAAGAAACCGGCCTGACCGGTGCAGAGGAAATTCTCTATCCCGAGGTTTTCCGCTATCTGTCCGATTTGCTGAGCTATGCCGCAGTTGGCGCGCGCTCCAGCGAGGACCAGCTCCACCGTATGATTGCCAGCGGCGTAGGCATTCCCGTTGGCATGAAGAATCCTACTAGCGGCGATTTGTCCGTTATGCTCAACAGTGTGGCGGCAGCGCAGCATGAGCAGGAATTTTTGTTCCGTGGCTGGGAGGTACGCACCAAGGGCAACCCGCTGGCGCATTCCATTTTGCGTGGTTATGTAGACCCCATCGGCAACAGTTTCCCCAACTACCATTATGAGGTGCTGAAAATCGTTATTGATATGTATGCGGAGCGTCAGCTGCAGAACCCGGCGATTATTGTGGATACCAACCACGCCAATTCCGGCAAAAAATATCTGGAGCAAATCCGCATTGCCAAGGATATTGTGCATTCCCGCAAGCTGAATGCTGATATCAACAGAATCGTCAAGGGCTTGATGATTGAAAGCTATATCGAGGACGGTGCTCAGGGCGTGCATGATGGCGTCTACGGCAAATCTATTACCGACCCCTGCCTGGGTTGGGAAAAGACGGAAAGACTGTTGCTTGACCTGGCGGAAGAACTGTAAACTGATAAGTATGAGCTGCTGTAGCGAAGGCTGCGGCAGCTTTTTTGCATGCAAAAAGACCGCCTGCTTCAGCGGGCGGCCTTTAAAATATTTCAGCTATTAAAATGTTTCCAGCAGCTTGTAGCCACGTCCGATGAGGAAGGTGGCAGTTTCCGGCTCGTTGGTTTTGAAAACTACTACCGGCTTAACATTGTCGCGGTTAAAGGAAATGTAAAGGTAAGAAATGTCGATGTTGGCACCGTGGATAGCGGAAAGAATGCCGTCCAGGTAACCCGGAGTATCGTTCATCTCTACAGCAATAACCTTGTCCTGACGGCATTGGTAGCCTTCTGCCTTCAGTACTTCGATAGCAGTTTCTGCCTTGTCCACAATCAGGCGCACGATGCCGAATTCCGCACTGTCGTTGGCCAGCATGGTGTAAATATTGATGTTGGCTTTAGCAAGAAAGGTGGTGATTTTGAACAAACCACCCTCGTTGTTTTCGGTGAATAAAGAAATCTGGTTCAGCATATGTAAAAATCCTCCCTAAATTATCATAAAGCGGGCTGTACTGTTGTCAGTTTTTGCTTGCTTAATAAAAGATTATAGCACAAACTTTGATGAGAAGAAAGAGGCTTTTGTAAAGTTATCTTTACCTGCAAGCTATTGTGAAGTGAAAGAGGACAAAAATAATATTTAGCTTTGATTTGTGATAAATACAATGCTTGCTGAGTCTATTATTCTTTAATGTTTACGTGGTTATTGAGTTTAGGTTAAAACAAACAAAGATTACAAATTGCTTGATTTTTCTTGTAAAAGTGTTATAATATTGTTGATAACATATGAGCAAGCTTTGAAATGTTACTCATATAAATAAGCGGAGGTTGATAGTATGGGTATGAAGAAATTATTAGCAGTTTTATTCTCGGCTTTACTGCTTGTAGGCGTTGCAGGCTGCGGCGGCAACAATGCGCAACAGGGCGCGGTAACACAAAAGGTTATGAACGCCAAATCCAAGCAGGATTTTGAGCCTGTGACGGAAGTAAAGAAAGGACGCAAAAACGTCTATGCCGTACTTAAGGTTATGAAGGGTAACTATTGGGAAGAAGTTATCCGCGGCATTAAGGACGGCGCAGCTAAGGCTGACGTTAACGTTTATGTCGGCGGCGTTATGAAGGACGGCGATTGGGAGCTGCAACGCGATATGGTCAAGGAGCTTCCCGGCAAAAAAGCAGATGCAGTGATTCTTGCTCCGGCGGACAGCTCCAATATGACGGCAAGTGCGAAAACACTGCGCGAGCAGAAGTTGCCGGTATTTTTGGTTGATACTGCGCTCAGCAGCAATGATTATGATGCAGCCTTCCTTACCGATAACTTGGAAGCTGGTGCCGAGGTTTGCCAGCAAATGGTAGAGCAGATGAAGGCTAGCGGCGTGAAGGAATCCGAGGAGGCAACGGTTCTGGTACATGTCAGCACCTTGGCCAGCACTACGATTTCCGACCGTCTGAACAGCATTATGGCAAACTGGGGTAAATTTGCTTCTGCAAGCTGGAAAATCGAACATGATTATATTATCAACTATGGTGATGAAGCGGGCGCATTTAAGCTGGTTACCGAAAAAATCAAAAACACTCATAATGTTAAAGGCATTATTGCCTGCAACACCGGCTCCACCAATGCAACCGTGGAGGCTGTAATGGCTGCAGGCCGCAAGGATATTGTCGTTACCGGTTTTGACCTTGGTAAAAAGACTTTGCTTGGCCTGGAGGACAAGAACTATAGTATCGCCGTTGCCGTACAGAATCAGTACAAAATGGGCTACGAGGCTGTGATGGCTGCCGCTGCTGCAGCAAAAGATGGCAGCAAGCCTGCACAGAAACTGGTAAATACCGGTATCCGTATGGCAGATAAAAACAATTATAAAAAATAAATAACAAAAAAGCTTAAGAGCCTTCTGCTTCTGACGCGAAATTCGCCTGATGCAGAAGGCTTTTTAGTCTTTACTTAAATATATGAGGAAGCTTGTGCAGAGAATTTGTTTTTTCCTGTAGTAATGTGTTATAATGAACTATTGGAATAGATATAAGGAGGAACAAAAATGGCTAAGTTAAAAATAGTGATTGCCGGCGCTCCGGTGCTGCGTGAGGTGGCTCAACCGGTAGAGCGTATAGATAAAAAATTGCAGCGTCTGCTGCGTGATATGGCAGAAACAATGTATTCGGCCGACGGCGTAGGCCTGGCAGCACCGCAGGTGGGTGTAAGCAAGCGCGTAGTAGTTATCGACGTAGGCGAAGGCCTGTACGAGCTGATTAACCCTGAGATTGTTAAACGCGAGGGCAAGGTGCTGGGCAGCGAAGGCTGTCTTTCCGTGCCTGATTACGAAGGCGAGGTAGAACGCTCCGAATATGTGGAATGCGAATTCACCGACAAAACCGGCCAACGCATGTTGCTTTCCGCAAGCGGTCTGCTGGCTATTTGCATTCAGCATGAGCTGGACCATCTGGACGGCATTCTGTTCATCGACAAGGCTAAAACCATTTCGCCTAAGCAGAAGGAAAATCCCGAGGATGCTTTAAGATAAATCCTGACCGGGATACGAAAAAAATAGAAAGATATACGGAGGAAAACAAATGCGTATAGTATTTATGGGAACGCCGGATTTCGCAGTAGGCAGTCTGCAGGCGCTGTGTGAAAGCGGCAAGCATGAAATTCTTGCGGTAGTAACTCAGCCGGATCGTCCGAAGGGACGCGGCAACAAGCTGCTGCAAACACCGGTTAAAGAATATGCGCTGGCGCAGGGCCTGACTGTTTACCAGCCGCAAAAGGTAAAAACTCCCGAATTTGTTGAGCTGCTGCACGAGCTGCAGCCGGAGCTGATTGTTGTAGCTGCTTTCGGCCAGTTCTTGAGCAAGGAAATTCTGGAGCTGCCGAAATACGGCTGCATTAACGTACACGCTTCCCTGCTGCCGAAGTATCGCGGTGCGGCGCCGATTCAGTATGCCATCATCAAGGGCGAAAAGGAATCGGGCGTAACGATTATGCAGATGGATATCGGCATGGATACCGGCGCAATGCTGGATAAGGTAGTAGTGCCTATCGAAGAAAATACCACGATGGGCGAGCTGCATTATGCTCTGCGTGAGCAGGGTGCGGCGCTGCTGCTGCAAGTTATCGACAAGATTGCGGCAGGTACTGCCGTTGCGGAACCGCAGGATAACGAACAGGCTACCTATGCAACACTTCTCGACCGCAGCATGGAGCATATCGACTGGAGCAAAACGGCGCAGGAGGTACACAACCTTATCCGCGGCTTTAATCCTGCACCCAGCACCTTTACCAAGCTGCCGAACGGCAAGAGCCTGAAAATCTGGGGCAGCAAAATGACTGACAAAAGCAGCGCTGCTGCTGCCGGTACTGTTATCGAAACCGGCAAGCACAGCTTCTTTGTAGCTTGTGGTGAGGGCGTACTGGAAATCACCGAGGTACAGCCCGAATCCAAAAAACGTATGCCGGCGCAGGTTTTCCTGAACGGCCGCGGCGTACAGGAGGGCGACCTGCTTGCCTGAAGCAGGCTGTGATTTGAAGGAGTAATCTTTTAATGAACGAAGACAGTGTATTTAAGCCCAAAAAACGTATATTTATGGCCCTGACATCCATCAGCGCCGTATTAGGTGCGCTGATGTTTTATGTGGTCTGGAAGGTAACCTTTCCGGGGCTTTATGAAATCAGCCGTTTCCTGCCGATATTCTTCGGCTTTTTCGGCGTACTTATCGTGTTGGCGATGCTCAGCGGCGTGCTGGGAATTGTTATGGCGCTATTGGGAATACCGGTGCTCAAAATTTTGTATTTTTGGGCGTGGAAGGCGATTAATATTCTTTTCCCTTTTGCGGTAGTATTGGGACGCTTGTTCAATATTCCCCGCGTCCGCATTGAGCAGTCCTTTATCGAGGTCAGCAATAATCTGGTACTGCAGCATAAGGTGAAGGTGCCTGCCAATCGAATTATGATTTTAACACCGCATTGTATCCAGCTGGATACCTGCGTACATAAGATAACCCGTAACGTAGAGAACTGCCGTCAGTGCGGACGCTGCAGCGTAGGCGCTATGCTGGGGCTGGCGCATAAGTATGGTTGCCATTTTGCTGTGGCCACCGGCGGTACGCTGGCAAGGCAGATGGTTAAGCAGGCAAGGCCGAAGGCAATCGTGGCTGTGGCCTGCGAGCGTGATCTGACCAGCGGCATTCAGGATGTATTTCCGCTGCCGGTGCTGGGCGTTTTAAACGAGCGTCCCTTCGGTCCCTGCTTTAATACACGGGTAGATATCAATAAGCTGGAAGCAGCAATTTTAGCATTTATGGAAGATGATGAGGAAGAAACAAAGCATGCGGAAGGAACAAAAAGCAAATTATCCTGAGAGTGCCCGCGGAGCAGCGGCGCTTTTGGTGCGTATGGTGCTGGAGGACGGCGCTTATACGAATATCGTGCTGAACCAGTATCTGCGCGGCAGCAGACTGAGCGATCTTGACAGAAGGCTGGCAACGGAGCTGGTATACGGCACGGTAAAGGCCAGCGGTACGCTTGACTGGTATCTGGCGCAGTGTGTCAGCCGTCCGCTGGACAAGGTGGCCGGTGATATTCTGGCGATACTGCGCATCAGCACCTACCAGCTGCTGTATATGACGCGCATTCCTGCGTCGGCGGCAGTAAACGAGGCTGTGAAGCTGGCGCGCTCCGTGAGCCATGAGGGCAGCGCCAAGTTCGTCAACGGCGTTCTGCGCGGTCTGCTGCGTAAGCAGGAAGCAGGAGCATTCGTCCTGCCTGATACCGAAAAGCAGGATGCCGATTATCTGTCGCTGCAGTATTACCATCCGCGTTGGCTGGTGAAGCGCTGGCTGGGACCGTGGGGACGCGGCGGTACCGAACGCCTGCTGGCGTTTGATAATACGGCTGCGCCGGTGTGCCTGCGTGTTAATACGCTGGTGACTACGCGCGACAAGCTGTTGGCGGATCTGACGGAAATGGGTGCGCAGGTGCATGCTTCCGAATGGAGTCCCTACGGCATTGTGGCAGAGCATCTGCCGTCGCTGCATACGCTTCTGGCAGCACTGCCGCAGCATTTTTATATTCAGGATGAAAGCTCTATGCTGGTAGCGCCGGTGCTGGCGCCGCAGCCCGGAATGCGCGTGCTGGATATGTGCAGCGCTCCCGGCGGCAAGGCAACGCACGTGGCACAGCTTATGCAGGATAAGGGCGAGGTTATCGCCTGCGACATCCACGAGCATAAGCTGGAGCTGATTGCCGAAAACGCTGCCCGTCTGGGCATGAAGAGCGTCAAAGCACTGCAGAACGATGCTCTGCAGCTGCGCAGCGAATGGCTGGGCGTGTTTGACAGAGTTTTGATTGATGCACCCTGCTCCGGTCTGGGTGTGCTGCGTCGCCGTGCGGAAGCACGCTGGCGCAAGCAACGCAAGGATCTGAAGCTGTTCCCGCCGTTGCAGCTGGCAATTTTAAAGAATGCCGCACAGTATGTGAAGGACGGCGGCACGATGGTTTACAGCACCTGCACGATTGAGCAGAGCGAAAACCATTATCTGGTGGAAGAGTTTTTAACGCAGCATCCCGAATGGCAGCGCGTGGAATTCACACATCCGCTGACGGGTGAGCAGGTACAGGAGCTGCAGCTTCTGCCGCAGAATGACGGCATCGACGGCTTTTATATCTGTAAGCTGATGAAAAAGCAGTAATATAGAGGTAAGAGAATGCAAGATATTTTTGCTTTACCAATAGAAGAATTACAGGATTTGTTTGTGGCAGCAGGACTGAAAAAGTTCCGTGCCAAGCAGGTATTTCAATGGCTGTACCAAAAGTCGGTCTTTGATTTTACCGCTATGCACAACCTGAGCAAGGCCGATATTGCCGTGCTGCAGGAAAAATTCACCGTGTTGCCGCACAGTCTGGAAATTTTGCGTGAGCAGAATTCCTCCGACGGCATGACGAGTAAGCTGCTTTTGGGCTTGCCGGACGGCAATTCGGTAGAAACGGTTCTGATGCACCATGATTACGGCTACAGCGTGTGCGTTTCCAGCCAGGTCGGCTGCGATATGCACTGCGCTTTCTGTGCCAGCGGCCTGAAGGGTGCTGTACGCAACCTGACGGCGGCAGAAATCGTGGCGCAGGTTTACCTGTTCAACGAGCGTCTGCGTGAGCAGGGAGCAATGGTGAGCAGAGTGGTGGTCATGGGCAGCGGTGAACCGATGCTGAATTTTGACAGCGTTTTGCAGGCGCTGGATTTTCTGCATCGCGAGGACACCTGCAACATGAGCTACCGTAATATGACGATTTCCACCTGCGGCATCATTCCGGGTATTAAACGCCTGGAGGAGCAGGGCAAGCCGATAAATCTGGCAATTTCACTGCACGCAGTCAAAAACGAGCTGCGTACGGCGCTGATGCCTGTCAACAAGGGTTATCCCTTCGTGGATGTGCTGACAGCTGCCGAAAGCTACAGCAAAGCCAGCGGCAGGCAGATAACATATGAATATATTCTGTTGAAGGGAAAAAATGACAGTCCGCAGGACGCGGAGCTTTTGAGCAATTACCTGCGCTATAAGCAGGCATCCGTTAATCTGATACCGGCCAACCCGGTACCGGAGCAGGGCTTTGAGCGCCCGTCCAAAGCGGCAGTAGAACGCTTTTTGCGCATCCTGCAGAAAAACAGGATTAACGCTACCGTTCGTAAGGAGATGGGCAAGGATATTGATGCGGCCTGCGGTCAGCTGCGGGCTAAATTTGCCAAGGAACAGGAGCAAAAATAATGCAGGTAATCAGCAGAACCCATGTGGGCCTGGTCAGAGAGAATAATGAAGATGCGCTGCTGGTGCGTGAGCCCTCTCTTTTTGCCGTTGCCGACGGCATGGGAGGCTATGCGGCAGGAGAAATTGCCAGCAGGTCTACTATTAAAGCCTTTGAGGCTGCAACACATAGCCTGCGCCATGAGCAGAAGGAACAGAATATCCGTAAGGTTATGCTGGAGGCCTTTGACAAGGCTAATACGCACGTTTTTAAAATGGCGGTGAGCAATGAAAGCTATTCCGGCATGGGAACGACGATGACGGCGCTTTATCTGCCGGGGGATGGGCACGGCTACTGCTGCCATGTAGGCGACAGCAGATTGTATCTGTTCCGTAACGACAAGCTGGAGCAGCTGACGCATGACCATACACTGGTAGCGGATTTAAAGGAACAGGGAAAAATTACGGACGAGGAAGCCTTTGTACATCCGCAGCGTAATATTTTGCTGCAAGCCCTGGGTGTCGAGGAAACAGTTAATGCTGATTTCTTCAGCTTCCGTCTGCAGGAGGGTGACAGGCTGCTGCTGTGCAGCGATGGTCTGTCCGACATGCTGCGTGCAGCCGAAATCAGCCGGATTATCGGCTGTGCCGATCCGGAGCAGGCTGCTGACAAACTGCTGGAGCAGAGCCTGGACAACGGCGGACGCGATAATGTGTCTCTGATTCTGATTGATTTAACTACGCAGGGGGAGGAAAGCTGTAATGGATAAAAATGGCAAGACCATCTTGAACGGACGCTATGAGATTATTCGTCCGATTGGCTATGGCGGTATGGCCGAAGTCTTTTTGGCCCACGACCAGCTTTTGGACCGTAATGTAGCCGTGAAAATGCTGCGCGACCAGTTCCTGGGGGACAATGAGCTGCTGGAGCAGTTCCGCAGAGAAGCAAAATCCGCGGCGCGTCTGGTGCATCCGTATATTATCAATATCTATGATGTTGTATCGGAAGGCAGCAATCAGTATATAGTTATGGAATATGTTGACGGTGTTACTCTGAAGGAGTATATGCAGGAGCATAAGCTGAGCCTGAATACTGTGCTGGAAATCGCTGTGCGACTTGCCGATGCACTGCAGCATGCTCACAGCCATAACATTATTCACTGTGACATCAAGCCGCAGAATATTTTAATTGACAAAAATATGAATCCGAAAATCGCTGATTTCGGCATTGCCAAAATGGTCACGAACCAGACGATGGTTTATTCCAAATCGGTGATGGGTTCTGTGCATTATATTTCTCCGGAGCAGGCCTGCGGCGGTAAGATTACTGCCAGCAGCGATGTCTATTCTTTGGGTATAGTGCTCTTCGAAATGCTTACGGGTGAGGTTCCCTACGTCGGCACAACGGCGGTTTCGGTTGCTATGATGCATGTAGAAAAGCCTGTGCCGCAGCTGAAGGACTATATGGAAAATGTTCCCGAGGGCATGCAGGAGATTATGGACAAGGCGTTGGCAAAGCGTTGTGAGGACAGATATGCTAACGCCGGACAGATGCGACACGATTTGTTGAACCTGAAGATGAAGCTCTTCCCGTTCAGCAGCGAGGACTATCATCAGGAGCTGGGCGCGGTGAAGCCTAACGGCAATGTTGTCGATAACCGTGATGACGGTGCTACGGTAATTATGAAGCCGGTGCGCAGTGAGCTGCCGCCGAAGCAGGTAACTCCGGCTGTAACAGAAGAGCCGGAAAAAATTCAGGAAAAGCAGGAAGCAATGCCTTCCGGAAAAACAGGGGATGAAAAACCAGTGGTTAAGAAAAAGCTGAATTATACCAAACTGATAGTAATGATTACTGCTGCTGTAGTAGCAATTTCGCTGGTAGCGCACTTTATCTTCAACCGCAATCTGGCGGAAATTGCAGTGCCTAATGTTACCAATATGACGGTAGTAGAAGCACAGAAGCTGCTGGAGGAAAAGCAGTTTAAGGTAGAGCTGGAGGAAAAATACGGCGATCCTGATAAGTTTAAGCCCGGTACTGTTATGGAGCAGTCCCCGAAGGCCGGCGAAAAACGTAAGCAGGGCAGCCTTATTATCCTGACCATCTGTAAGGGCGCGGAGCTGAAGGCTGTGCCTGATGTTACAGGCATGTCGCTGTCGAAGGCGGAGCAGCAGCTGGCGGATGCAGGCTTTAAGGTCGGTAAGGTGACGCGCAAGCATGTGGACGGCGGTAAAATCGGCGCTGTTCTCAGCCAGTCGCCGAAGGGCCTGGACAAGGCTCCCAAAGGAACTGCCATCGATTTGGTAATCAACGAAGGCGACAAGCCGGTTCCGAATATTATCGGCAAATCCATTGACGAAGCTAAGGGCATGCTGGAGCAGGCAGGTCTGAAGCTGGGTGAAATCAAAAAGGTTCAGGATGCCAGCGCCAAGAAGAATATAGTTCTGGCCTGCAACCCGGGTGTAGGCAGTAACCTTAACGACGGCGCGGCTGTAGCGATTACCGTAGCTGCCGGCGGCGATAAGAAGAGCGCCTACGTTGACTTTGTCGTACCGAGCGGTAAACCTGCCAACGTACGCATTGTGCTGACGGATGACAACGGCACGGCAACGCTGTACAGCGGTACACAAAACGGCAGCGTGCGTCTGCGTCAGAAGGTGGAATATGCAGGCAATGCCAAGGTACAGTTCATCTGTGACGGCAAGCTCATTTCCGAAAGGAACCTGTAAACATGGCAGAGCTGCAGGGCAGAGTCCTGAAAAATTATAACGGCTATTATTACCTGAAGGTTGAGGGCGAAAGCGAGCCCTATACCTGTAAGGTAAAGGGGAAAATGAAGAAAAACCGCATTTCGCTGGCAACAGGCGATATCGCCGGCTTTGAGGTAAGCAGCAGCGAAAAACGCGAGGGGATGATTACCGGCGTGCTGCCGCGTAGAAACTTTCTGCCACGCCCTACGCTGGCTAACCTGGATTTGTTTGTGGCAGCCTTTGCCTGTGCTGCGCCGGATTTCAGCTTTCTGCTGGCAGATAAGCTGCTGGCGTTGGCAGAGCTGGCGAAAATTCCTGCAATTTTGGTGCTCAACAAGGAGGATAATGCTCCTGCGGGCCTGATTGAGCAGGTGAAGGCTGTTTATGAGCCTATCGGTTACGAGGTTTATACTCTGTCGGCACAGAACGGCACCGGCGTGGAGGCTCTGCGTGAGCGTCTGCGTGGTAAAATCTGCGCTTTTGGCGGACCTTCGGGCGTAGGCAAATCGTCTACCATCAACGCTATCGACAGCAGCGTTGACCTGCGCACGGGCGAGGTTAGCGAAAAAATCGGCCGTGGCAAGCATACTACACGCTATGCACAGCTGCTGCCGTTTGACGAAGGCTATATTGCGGACACTCCGGGCTTCGGCAATCTGCTGCTGGAGGGCCTGACAGCCGAAATGGTGCTGGCCTCCTTCCGTGAGTTTGCCGATTATGAGGCAGGCTGCAGGTTCTGTCCCTGCACGCATACGCATGAGCCTGTCTGCGGTGTAAAGGATGCTGTGGCTGCAGGAAAGATTTCTGCTAGCCGTTATGAATCATATTTGACAATGTTAGCAGAGGTAAAACTCCTGCAAGAGAAAGAGGGAAGAAAATGATGATTAAAGTTGCTCCATCAATTTTATCTGCCGATTTTGCATATCTGGCGGACGAAATCAAAAAAATTGAAGCTGCCGGTGCCGACTGGGTACACATCGATGTTATGGACGGCCAGTTTGTACCTAACCTGACCTTCGGTGCTCCTGTAGTGAAAAAAATCCGTAAGGTAACCGACCTGTTTTTCGACTGCCATCTGATGGTAGAAAATCCGGAAAAATACATTGCCGATTTCAAGGCTGCCGGTGCCGACCAGATTGTTGTGCATGTAGAAACCACCAAGCATCTGCACCGCTGCATCCAGCAGATTAAGGCTGAGGGCATGAAGGCCGGCGTTGCGCTGAATCCCGCTACCAGCCTGGGTACGGTAGAAGAAATTCTGCCTTACGTTGATATGGTACTGCTGATGACCGTTAACCCCGGCTTCGGCGGCCAGAGCTTTATTGAAGGCGTAGTTCCGAAGATTGAGCGCCTGCATGCGATGATTACCGAGCGCGGCCTGAATGTGGATATTCAGGTTGACGGCGGCGTTAATGCCGAAACCTCCAAGCTGGTGAAGGCTGCCGGTGCCAACGTATTGGTAGCAGGCTCCTATGTTTACGGTGCTGAAGATACCGCTGCCGCTATTGCCAGCCTGAAATAGTATTCAGTGATTAGTGAACAGTAAATAGTGTTCGGAAAATAAGAAAAACCGTCCTTTCCTGTTATCTGCAAAATTGCAGACTGGGAAGGACGGTTTTGTTTTGCTTTGGGTGTTATTTTTTTTCGCTATCGTTGGCTTTTTGCCAGATATACCATACTGCGAGTGAGCGCCAGGGGCGCCAGGTTTCCGTAAGCGTATTGATTTTGCCGCGTTTGGGAATTTCGCTCAGATTAAGCATTTTTTGCAGCTCTTTCTTGAAGATAAAGTCGGAACTGGGTACAACGTCCGTGCGGCACAGAGCCAGCAGCAGAAACATTTCGATAGTCCATTGGCCGAGGCCGCGGATTTGCATCAGCTGCTTGGTAATCTGGCCGTCGGTCATATCGTCGAACTTATCCATAGTTACGCTGCCGTTGATCACTGCTTCGGCAAAGCTGCGCAGGTAATCTATCTTTTGCTTAACAAGACCGATACTGAGCAGGTCCTCGGCGGAAGCAGCAAGTACTGCCTGCGGCGTAATAGGATTGCCGGTGAGGCCTTCGAGCTTTTTCATCAGCTGTTGGCTGACATCAGGCGGCAGCTGTTGGGCAATAATACCGGTCAGTAATATAGTAAAATAAACCTCTTTAGATTTTGGTTTTAACGGACAGGGCGAATAACGGTCAACTAACGGGGCGAGCTCTGGAACGTTTTCACGCAGATAGCGGTCACCGACGGACCAATCTGGGGTTTGGCACATAAGCATCCTCCTTTTATTTACTTCATTACAATATTATAATACGAAAACGGCGGTTAGACAAACGAAAAAATGCGAAATAATAGCAATAAAAGCAGTTTTCTATGAACGAAGTCGTTTGGATTTGCTTTTTCTTTAAATCATGAAGAAAAATAAAAAACGGCGGCAACGCAGATTAATATTTGCACTTTTTTCTTCAAAGCTGTATAATTAATCTGATTGACAATCTATATTTGTAATTAAAATGTAAGGAGACGATGAAATGTCTGAAGTCAGAGTAAGATTTGCTCCCAGTCCTACTGGGTATTTACATATTGGTGGTGCGCGTACTGCGCTGTTTAACTGGCTGTTTGCCCGCAAAATGGGCGGCAAGCTGATTCTGCGTATCGAGGATACCGATATTGAACGCCTGAAAGAGGATTCCGTAAGCCAAATCCTTACCAGCCTGAAATGGTTGGGCATCAATTGGGATGAAGGCCCGGAGGCCGGCGGCGAATACGGTCCTTACTATCAGTCCGAGCGCTTTGATATTTACAAAAAATATGCTCAGCAGCTGCTGGACGAAGGCAAAGCATACTACTGCTTCTGCACTACCGAGGATCTGGCTGCACAACGTGAAAAACAACGCGCTGCTAAGCAACCGTTCCGCTATGCACGTACCTGCCGTGATATTCCGGCAGAGGAGGCTAAAGCACGCATCGCTGCAGGCGAACCGTATTCCATCCGTATCAAGATTCCTGCCGAAGGCAGTATCACCGTGCATGATCTGATTCATGGCGAAGTTACCTTTAACATGGACCAGTTTGATGATTTCGTAATTGTAAAATCCAACGGTATTCCTACCTATAACTTCGCTGTTTGTGTCGATGACCATCTGATGGGCATGACTCACGTACTGCGCGCTGAGGAGCATCTTTCCAACACTCCGAAGCAGCTGCTGGTTTACGAAGCACTGGGCTGGGAACCGCCTAAGTTCGGTCATATGCCGATGATTCTGGCTATGGATCGTTCCAAGCTGAGTAAACGTCATGGTGCAACCTCTGTTGAAGAATTCCGCAGCCAAGGCTATCTGCCGGAAGCTATCATCAACTATCTGACTCTGCTTGGTTGGGGCCCCGGCGATGAACGCGAAATCTTCACTCTGGAAGAAACCGTTAAGCTGTTTGAGCTGGAGCAGATGAGCAAAAAGGCTGCTATTTATGACACCAAAAAGCTAACCTGGATGAACGGCCAATATCTGTCCGAGCTGCCGCTGGAAAAAATTCTGCCGGATGCTAAGCCCTTCTTCGTTAAAGACGGCCTGGTAACCGAAGAATGGTTCAACGATGCTGCCAACGAAGCATACTTTGAAAAGCTCGTAGACGTTGTACGTGTACGCGTTAAAACTCTGCAGGAGGTTGCCGATGCTTCAACATACTTCTTCAAGGATGTTGAAGAATATGATGAAAAGGGTGTAGCTAAGCACTTCAAGGCAGAAAATATTCCTGTACTGGAGCAGTGCATTGCAGCAATTAAGGCTGATGATGTATATGACCTGGCTTCTACCGAAGCAGCATACAATAAGATTGCTGCCGACAACGGTCTGGCTCTGGGCAAGGTTATCCATCCGACTCGTCTGGCTCTGACCGGACGCACCGTAAGCCCCGGTATGTTTGACGTTATGGTTCTGCTGGGCAAGGAAAGAACTTTGGCACGTCTGGAAAAGGCTGTTGAGTTCATTAAAAGTTTATGATTGTAAAATAGCGATTGGCGGCTAGTTTTAGCGCGATTGCTTTAATTAAGCAGGAGGGCTTTTCTTCCTGCTTAATTTTTACCAAGAGATTCAAGGCTTGGAACATTGTTTTTGGAAAGGAGCTGCAGGCTATGAAAATCCTGTTGACAACATTATTATGCTTATGCTTATCTCTGCCGGTTCTGGCAGACCAGCAGACTACGGTGCTTACCGAACAGACCTCTGTCGGCAAGGCAACGGCAATGCTGCCCTACATCGACGGCAGTAATTCCGCAGAGCTGGAAAAACAGGCCAACGCTTTGGTACGCGACGCTGCAGCTAAGCTGGTCAAGGAGGTAGGCGGTCAGGGAAGTGTAACCTATAAGGTGATGCTGAACCGTCCTAGCCTGGTAAGCCTGCTGCTGGAGGCAGACAACGGCGGACGCAAGGCGTACACCGGACTGAATCTTGATCTGACAACCGGCAAGGAGTTCGAGGTTACGTATTTCTTTGTAGATAACGATAACGTAAAAAATGCTTTGGGCAATTATGATAACGTGCTTTTCGGCGAAGAGGGCTTGTTTGTGTGCAGCAAGAAAAATGCTGCCTACAGTAGCTTTGTACCCTACAGGGATGTAGTTACCTCCCTGCGCATCGGCGAAGCGGGACGCCTGCTGCAGCTGGCGAAAATTACCGATAAGGCTGCAGGCAAAACACTGCGTCTGCCTGCAAGCGGACTTATGGCGTTGAAGCTGGACAGCAATCCTTCCACCGGCTACGGCTGGCAATTCAGCTGCAGCTCACCGGCAGTAAGCAAGGTAGGCAGCTCGTTTACCATTCCGCGCGCTGATGAGGAAAGAATGGGTGCGCCCGGCGTTGAAATTCTGGTGCTGGCGGTTACTAAGCCCGGTACCTACAATATCCGCATGGATTACAAGCGCTCTTGGGAAAAAATGAGCCTGCAAAGCTTTAACTTTATCGTTATCGCAGAATAAGCTAGAGGATGTGTTTATGGAAAAAGCATCAGTTTCTGTAAAAATATATAATAGTACCTATGCATTAACGACCTCTGCTTCCGAAGAACAGGTGCTGAAAATAGCAGCAGAGGTAGACAGAAGAATGCAGGAGCTGGCAGAAAGCAAAAAGCTGCTGCAGACAGATAAAATAGCCATCTGGACGGCGCTCGACCTGGCTGCAGACAGACTGGAGCTGCAGGAAAAATACGCTGCGCTGCAGCAGGAAATGCAGCAGCAATCTGTGGCGGCGGAGCAGAAAATGCAGGAAAAATGCGCTGCGATGGAGCAGGAGCTGCAGCAAAAGTGCGCAGCAGCGGAGCAGAAAATACAGGAAAAATATGCTGCGCTCGAGCAGGAAATGCAGCAAAGAAATGCTGTGCTGGTAGAAGAGCTGCAAAGCCTGCAGGCCAGATACGACAGACTGCTGGCAGCAGTGCGTGAAAGGTAGATAACATATGGAAAAGAAAACAATAGAACTGCTTGCTCCCGCAGGCAGCTGGGAAGCATTGGAGGCAGCGGTAAACGCCGGCGCCGATGCTGTATATATGGGCGGTAAAGCCTTTGGCGCACGTGCCTATGCCAGCAATTTTGATGAAGAGGAAATGGCTAAGGCGGTGTATTTTGCGCATATGCACTATGTGCGCCTGTATATTACCGTCAATACGTTGGTTGATGACAGCGAGCTGGAGGCTTTATCCGCTTACCTGCTGTTTTTGAATAACGTAGGCGTAGACGGACTTATTGTGCAGGACTTGGGCGTTATACGTCTGGCGCAGAAAATTGTGCCGGAGCTGCCGCTGCATGCCAGCACGCAGATGAGCATTACCAACAGCAGCGGTGTAGACTTTGCTATGGGCGCAGGCATGGAGCGCAGCGTATTGGCGCGCGAGCTGAGCCTGAAGGAAATCGGTGCAGCCTGCAGCCGCGGCAGTGAAATCGAAACCTTTATTCACGGTGCTCTGTGCGTATGCTACAGCGGACAATGCCTGATGAGCAGTCTTATCGGCGGCCGCAGCGGTAACCGCGGACGCTGTGCCCAGCCTTGCCGTTTACCGTATAAGCTGCTCAACGCGAAGGATGAAGATATGCTGCAGGGCAAGGATGCAGGCCAGTATCTGCTGAGCCCGAAGGATATGAATACCTTGAGCATTCTGCCGCAGCTGATTGACGCAGGCGTTGTGTCCTACAAAATCGAAGGACGCATGAAGACTGCGTTATATGTTGCAACGGTTGCGAGAACTTATCGTAAGGCGATTGATGATTATCTGGAATCACCGGAAAAATACAAAGAGAATATGCCATGGTATTTAGATCAGATCAAAAGC
>OLQT01000857.1_pt1 | contig 20369 bp, 20 predicted proteins | sample 1672651 | NCBI WGS metagenome assembly OLQT01 (sample SAMEA3136709, study PRJEB25190) | human gut metagenome | biome: human gut; feature: human-associated habitat; material: faeces | place: Austria | collected 2013 | reverse complement strand
GATCGTACGGGAGTCAGCGACAGATTTATCCTGCAAGAATCTGAGGTAGAAGAAGTGAAATGGATGAACTTTGAAACTTGCAGGGAGTGCCTGGAAGACCCGGAATTTCCGAACTGTATTATGGGAAATGAGACGGACTTGTTGCAAAGATATTTTGAAGAGAAGTGAAATCGTAAAAGAAACCTTGGGACAGAGAAGATGGAAGAAATATGACACATACTTTGGAACAGGGAAAGAAAAATATAAGAGAAAGTTTGAAACTACGGAAACAGAAAATGGAGACAGAGAGAATTAAGACAGAGAGAATTAAGACAAAGAAAGGAATTCTATGAATATAACGATAGGAATTCTGATCCCGTTTCTTGGAACGACGCTGGGAGCGGCCTGTGTGTTGTTTATGCAAAATGAGTTACGGCCACGCATTCAGAAAGCGTTGCTGGGATTTGCATCGGGCGTGATGGTGGCAGCATCGGTATGGTCGTTGCTGATTCCGTCCATGGAAATGGTATCAGACATGGGAAAGCTGTCATTTATTCCGGCAGCAGTAGGATTTGCTTTCGGCATTGGATTTCTGCTGTTGTTGGATCAGTTGATTCCGCATCTGCATATGAATGACAGCCGTCCGGAAGGAATTAAAAGTTCACTGAGTAAGACAACGATGCTTCTACTGGCGGTAACACTGCATAATATTCCGGAGGGAATGGCAGTGGGGGTGGCATTTGCAGGAGCACTTTCAGAAAATGCCGCATTGAGTGCGGCAGGAGCCTTTACGTTATCCATCGGAATTGCAATCCAGAATTTCCCGGAGGGGGCGATTATTTCCATGCCGCTAAGGGCAGAAGGGATGAAAGTGTCAAAGGCTTTTGCAGGTGGTGTGCTTTCGGGAATCGTGGAGCCGGTCGGTGCAATGCTCACAATCCTTGCAGCAGGATATATTGTTCCGGCTCTGCCTTATCTGTTGAGCTTTGCAGCCGGAGCGATGATTTATGTGGTTGTGGAGGAACTGATCCCGGAAATGTCCCAGGGGGAACATTCCGACCTTGGAACGATTTTTTTTGCAGTGGGATTTACGGTGATGATGTCGCTGGATGTTGCTCTTGGGTAAAAATAACAGAATAGAGACAGTGAAAAAGAAATTCCTTTCCGGATGTGAAGGGAGTTTCTTTTTTTACACAGATGAATTGTGGACATACCAGTGACAAAGCATTGTGTATTTTTTAACAAAATCATTGACAATAATACTTATGCAATGTATGTTATAGATAGAATGTTTTATAAATAACAATCTGGTTATACCAGAGGACAGAGGCTGGAATCTGACATGGAAACATGGAATAGCCGGAACATAGAAGAAGGGAAGAGGGAGAACAGATGAAAGACTTTAAAGTGATTGAGGTAAAACGGAGTATTTTTGAAGACAACAATGCGGATGCTGACAAATTACGTGCAGAATTAAAGTCAGAGGGGACATTTTTGTTAAATCTTATGTCTTCTCCGGGCGCAGGAAAGACAACGACATTAAAACGCACGATCTCCATGCTCAAAGACGAGATGAAGATTGGTGTCATGGAAGCAGATATTGACTCTGATGTGGACGCACAGGCGATCAGTGAGACCGGTGTGCGTGCCATCCAGATCCATACAGGTGGAATGTGCCATCTGGATGCGGACATGACAAGACAGGGAATCCGGGAGTTCGGAACAAAAGACCTTGATTTTGTTGTGCTTGAGAACGTAGGCAATCTGGTCTGTCCGGCAGAGTTTGATACCGGAAGTACAAAGAATGCCATGATCCTTTCCGTGCCGGAAGGGGATGACAAACCTTTAAAATATCCATTAATGTTTTCTATCTGTGATGTGGTTCTCATTAACAAATGTGATACATTAAGTGTTTTTGATGATTTCAGCAAAGAGGCTGTGAAAGAACGCATCTTGAAATTAAATCCAGATGCAAAGATTTTCTTTGTCTCAGCGAAGACAGGAGAAGGTTTTGATGAGTGGGCGGACTGGATCCGCACTGAGATTTCTGAATATCAGAAATAAGTGAAAGCAGAATAAAATATTTTTTTACAGGAGCCGGCAGAGTGACGGCTTTGCATATAAGGAGGAAGAAATGGCAGATCCATTGGGAAATTTTGTACCGGAATTTATTGAAAACGAAGTAGAGAGAGAAGCTATTGTAAAGCTTGCTAAAATGATCACAGACCGTGTTCCGCAGAAACTTGGAATGAAAAAGATCACAAAGTATGATCCGGAGTACTGGGGATTATCTGCAATGTGTACAGATGAGATGGCAGAGATCGCACTGAAAATGGGTGTTCGTAAGCCAAAGACATTAGATCAGATGGTAAAGCTGACAGGCATTGAGAAAAAGCACTTGGAAGAGGTTTTACAGCAGATGGCTGTGAATGGTGTGATCGAGTATAATTGGGAAAATCCACAGCATGAGAAACAGTATGTACTTCCAATGTTTGTACCGGGAAGTGCTGAGTTTGGAAATATGAACCTTCAGATGTTAGAGGAACATCCGGAAGTAGGACGTTTCTTCGAGAGAATGAGCCGTCTGCCACTGGAAAAGGTAACACCTATGGTACCGGAAGGAGGAGCCGGCATCGGTATGCATGTTATTCCGGTCGAGAAAGCGATCTCTATGGAGAACCAGTCTATTTCCATTGAGCATATTTCACACTGGCTGGATAAGTATGAAGGAAAGTATGCAGCAAGCCCATGTTCCTGCCGCCGCTCCCGCCAGACGTATGAAGAAGGATGTGCGGATGATCCGGAGAGCTGGTGCATCGCAGTCGGCGACATGGCTGATTATGTTGTTGAGACGAATAAGGGCGGACGTTACATCACAAGAGAGGAAGCATTAGATATCCTAAAGAAGGCAGAGGAGAATGGATTTGTCCACCAGATCACCAATATCGATGGTGAGGACAAGATTTTTGCGATCTGTAACTGTAATGTGAATGTCTGCTATGCACTCCGTACTTCACAGTTATTTAATACACCGAATATGTCCCGCTCTGCCTATGTTGCTAAGGTTGAGACAGAGAACTGCGTAGCCTGCGGACGATGTGTGGAATACTGTCCTGCAGGTGCAGTAAAACTTGGACAGAAACTCTGCAGAAAAGACGGTTCTGATGTGGAATATCCAAAACATGTCCTTCCATCTGAGAAAAAATGGGGACCGGAGATGTGGGATGAAAACTACCGTGATAACAACCGCATCAACTGCTATGACACAGGTACAGCTCCTTGTAAGACAGCCTGTCCGGCGCACATTGCAGTCCAGGGTTATTTAAAGATGGCAGCGCAGGGAAGATATCAGGATGCGTTGGCGCTGATCAAGAAAAACAATCCGCTCCCGGCAGTCTGTGGACATATCTGTAACCGCCGCTGTGAGGATGCATGTACCAGAGGAACGATCGATCAGGCAATTGCGATCGATGAGGTAAAGAAATTTATCGCAGCCCAGGATCTGAAGGCTGAGACACGTTACATTCCAGAGAAAGTCGTTCCATCTGTCAGAGGATATTTTGAGGAGAAGATCGCGATCATCGGAGGTGGTCCTGCCGGTTTATCCTGTGCCTTCTATCTGGCTGAAAAAGGTTACAAACCTACTATTTTTGAGAAGAATGAGCGTGCCGGCGGTATGCTGGTATACGGTATCCCATCCTTCAAATTAGAGAAAGACGTTGTGCAGGCAGAGATCGATATCATCAAGGAGATGGGCGTTGAGATCAGAACCGGAGTGGAAGTCGGAAAAGATATCACATTAGATGAACTCCGTGCGCAGGGATACAAAGCGTTCTACATTGCGATCGGATGCCAGGGCGGAAGACTTCCGGGCATTCCAAACGATACTGTAAAAGGATGTTCTTCCGCAGTTGACCTCTTAAAAGAAGTCAATGCAAATGAGAAATATGACATCAAAGGTGATGTCGTTGTGATCGGTGGCGGTAACGTTGCAATCGACGTTGCAAGAGATTCCAAGAGATGCGGCAGTGACATGGTAAAAGTCAACATGTTCTGTCTGGAATCCAGAGAGACAATGCCTGCATCTGTAGAAGAAATCGAAGAAGCAGAGTCAGAGGGAATCGTTGTAAATCCGGGATGGGGACCAAAGGAAGTTCTTGTGGATGACAACGGTGAAGTACGTGGAATCGTTTTAAAGAAATGTTTATCTGTAAAAGATGCAGACGGAAGATTCAATCCACAGTATGATGAGAACCAGCTTTTGACAGTAGAATGTAAGCATGTATTCTTCTCCGTAGGTCAGTCGATCGTATGGGGCGACTTATTAAAGGGAAGCAAAGTGGAATTTGGACGTGGCAACGGAGCGGTTGCAGATGCGCTTACTTACCAGACAGCAGAACCTGATATCTTCGTTGGAGGAGATGTTTATACAGGTCCTAAATTTGCAATTGATGCGATTGCAGCCGGAAAACAGGGTGCAATCTCCATCCATCGTTTTGTACAGCCACATTCCAGCCTTACGATCGGACGTAATAGAAATGATTTCATCGAGTTAAACAAAAACGATATCAAAGTGGAAAATTATGACAACTCCAGCCGTCAGATTCCTGGACATAATGATTCCATCGATACAAAACACTCTTTCCGTGATGCAAAACTTGTATTTACAGAAGAGCAGGTAAAAGCAGAGACAGCACGTTGTCTTGGATGTGGAGCTTCTGTTGTTGACCAGAATAAGTGTATCGGTTGTGGTATCTGTACAACGAAGTGTGAGTTTGATGCGATCAAGTTACATAGAGAACTGCCTGGATGCAGCAAGATGGTTCCAAGTGAAGATAAGTTGAAATATATTCTTCCAAATGGAGCAAAGCAGGCGATTAAGATTAAATTCTCCAAGAAGAAGTAATCATTTACAGAGAGGAATAAAATGCACGAACTTGGAATTATTGTACATGTTATGCGTACCGTGGAGGAAATTGCAGCAGAGAACAATCTCACAGAGATCAGATCCGTGACCTGTGAGATTGGAGAAGTCAGCGGCGTTGTCCCGGAATACATGACAGACTGCTGGGGCTATGCAAGAAGCAGATCAGAGCTTTTAAAAGACTCAGAATTAAAAATCGAGATCATACCTGGTGTTACCATGTGTGAGGACTGTGGAAAAACCTATTCCACAGTCCAGTATGCAAAAATATGTCCGCACTGTGGAAGCAGTGCCACGTATCTTCTGGAAGGAAACGGATTCAGTATCAAGGAGATTGAAGGGGCATAACAAAAAATATTGATAGTAAAAACCTCACTGGCTGAGTATAATCTGCTGGTGAGGTTTTTCTATAAAAAGTAAAAATACACAGAGACCAAATCCACTTCTCATGCATCTAATCTATGTAAACAAGTAAAAAGCCGGCAGAAAGGATGCTGTGCCACGGACAAGTCAGTGGAAACAGCGCAAAATAAAATGACAAAAGAAACATTAGGACAATTGATTATTGATTCTGAGGAAACAATGTATCATATCGCAAAGTCTCTGCTCTACAATGACGCAGACTGTGCGGATGCGATACAGGAAGCCATTGTAAAAGCATTTGCAAAATTACATACATTAAAGGATGACTCATATGCAAAAACGTGGCTCATCCGCATTGTGATGAACGAGTGTTATGCGATCATGCGCAAAGAGAAAAAAATTATTTCCCTGCAGGATTATCAGATGAACGAGCAGGAAACGGAATCCAAAGACTATTCAGATTTATATGAAGCGATTTTCCATTTGCCAGAGCAGATAAAACTGTGCGTCACACTGTATTATATGGAAGGGTACAGTGTGAAAGAGGTCGCAGCATTGTTAGATACGACAGAGAGTGCAGTAAAAAACAGGCTGGCAAAAGCGCGGGGAAAATTAAAAGAAGCGCTGGCAGATTGAGACATAGTGATGATCCATTGGAACAGACATACAAAAACACGGATATCGAATGAAAAATAATAAATTTCGTATCGTTTGGATAGCAGGAAAGGCGGTAACAGTATGAGATTAGAAGATATGAGAGAACAATTTCCGAAAATGCCGGAGAGCATGAAGCGGATGATTGAGCAGGAAGTTGCAGTGCAGATCGGGCAGGAGAAAGAAAATGACAATCCAAAAGTTGTAACTTATAAGAAAAGAAAGAAAAAAAACATGGCACACCGTATGCTGGTGGCATCTATGGTGGCTGCTCTGGCACTTGCAACAACGGTCTGTGCAGGTGTTGCTTACCAGATGCATAACCAGAAGATTGGAAAATATGGCTTAAAAACACAGATTGAAGGACCACAGACAGCGGCAGAAAGTACGGAGAATATGGCAGATCAGACGACAGAAGAGAGAGTGGGTAAAACAGCCGAATATGTCAGACTGGAAACCTCTTATCTGCCGAAAGGTATGGTGCAGTCAGAGGAAGGAAAATTCAGTTTTGAAGATAATTATATGCAGGGTGGAGTCAGCATGATCGTGTACCAGCTGACACCGGAAAAAACAATAGCAGACATTGAAAATACAGGCATTGCTGTGAGCGAGGAAACCAGCATCGGTGGCAGACCGGCAGTTTACATGGAAACAGCTCCTGCCGAGGGTGATTCAGCAGAAAATTCTTCTACAGAAGGAACTGCGAATGAAAATACAACCGGTGCAAAAAAAATATATATGATTTACGCGGAACACAACTACCTCCTTGAGATGTTCATTTTCCCGGATGTGACAAAAGAAGAAGCATTCCAGATCGCAGAGGGTGTTTCCATTACTCCGACAGAAGAAACGAGCGGAGAGAATGTTATGCAGGTGTGCAGTTGGAATGACATGGAAAATGAGGCAGGAAAAGGAGAACCGGAAACGGATGAATCGGAAACATTGATGACATTTCCAAAAGAGAAAATGAAAAATATACACCTCATTGGCGGTGAGATTTCTCTGGATCAGAACGGAATTGAAGCAACACCGGGACTTACAGCAATCGTTTCCGATGTAACAATTTCCGATAATATCAGCAGTTTGTCAGAAAATATGCTGGAGGATGATACAAAAGCAGCATTTGACACAGACGGTAATTTATTGCCAATGAAAGTGGAATATTTAAAGAGCGGAGACGGTATCAACACAGTTGATGAAGTTGTGGAGACCAAAGAGATTCCAATGAAAATTGTTTCAGTGACAGTGGATTATAAAAATAATGGAAAGACGGCACTTTCCAATGTAATGTTTAACGGCGGCATTGCACTTCTGGCAGAATATGGAGAAAACATGCAGTTTGACGCATACATGAATGAAAAACCGGGAACAGGCGATATATGGGATTGCGTAAACGAAGAATCTATTGGATTTAGTCAGGAAGTTTATTTATCGGATGTTCATGGAGGAGAACGCCACAACAACTACATTAATACGATAAATCCAGGTGAAACCGTCACCGTGCGTATGGCATTCAAAGTGCCGGAAGAAAAATTAAATGAGATGTACTTCACCTTAAGCAATTATGGTGGCAGCCATTTCTATGATGAGACAAGCTTACAGCTTGGGTATGTGGATATCAGACAGTAGAAAATTTGTATGAGAAAACCCTCGCATCCAGTTTTAAGAAGCTGTTTGCGGGGGGTCTTTTTAAGTTTGCCGTCACCTATATACAAATCTAATTTATAGAAAAGGAACCATATAAACTGGCAGACAAAGAATGTCAGAGTCCTTAGCCAAATCTTTGGTATACACAAGATACTTATCAAGTATACGATCAGAATATTTTTTGCAAAATTCATCAAGAGATTTATGTGTTTTGTATCCGCTTGACTTTACTTCAATCGGACATATTTTATTTCTACTTGCAAGAAGAAAATCAATTTCATAATTATGCCGCGAAGTTTCATTGAAAAAGGTATAATAAAATAATTCATTGCCATTACAAGTAAGGATTTGGGCAACTATATTTTCATAGAGATATCCGAGATTTGTATTGAGCGTATCATTTAATAGTTTTTCGTATATTATATTTTCTGTAAAGTCTTTGTCCTTGAACATCAATGTAGTAAAAAGTCCGGTGTCGCAGAGGAACAGTTTAAATTTACAAAGGTCTTTATTAGTTGACATTCCAGCATTTGGATCATTGGCATGATATGAAACAAGAACAGTTTTTGAATCTTTTAATTCGGCAATTAATTCTAATATACTGTCGGCTCGGTCATTTGCCAGTACACTGGAAACTTGATATCGTGCAGCATTTTTATTTAGCTGGGCAGGAATTGCATCAAAAAGAAGTGAAAGCTTTCCTGTTGAGTCTATTTTCTTGAAATCATCCTCATAAAGATTTAAAATATCACGTTTTATGGTATCGACTTTTCGAAAATTATTTGTCTGGAGATATTCATTTACAGCCTGTGGCATTCCACCAACAAGCATATACAGTCTGAAGTCTCTCATTAATTTCCGATGTAATTTATCTCCGATTGGATGGCGGGAGTCAAAGAGTTTTCTTACTAAGGCGGTGGTTGTATGATCACCTAAAGCCCATAAGAATTCTTCGTAATCCATGGGATACATAGAGAGTTTTCTTTCTTCACTCGGAATAAGGATGTTCTGTATGTTCTTTTTTATGGAAATCAGTGAACCGGTTTCTATATAGTCATATCTGTGGTCTTTTACTAATGATTTAATTGCCTGTCTTGCAAGTGGACATAGTTGAACTTCATCAAAGATAATTAGAGAATTTCTTTCGTGAAGATCAACCTTGTATTGTAACTGAAGCTGTAAAAAAAGATAATCTAAATCGGAAATGTCTTCAAAAAGAGCTTTGATACTTTTGGATACAGTTGAAAAATCAATTAATATATAGCTTTGATATTCATTCTTAGCAAAAGATTCCACAACCGTAGATTTTCCAATTCGCCGCGCACCTTCGATTAACAATGCTGTATTTCCGTTGGATTCTTCTTTCCAGGATAGTAGTTTACTGTATATTTTTCGCTTAAACATAGATCCTCCAAACAAAATCGCGTTTTTTATTTTGATATATTACAACAAAATCGCACTTTTTATTCTATTATATTACCACAAAATCGCACTTTTTCAATCATTTATTTGGAAACAAAGTGTCTTCAGCTTGTGTTTGATATTGACAGTTTCTGTGCCTGCGATGGCAAAAGCAGAGACAATATGGGCAAATATAAATTGAAAAGTCCTGTGATTTAAACTATCATAAAAGATATATCGGTAGACATTTTTACAGATGGAGGGGACACAAAATGAAAAGCTATATAAAAATTGTAAAAGCAATGTTTTCTGGTAATAAAAGAGTATTAGCAGAGGCTTTTTCTGTTATGGTGATATTGCTTGCACTTGAGATGACAATCCCAGTATGTGTGAATAAAATGATAAATGGTCTTGCGGTAGAAAATGGAATTGTCACTTTTTTGGGAGGAATAATTCTATTTGCCTGTGCATATGGAAGCGTTTGTTTTTTATCAGCACTTAATACAAAATTATATATTCGTATTGGCAATCAACTATTATGGAACATGCGGGAACAAATTTATAAAGTGTTATGGTACAGCGGCTACATGGAAAATGTGCAGAAAAAGAAAGATAAGTTTAAATTTGTACTTTCAAATCAGGCATATGCAGCATTTGCAATAGCTGTCATTTATTCCATTGGAGGCTTTACAAATTTATTAAGTATGATTGCTTTTCTAGTAATTGTGTTTCTATATAGTGTACCTGTTGGAATGACATTGATAATCTGTATTTTTGTTACATTGGTTGTTTCATTTTTTACCGGAAAAAAGATTTTAGAGGGGTATGAAACATGCAATGTGATGCAGGAGAAAGATACAAGCCAGATATATGAAACGGTTGATATGGTTGAAGTGACCAGATCAAACGGATTAGAAGATTATTATTTGAAGAAAAATAAAATGATTCATGATAATTTTCTTCATTTGCTTGAAACGGCTGAGAGCCGATCCGCTTTTTGTGAGACTGTAGAGAGCAGTCTGCATTCTCTGATTTATATTGTAGTGGCAGGTGTGCTGCTTTTGAGCACAAATTTCAATGGGGGAACATTAGTGACTATATTATTTCTCACAAATTTATTGTTGGAAGTCAGTCAGAGAGTACAGCGGCAGTTACAGGTAATTATAAAAAACATTCCGGTATTCGATAATGTTGTGGAATTAATGGAGATTCCATTGGAAAGTGGAAGAAAATTAGAAAAGGTAGAAAATATAACGTTTGAGAATGTAAGTTTTCAAATAGAAGAAAGAAGCATTTTTAAAAATCTTAATTTTTCAGTTCAGGAAGGACAAAATATTTTGATTCAGGGAGAAAACGGCAGTGGAAAAAGTTCTCTTTTAAAAATGATTTTAGGATTTTATAAGCCGACAGGCGGTACCATATATATCAACGGAATACCTGTGGAAGCGTATGATTGTAAAACATTTTATAAAGAAATTTGTTATATATCACAGGAAGAAATGCTGTTGAATGAATCAGTTGAGGATTATCTGCGTTATGCTGCACATGCAGATTTGAAAGCTGACAATATTGAGCAAATGCGGAGAAAGGTTAAATTGAGACCTGAAATTAAAAATATTGAGGAAAATGGAGCAACTCTTTCAGGAGGAGAAAAAAAGAAACTGCTTATGCTCAAATGGCTTTTGAATCCGTCGACTTCATTTGTCATTTTAGATGAGATCGATGCAGGATTGGATGATGAAACAAAAGCGGTACTGAAAGAACTGGAGAAAGAACTGCTGAAAGACCGAAAAAAAATTGTGATGAAAATTTCACATATTGATGAAGATATGGATGGATACGATCAGATTATCAGATTATAGAAAAATAAAGAGTGTCTATAAACAGTGTGGATAAAGTATATAAAAATTCAGACTGAATATTAGATGATTTGAATATTGTTAGAAAATATATATGATGATATACTGAAATCAGATGATATACGAGTAGGCAGGAACAATACGAAAGGCATATTTATGAAAATATTTCTTATCCTTCTGACTTTTGCTGTGAACATATTATTATCAGGGTATAATAACCAGCAAATATATGCAACAACTGTTGTAGAAAAGAACGACATAGAAGAACAAGAGAATATATTGTATTCATGGAACAGGATTACATCTGACTATCTGGAAGTCAGTGGAGGTGTAAATTTCTGGTGTGAAAATATAAATGGAGAGAATCACCTGAAACTTGAATATATTCCACAGGAGGATGAGTTTGCATATTGTAAGGTAGAATGTGAGAACGGACGAGTACAAAGTAATATCATTTCGAAATACAGTAAGGTAAATTATTATCTGAATGCAGACAATCAGATAGAAGATGAATATGCAGATAGAATTACGATTAATTATTATGACGAGGAAGGCACATTATTATCTTGGAGCGTAAAATATATATATTGGGATCCAATTCAAGAAACCTATTATTCGTCTGATATAGGAATTTAAAAAGAAAAGTGAAAACAAGTCAACGGTTATGCAGAAACAATTAATAGGAGGGAAAGCGTATGGGTACAAATAGCAAGTTAAACATATTGATCGTAACTCCATTTGCATTATGGATGTATATTATTTGCATTTCCAATATTATCATGCAGGAATTGAGTGGGGCACCTTATGTAGCGGGAATCATTACTTATGTGAGTGCGTTTATTATTTTTTTATGCTACTATTGGCTGCTTTTACAGAATATCAGAAAAATGGAGGACAGCGCGAAGTATTTAAAATGGACATGTTTTTGCCGGATCGTTGGTATTGTTGCATTTATAGTTGCAGGGTGTATTGTTTTACTTGTATAGAAAGAAATTGGAATGGAATGAAGAGATAAAATACACGAAGAAAGTGTAGTCATATTAGGTGGAAAGATGTTTGCCTTGGATTAAGTATTTACAAAATGAATGTTATGGTAAATAATAAAAATCTTTCTAAATATGGAGACTATCATGGAAAAAGAACCAACGCTTATTGAACAAAAATTTGAAGATGCAGTGAAAAATTTTCGTAAGGAAATGGAAAAAGGAAAAGAATCAATGCAATACGTTTTATGTAAACTATAGATAGTTTTCACGCTTAAACGATCGTTTTAACTTCCTGTAAAGCTGAATATTCAATTGTTAGGAGAGATTATGAAGAAAAAAATTTGTTTAGTCATTTTTATTGTTCTGTTTGTAGTCAGTATATTGGTAAATGTGAAATTATTATTTTTTTCGCCAGCAGTTTCATTAAAAAATATTCCATTCGAGGGAGTAATCACAGAAGCTGATAGTGGAAAAATAGTAGTAAAGGGTGATGGAACGAATGGTTGCGGGCTTACAGAGCATTATCAAATTTATAATTCAGATCAGATAAAAATTGTTAATACTAATGATGAACTAATTCAGTTTACAGATTTGAAAAAAGGCACAAGAATTTCTATGAGATTATGGATAAAGGAAAAGACTTTATATAATGATATGGACAGGCTGGATATGGTTACATTGATACAGTGCTGTGAATGAAAAGGAGATGCAAATGAAGAAAAACAAAAAAACAGCCGCACCGAGATTCATAAAAGTCCCGGTGCGGCTGTCTTTTTACATTTATAAAGTGTAATTTGAAAGATCAGCCGACATATTTCTGTAATGTTTCCATAACAGCGCCAGGTTTTCTGGTCATTTCTGTGAAGTACTGGCAGGTAAGTTCTGCAAGTCCTGCTTCATAAAGATTAACACCGAAAATCTTAGCGTTAGAGAGGATATCTTTTAATTTTGCATCAGCGTCAAAAGAATCTCCAAGTTTAATGTCAGCAACGTAAGGACGAACTTCGTCTAACATTGGGTCTGGGCTTAAGGTAAATTCATTTCCGTTGTCATCAATTGCCATAAGGTAGCGAAGCCATCCGGCAAATACCAATGGAATTAATTTAATATCAGAAACATTCAGTTCAGGGGAAGCAGCGTAAGCTTTGATCGTCTCACCAAAACGGATTGCCAGTTTCTGGGAAGTATCGGTTGCGATACGCTGTGGTGTATCCGGCATGAATGGGTTTGGAACACGTACATTAAGTACAGTGTCGATAAACTCTTTTGGATCAAGAATGCCAGGATTTACAACAACCGGAAGTCCTTCTTTGTATCCGATACCTTCTACTAATTTTACCAAAGTCTCATTTTTCATCTCTGCGGAAATGAGGTTATAATCTAATAAACATCCGAATACAGCAAGTGCTGTGTGAAGTGGATTTAAGCAGGTGCAGACTTTCATCTTCTCTACTTTATCTACTGTCTCGCGGGTTGTGAAGATAAGACCGCCTTTTTCTAACTCAGGACGTCCGTTCGGGAATTTGTCTTCGATGACAAGGTACTCTGTTTCCTCAGCGTTTACGAATGGAGCAACGTAAGTATTTTTGCTTGTGATAACCGGATCAAGACCTTCGATGTCATCTTTCTGCAATAATGCCTCGATGGAAGCGTCTGGTCTTGGTGTGATCTTATCGATCATAGTCCATGGGAAGGAAACTTTATTTTCGTCCTCTGTATAGGAAACGAATCCTTCTTCTACAACACCATTTTTTGCCCACTCTTTTGCAAAAGTAGTGATAGCGAGTTTTAATTTATCTCCGTTGTGGGAGCAGTTATCCATACTTACCATAGCGATTGGTTTCTTGCCGGAAATGTAACGTGCATAAATTAATGCAGCAACTTTACCGATGTAGCTTTCTGGTCTTTCCGGTCCGTTTTTCATATCTTCTGCAACAGCAGCCATGAAGTTTCCGTCCGGAGTATTTAAGTTATAACCCTTTTCTGTGATGGTGAAAGTACACATCTGAAGGGAATCTTTTGCAAAAATCTCTTTTAAACGGGAGAACTGTGTGTCATCGTGGGAATCTAAAGCGAGGGATTCCATGATACTTCCGGTAACGGATTTCTCAACAGTTCCGTTTGCTTTTAAAGTAACGAGAATGCTTAAATCGTCGTGTGGACGGTTCATTTTCTCGATGATCTCGTAGTCATATCCCTCTGCAACGGTCAATCCGCGGTCAAGAACACCTGCATTTAAAAGGTTCTGGACAACGTTGCACTGGAATGCACGGAAGATATTACCAACACCGAAGTGAACCCAGAATGGATTCTCTTTTGTATTCTTTTTTACTGTTTCATAATCAAAGGAAGGAAGGGCATAACCCTTAGCTTCCCATGCACTTTTATCTGCTAAACCTGCTCTATTTAACTGCATGTCTTGTCTCTCCTTTTTCAATTGCTTCCCATAAACCGTTTAAATATGTTGCACCTAAAGCTCTGTCGTAAAGACCGTAACCCGGCATTGCAACTTCGCCCCAGATCATACGTCCGTGGTCTGGACGGATTGGTCCGTCAAATCCGATATCGTAAAGAGCTTTCATGATCTCGTACATATCAAATGTTCCGTCAGAAGAAAGGTGAGCTGCCTCCTCGAAATCTGTCGGGCTGTTGAATTTTAAGTTGCGGACATGTGCAAAGTGGATACGTCCTTTTAAGGAACGGATCATATCTGGAAGATCGTTCTCAAGGTTTGTTCCGTAAGAACCGGAGCAGAAAGTAACACCGTTGTGTGGGTTATCTACCATTTCCATCATACGGAGAATGTTTTTCTTGTTGATGATGATACGTGGAAGTCCGAATACGCTCCATGCAGGATCATCTGGGTGGATTGCCATGTTGATGTCGTATTTGTCACATACAGGCATGATTCTCTCTAAGAAATATTTTAAGTTTTCAAAAAGTTTTTCATCATCGATGTCTTTGTACATTGCAAAAAGATCTTTGATTTTAGCCATACGTTCTGGCTCCCAGCCCGGCATAACAGTTCCGTTCATATCACCGGAGATAGAAGCGAACATATCTTCTGGATTGATGGCATCTACAGCTTCCTGTGTGTAAGCTAAAACTGTGGAACCGTCCGGTCTTTTACGTGCAAGCTCTGTACGTGTCCAGTCGAATACAGGCATGAAGTTGTAGCATACAAGATGGATATCTTCTTTTCCAAGATTCTCTAAAGTCTCGATGTAGTTATCGATGTATTTGTCACGGTCAGCGGAACCTGTCTTGATCGCATCATGAACATTTACGCTCTCGATACCCGCTACATGAAGTCCTGCAGCAGCAACTTCTGCTTTCATTTCCTGAATGCGTTCTCTGCTCCATACATCTCCAGGTGCGGTATCATATAAAGTTGTGATAACGCCTGTTACGCCCGGGATCTGGCGAATCTGCTCTAATGTTACAGTGTCGAATTTGGAACCATACCATCTTAATGTCATTTCCATAGTTTCTTGTTTCCTTTCTTAGAAAAAATTGTGAAGCTGCCGTGTGGCAGCAGGTTTTTGTTTTGATAAGCTTATTATATCCAAAAGAGGAAAAAAGAAAATTGACAGAGTTGTTGTTCACATTGCAAAAGTTGCGGTTGAATGATAAAATGAGTGCAAGCGAGAAGAACACATGCATGTGTTCGGCGAGCGACGAATGTTGATCATGTGCTGGTTTTGCACATGATATAATGTGTGCAGGCAGTGAAAAGTGCAGACACATACGAAACAGCAGCAGGCTGTTTACAGGCAGGAAAGGAAACACACATGGCAAAAAATCTTCAGACCAAGTTTTCCACGAGACAATACATGCTGTCCCGGGATTTTGAAATCTACTATTATAATGAGCCGGCATCTGAAAAGGTTTCCATACATTCGCATGATTACTATGAGTTTTATTTTTTCCTGGAAGGGGATGTCTCCATCTGGATCGAGGGGGAGCAGTACCCTTTAAAATATGGAGATATGGTGCTGATACCACCGGGGATAAAGCACATGGCAATGGTGCATGGAAATGAGATCCCTTACCGGAGGTTTGTATTCTGGATCAGTGTGGAATATTGCAACCAGTTGATGGAAGTTTCTTCCTCTTACGGATATCTGATGCAGAATGTTCTGGTAAAGAAAACATATATTTTTCACAATGATCTGATCACGTTTAATACGATCCAGTACCGGATTTTCCAGTTGATCGAGGAGATTAAGTCGGAGCGTTTTGGAAAAGAGGCAAAGGTCTCCCTCTGTGTGAATGACCTTGTTCTTCAGCTGAACCGTATTGTCTATGAACAGCAGAATCCGAAGAGTGAGAAAGAGGAACAGAATCTTTATCAGAACATTATTTATTATATTGATGACCATCTGGATGAGGAGCTGTCTTTAGAGCAGCTTGCAGGGCAGTTTTTTGTCAGTAAATACCACATTGCACATATTTTTAAAGAACAGATGGGATTGTCTGTGCACCAATATATATTGAAGAAACGGATGCAGGCATCCAAGGCGGCAATCCTGGGTGAGACGAGTATTACCGATGTTTACACAATGTTCGGGTTTAAGGATTACTCCAGTTTTTACCGGGCATTTAAAAAGGAGTTCGGGGTGTCGCCGAAGGAATATAAAGAGGTACATGGAGTCGTGCAAAAAGGTTGATGGAAAGTAATAGAAACTACAAAATGGGTATGCTATAATGAAAACAGTTTAACCGTCATAGAAGGAGAAAAAGAATGCGAGTAGGAATGGGATATGATGTCCATAAACTAGTAGAAGGAAGGGATTTGATCCTTGGAGGTGTAAAGATTCCACATACGCTGGGGCTTTTGGGACATTCGGATGCAGATGTTTTGCTGCATGCGATCATGGATGCACTGCTTGGGGCGGCAGCACTTGGCGATATCGGAAAACATTTCCCGGATACAGATCCACAGTACAAAGGAATTTCGAGTATCAAATTATTAGAGCATGTTACAAAACTGATCGAGGAAAAAGGATATATTGTGGAGAATATCGACGCAACGATCATTGCACAGAAACCGAAAATGCGTCCATACATCGAGGAGATGGAGAAGAATATTGCGACAGCATTGCATATTGATGTAAGTCAGGTCAATGTGAAAGCAACGACCGAGGAAGGTCTTGGTTTTACAGGAACAGAGCAGGGAATCTCATCGCAGGCGATCTGTGCGCTGACAACCATTTATGAGAGCAGTGTGGCAGTGGCAGATTCCCAGGCTGGATGCGAAGGCTGCGCCGGATGCAGAAAGCAGTCATAAGAAAAATTCTTGACAAATCCGGGCGAACTGCATACACTATATTAGGAATAAAAAATGTTCCGGATAAATGAATAGCAAAGCGATGAACGGAAAGAGTAGGAATTTAGACAGCGCAAAGAGAGAGACTGTCACCGGCTGAAAGCAGTCTTGCGAAAGAGAATTCACGAAGTGCCTCCGGGAGCTGATCAGGGGAAAAAAGGTCTGTGATGGCAGAACTTAAGTATTCTGATTCGGGTTACACACGTTACGTGTCTTAAGGGAAAATCAATTGATTTTTATTAGAGTGGAACCGCGGATTATTTCGTCTCTTGGAGATGAGATAATCCGTTTTTTGATTTATTAATAAAAAGAAAAGGGGCAAGAAGTATGGGAATCATCCAGCATGTGAAGGAAGAGTTTCAAGTGATAAAAGAGCGTGACCCGGCGATCAAATCACCGATGGAAGTTTTGCTTTATCCAAGCTTTCGTGTTATGCTAAGTTATAGACGTGCACATAAACTGTATTTGAAAGGGCACTATTTCTGGGCAAGGTTTCTTTCCCAGCGTGCGGCGAGAAAAACAGGGATTGAAATACATCCGGGTGCAACGATCGGAAAAGGATTTTTCATCGATCATGGAAGCGGTGTTATCATAGGAGAGACCGCGATCGTCGGTGATAACGTTACCTTATATCAGGGTGTGACGTTAGGTGGAACCGGAAAGGAGACCGGAAAGCGTCATCCAACGATCGGCGACAATGTCATGATCAGTGCCGGCGCAAAAATCATCGGTTCTTTTACGGTCGGGGAAAATTCCAAGATCGGAGCCGGAAGCGTGGTTTTGGAGGAAGTTCCGCCAAACTGTACCGTCGTCGGTGTTCCGGGACGTGTGGTAAAACGCGACAACATAAAAATTCCACGAAGCGATATGGATCAGTGTCATCTGCCGGATCCGGTCAAAGAGGACATTACTCTTTTACAGAGAGAGAACGCCGAGCTTGTCAATCGTGTGCTTGATCTGGAACGCCAGTTGAAAGAGGTTGACCGGAAAGTCAGACAGGATGGATAATAAGAAGTTAAAATAATATAGAAGGAAAATGGAGAACACAAATGGAAAATAATTTTAAATTTTACAATACGCTCACAAAAAAAATCGAGACCGTCATTCCACATGAGGACGGCAAAATCGCAATGTACACCTGTGGTCCTACTGTGTATCATTTTGCACATATCGGAAACCTGAGAAGCTATATTATGGAAGATGTTCTGGAAAAATCACTTCGTTATGTCGGATATGACGTGAAACGTGTCATGAATATTACAGATGTAGGACATCTGGCTTCCGATGCAGATACCGGAGAAGATAAAATGTTAAAGGGTGCAAAGCGTGAACATAAGACAGTTATGGAGATCGCAAAGTTCTACACAGACGCATTTTTTGAGGACTGCAAAAAATTAAACATCAAGACACCGGACGTTGTGGAACCTGCAACGAACTGCATTCCTGAATTTATAAAAATGATCGAGGGGCTGTTGGAAAAGGGTTACGCTTATCAGGCAGGCGGAAACGTTTACTTTGACACGTCCAAACTGGATAATTACTATGTTTTCTCCACACAGGCAGAACTTGAGACTTTAGTCGGTGTAAGGGATGATGTCGATGAGGATACCAATAAGAAAAACAAGACAGACTTCGTGCTCTGGTTCACCAAATCCAAATTTGAAGACCAGGCACTGAAATGGGATAGTCCATGGGGTGTCGGTTATCCGGGCTGGCATATTGAGTGTTCCTGCATCAGTATCAAGCATCTTGGCGAGTACATGGATATCCATTGTGGCGGTGTGGATAATATTTTCCCACATCACACCAATGAGATCGCGCAGTCTGAAAGTTATCTCGGACACAAATGGTGCAATTACTGGTTCCATGTACAGCATTTGAATGACAAATCCGGTAAAATGAGTAAATCCAAAGGAGATTTCCTCACTGTTTCCTTATTACAGGAAAAAGGATACGATCCAATCGTATACCGGATGTTCTGCTTACAGTCCCATTACAGAAAACCGCTTGAGTTTTCTTATGAGATCATGGATAACACCAAAGCCGCTTACAACAAACTGGTAAAACGTGTTGCCGGACTGAAAAAAGAGGGCGAGGTAGACCAAAACGTATTTGCAGAGTACAAGGCAAAATTCGTGGATGCGATCTCGAACGATCTGAATACTTCCATGGCGATCACTGTATTATATGATCTGTTAAAAGCAGACACGAACGATATTACAAAATACGAGCTGATCAAAGATTTTGACAAAGTTCTTTCCCTGAATCTGGAAAATGCAAAGAGCACAGAGACAACGGAAGGCGTTGACGCTGAACTTGAGAGCTTTGTCCTTGCCAAAATCGAGGAGAGAAAAGAAGCAAAGAAAGCAAAAGATTTTGCAAAAGCAGATGCCATCCGTGATGAACTGCTTGCAAAAGGAATTGTCATCAAAGACACCCGCGAAGGTGTGGTATGGCATAAAGCGGAGTAAAGAGAGATGGAAAAAGGAATCGATTCTTATTTAAAAGAACAATTTGAAATCCCGGATGTCGACATCCGCACATATTCACCGTTGACACTGGCTTATATCGGAGATGGTATCTACGACCTTGTGATCCGGTCTCTGGTAGTAGCCAAAGGCAACACAAGAGCGAGTGAACTTCATAAACGTACCAGTCAGATCGTAAAGGCACATACGCAGGCGGAGATGATGGAAGTGCTGCTTCCGATCCTGACAGAGGAGGAGGCAGCCGTGTATAAGAGGGGGCGCAACGCCAAATCTTTTACCATGGCAAAAAATGCCACGATGTCGGATTACCGCAAGGCAACCGGATTTGAGGCGCTTATGGGATATCTGTATCTGAAAGACGAATTTGAGCGTCTGGTCGAGCTGGTGAAAACTGGCGCGGAAGAGATGAAACTAAAACTATAGTTATATCTTGCAAGCAGCGAAATGATTGCGTGATGAGATCACGATAAGAGAAAGGGAAAAAGAATTTCATGGGATATGAAGAACAGAAAATAGAAGGACGTAATGCGGTATTAGAGGCATTCCGTTCCGGAAAAACAATAGACAAACTGTTTGTCTTGGATGGATGTCAGGATGGACCGGTGCGGACAATTGTCAGAGAGGCAAGAAAACATGACACGATTATCAATTTTGTGGATAAGGAACGTTTAGACCAGTTATCCGAGACAAAAAAGCATCAGGGTGTCATTGCAGTTGCCGCAGCATATGAGTATGCGG
>OLQT01000845.1_pt1 | contig 20501 bp, 17 predicted proteins | sample 1672651 | NCBI WGS metagenome assembly OLQT01 (sample SAMEA3136709, study PRJEB25190) | human gut metagenome | biome: human gut; feature: human-associated habitat; material: faeces | place: Austria | collected 2013 | reverse complement strand
ATCTGTAACAGCTAGGCCCACTTTTGACCCCTACCTGTTACAGATCGAGACAAACGGGACCGCTCTGTCGGAAAATCTCGATCTGTAACACCTACAGACCAAAAACGACCCTAGATGTTACAAATCGAGACGAACAAACTCGCCCGCTAGAAAATCTCAATCTGTAACAACAATTCGGCAAAATCCGTCCCTCGTGTTACAGATTTAGACAAACACGACCCAACCCACCGGTATATCTCGATCTGTAACACCTAGCCGCCCAAATCGGGTCTAGGTGTTACAGATTGAGATTATGTTTGAGAGGCCGAGAATTGAACCGAAAACACGGTCCCGGGATAACAAAAAAGCTCGCCGGCTAGGCCGACGAGCTGCAAGTTCTTGGTCGCGGGGACAGGATTTGAACCTACGACCTCCGAGTTATGAATATGGCGGGCCGTCAAACAGCGATTGGACTAAAGCCGGGCCTTCCACAGTATTTAGTCCTATAAACAGTCCAATATCTTTATTTTTAGTCGTTAAATTGGACTAAAATAAGTTCGATTTCGATATTTAGTCGTATCTGACGACTAAATATCAGCCACGAGACCGTTAGGAGCGATCTTGTACTACAGCGATCACGATGTCCTTGAACTCATCGCCCGTATCGAGAAGCCCTACGAGAGCGAGGTTGTCGAACTCAAAGAAGCGAAGAACGACTTCAGTTTCAAGAACCTCGGGAAGTACTTCTCCGCTCTGAGCAACGAAGCAGTCCTGCGCGGGAAACAAGACGCCTGGCTCATCTTCGGTATGGACAACGACAAGGTCGCATGCGGAACCGCTTACCGAGAAGGAAATCCGGCCAACCTTCGATCCCTTAAAAAGGAGATTGCGGACCGCGCGAACAACCACCTCACCCTGAGAGAGATCCATGAACTCAGGATTGACGGCAAACGCGTCCTCGCGTTTCAAATCCCCGCCGCAACGCCGGGCATGCCAACGGCGTTCAATAATGCGGCATGGGCGCGCGAGGGTGAATCACTCGGGCCACTCCCCATCGATAAGTACGAGCAGATACGCCAAATGCGGAGGCCGGACTGGAGTGCCTTCGAAATCGAAGAAGCCACCTTCGAGGACCTCGACCCCGAAGCCGTGAAGAAAGCGGTAGAGCTCTTTCTCTCCAAGCACCGGCGGCATTCCGGGGCGTTCACGGACATGGATGACCGCACGATTCTCGACATGGCAAACCTAACCAGAAACGGCAAGATCACCCCGACGACGCTCATCCTACTCGGAAGGCCAGAATCCATCCGCTTGCTCGATGGGATGAGCCCGCGCATCACTTGGACTCTCTACGCCTCCAATGGATCGGTAACCTCTTACGAACACTTCAAACCGCCCTTCCTTCTTGCGATTGACCGGGTCCTCGGGAAAATCCGCAACGAGAAGTACCGGTTCAACGCAAATGGTGCGAGTCTGTTTCCCTTTGAGGCTGACCAGTACGAACCCGAAATCATCAGAGAGCTCCTGAACAACTGTATCGCCCATCAGGACTATTCCATGCAGGGGCGAATCAACGTCGAGGAATTTGAGGATCACCTCGTGTTCCTAAACGAAGGGTCCTTCATTCCGGAGACAATCGAAAATGCGATGCGGCCGGGTTTTAAGCCAAGCTACTACCGCAACCCCTTCCTTTCCGAAGCGATGGTGCAGATGGACATGATCGACACCATCGCCATGGGAATCCCCAAGGTATTCCAGATGCAGAGAAAGCGATACTTCCCCCTACCCACCTACGACCTTTCGGATCCAACCCGCGTGCGCGTAAGCGTCTACGGCAAGACCATCAATGAGAGCTACAGCAGGCTCCTCTATGCTAAGCCGGACCTTCCGATGGACGTCGTCTACCTTTTGGACAAGGTTCAGAAAGGCGAGGAAATCACGAACGAGGAGGCCGCAGAGCTGCATCGACTCAAGCTTATCGAGGGCAGATACCCCCATATCTCCATCACGAACGCCCTGGCCTCGAAGACGGGGCAGGAGGTGTCCTACACGCGCAGCAAAGGCCTCAATGAAGAAGCCTGCAAGGCACTTGTCATTCAGATGCTCTCAGAAACGGGGCCCGCACCACGTGCGAAAATCACTGCCCTCATCAACGATCTTCTCCCCTCGGGCCTTACCGATGCGCAAAAGGCCAAGAAGGTATCGAACCTTCTAGCGAAGATGAAAAAGGTAGACAAGACCATCGATAACGACGGGACGGGAAAGACCGCAAGATGGCATGCCCTGTAACATCGTGATGGATCTTGCCGTCAGGCGTGCGACTTCCAACAGTCCGACCGCGATGCGCCCGGGCACCTTACCGGGCGCATCGTCTAGCATTGGACTCCCTGCTTGCGATATCTATCCCCACCCGAATCTGGATACCGCAAGTGTTGTTTTCGATGACATCCCCGCATTTTGTGGTCGTAAAAACAGTCGGCTCACAGTTGGAAAGTAACAAAAGAGCTCATCGGCTAGGCCGACGAGCTCTTTTGTTGTCTGAGGACGCTCTTTCGACACGATCCGCAGATTCTCAACCATAATCTCGATCTTTAACAGGTAAACCCGATTTGGACGGCTAGATTTTACGGATTGAAATTAACGGGCGCGGCACAAACAGAACCTGCGATTGCGACCAATTAGCTCACCATACACATACTGACCGCATCCGAAGCAGTCCCCTTATCCATGCCTCCTGGCTATAAAAAAGGAAGCACGCATGTTGACATCCATTCCCATGATGCAACGGACCACGACTCAAGGCCGAGCGAATCGGAAGTCACCGGCTCTATAGACTTTCCCTCGACGAGGAGCATGCTGCCATCCCCGATTGGCGTTAGATCACTGGAGAGACCGAACGTGTCGCAAAACACCAGTTTCGCCGCCGTGCGATAGCCATCTTCCGAGGGAATCTGCCACAGATCAATTGATTCGACCGGACTGTGTCCGACTATCTGGTGGATGCCGGGAAGTGGGTCCTGGTATAGTTCTGTTTGATCTGCCCAAAGCGGTCCAGGAATCTCAAATCCGCCCCTTCCAGGCCCCGCAGACTCAAGAGCAGCGAAATCGTCTTCACCGCCTCGCTCCCACATCGCATTGAGGGCTTGGCACACGCTACGCTCATCATACGTATCATTGAGGTCCAAATGCAGGCCCGCCCACGCGAGCGTAACGCCCGCATGCGTTACCAGACAATTACCAGCTACCGTTGCCATCTGTACACCTAACGCGGCGAGGGCATTCGCGACCTCATCGTACAAATCGACATGCGTACCGGGCCCCGGCGCACGACGGAGATATTGCATATCGTGGTTTCCAAGCACGAGGTCAACCTCCATTCCCCGTCCACGCCTCCGTCCGACCCAAGCGATGAGCATGTCGAGAGCATCCAGCATTGTGAGTCGGTTGCTGTGCCACTCGTCGGTATAGTCACCACAGAAGACGACGCGCTCAATACCCATTTGAGAAATTGCCGCGTCAACGCGCCCTAGTATGAGCTCCTCTTTAAGATGCATATCTCCAACAACGAGTGTCTTTTGATCGGATGTTGCCATAGACCGCTTGCTCCCGTCCGCTCGCAGTTATTAATAGTTAATGCCCTTCCAGCCGCCTATGGTTAGATATGTGCCCTCTGCAAATACCTCATCGCGAGGCACACCAATTTCTTGCTGGAATTCCTCTTCGCTTGCATGATAGAAAAGATCGAAGAGGTGAAGGGCAACCGTTGGGTCCTCAAGACGCCGGAATTGAAGAACCAGCTCTTCGCCGGGATAGATAGTCATACGCCCCGCCATTACTGGCTTGCCGTAGGCTAGCCACATGGAATTTAAGCGAATGTGTCGGTCAAATATAGATCCGGCTAGACCGAATTCCTCAATGGCCTGCTGACGCGTATAAAGCTTTTCAGGGCTAATCTTACTCACGACGGCCTCTATGTTCTCCTTAGTAGGAAGCCATTTCGCATGCATACCTATGTCCTTTCGCGACGCTTAAGCCAATTATATTCGAACCGAATCCAGTTTTAGACGAGATTTTTCTAAGTTATCCATTTACCAACTTCATTTCGAAGTCATATAATAGAGAAGTATTCAGTCATAGTCGATATTTATGAGGCGTGTCTAATGGTGAATAAAGACGAGAAGCCCGGCAAGCTAATGCTGCTCGTTCCCGTCGGCGGCCGGCCGCAACCGGTTGTGGTGAACAGCATCAAAAAACCCTGCGGTGCGAAATGTTTGCATGCGCTTTCGATGAGACGTGGAACGATGATGTCGAGGTCCTCCTGTATGTGAACGATGCGGGAAAAATTGACGGCTCTGCGCCCAATCGAGCTATTGGGCTAGTGGCAAGCTCATCGACATCGTGTTTGGTGGCTTCCTGATTGTCGCCATCGATAGAAAAACCGCGAGCAAGATCGATATGCCAGGAGACGCCCAACGCTTCTACCAGCAAAAATATAGTGAATACGACGTCAACTTTGAGCAGCGCCCCGATAAATAACCCGCTCAGGGGATGCGGACAACCTAAAGCACCGTCCGCGTCCCCCGCCAGCCCCAAAGAAAGGATAACCATGTGCTACGACGCCATTCAACAAATGTTGGACTATTGGAGCGAACCAGACCCGTACCTAGAGCCGGGCGACTACGATGAATGGAGGAAGAAGAACGATCTGGACTGTATTATTGCGTCCCGAGATAAACATGTTCCCGATAACCTAGTCTTGAATGCAGACCTCATTTTTTCACTATGGGTCCCGCTTCGAGCCACCCTCAACAGAGTCTCCAATGAGCGATGGGTGTGGTGGCGTGAGTTCGACTATGGAGTTAACCACCCTGTTGCGGACCATAAATACGAGCGCGACATGAATAGCGGCGGCGTCAAGGCTGGACGGCAATACGCGATCGATATGTCGCATGACACAACAAAAGTAATGCGAGGTTTCTCCATAAAACGCCATACACCCTTCTTAGAGGATTTCGGCAATCACATCGACGAATATCTGCCCTGCAAATACGAGGCCACCGCAGCCCTTGAGAAGCTCTTTGAGCTTGGCCAAACCAGGGCTAACGTGATGATCCTACTCAATCGATCCTGGAATACCAAGCGCGGGAAAATGCATGACTACATGCCTGGTTTCTTGGACTGGCTATTCAGTAAATATGATCTTGCAAATCATCGTGCCGATGAAAATATCGATATCGCCAAATGGATTGAAAGGGAAAAGCTCCAGCCATTCTTCGAGAATGAGCACATATCCAGAGATTGCATCCGCGATCTCGCGGGCATCGGAAGCCTGAGATGCCCCGATATGGAGGAGCTCAAAGACAGCATACCAGCGTACCTGAGCACATGTTCCACAATCCTGGAAAGACGAGGCCAGCTTCTCGAAGAGGCATCAATCTAAATTACTAATTGTCTCGATCTGTAACACCTGGCCGCCCAAATCGCGTCTTGGTGTTACAGATTGAGATTATGTTTGAGAGGCCGAGAATTGAACCGAAAACACGGTCCCGGGATAACAAAAAAGCTCGCCGGCTAGGCCGACGAGCTGCAAGTTCTTGGTCGCGGGGGCAGGATTTGAACCTACGACCTCCGGGTTATGAGCCCGGCGAGCTACCAGACTGCTCCACCCCGCAATGTCTGGGCGCCTCATGTGCGCAAGAAAGAATATTACGCGGGAGTTCGGCGGACGGCAAGGAAAATCTCGTAGAGCATAATTCCTTCATATCTTGAACACCCCCGGCGCGAAGAGTCCAGGGCCCGCGACGCTCCTAGGCCATCTCGTCAAACGACGTCTCGTCGTCGGACAACATGGCCGCGTCATAGTCTTCGGGCCCATCGGCTACGCAGTCCTCGAACACGCGATACCTCTCGGCGCGCTCACGGGCAACGGCCGATGCCAGCCCAAAAGCCCGATCGAGCGACATGCCGCACATGAGCTGATACTCAAGCTCTACAGTGAAGTCGCCGCCCACGTCATTCGCCACATCGCCGGCACGCATGCGCAGCTCGTCGTTCCACGGCAGCAAGACCTTTCGATCGTCATCCTCGTCCGCAAAGGACGCGCCCGCCGCAGCAAGACGCTCAGCCGTCACGTCTTTCGCCGTGGCGCAAATAAAATCTGTCACCGAAGGCTTCTCGCTGTTGATCATTGCCACCACCGTCTTATCGCCGTCCACGCGGGTCGCGGGAAACTCGTTCAGATATTTAGCTGCAGCGACATTCATCAACGGCAAATCGTCCACATCGATATTCCGATTCGTGAGCAGGCCAATGAGCTCGCGGTCATACGCCTTCGGCGCACCGTAAGAGCCGGGCGCCCACTCGGCAAACTGCCCAAGCATGCCACCTGTGGCCACAAGCACGCTTTCGGCGCTCGTGCGATAGCCAAACTCCCAGTGATAGGAATCGTGCAGCGGGAACGGCCGGCTCGACAGCGGCCCGCAATGCATATGCGTCAGGGCAAACGGATCACCCAAGAAGTCCACGGCAACCGCACCGGAATCACCGGCATTGCCATACCAAACGCGCACGCCATCCCATACTACCAGGCATAGCGTGCAGGCAAACGAAGTGATATCGGCAGCGGGCTGATCGACGGCCACGTCTGCGACCGCACGAAGCGCACGCTCAAACACGCCCTTAAGGGCAGAGGCATCACCCGGCACGAGCTCGCCCCGACGATACGCCTCGGCCGCGGCATCGACGGCAGCTTCGCTGGCAAGGTGGGCACCTTCGCCGCTCAAAATCATGGATGGCATACCGCCCGCGACAGCGGCAACGATCGCCTGGCGAGGCGCCGCGTCGGTCGCCGAGCCTCCGCCGTCCGGGCCACCATCCCCCGCCGTACCGAACGCGCGGGGCGGCTCAACCACCTGCACGCAGTAATGCTCCCGATTTCCACACCCCTGAATCTCGTGCCTGGCACTCGCAACACTCGCCTCGTAGTGAATCAACATCTCTGCTCCTTATCGTCCACACCGGCTGGGCGCGGCGGGCTCTGGTCCGTCCGGCGCCGCGTCCAGGGCTGCTTCCGCGGGCTTGGACCGCCCGCTTTGTCGCCGACAGTCTGGCAGCAAAACGGGCGTTTCGGTCGCACCCGGTTCAGCTGAACACGGGTCCAAACGCCCACGCAGACGAATCGCGGCGCAGCAGCGCCGACGGCACGTATACAATGGTGCGCGTCCTTTTATGCCAACACTGGGAGTAGACATGCTGCTCGCTATCGATATGGGAAACACGCAGACGGCCATGGGTCTGTTTGACGGAGACGAGCTGGTGCAGTCGTGGCGTATGCCCACCGACCGCTCCTATACCGCCGACGAGATCCACGTGCGCCTGATGGGTTTCTTTAAGATGTACGGCCTTTCGCTCGACGCGGTCGACGCGATCGCCTTTGCCGGCGTGGTGCCGCAGCTCTCGCGCGAGTGGCACGCCGTGGCCGACCGCATTGCGGCGGACGCCATCGTCATCGGGCCGCAGACGGCCGCGGTGACCAAGCTGCGCGCGGCACGCCCTCAGGCCGTGGGTGCCGACCGCATCGCCAACGCCGTTGCGGCCGAGACCTTCTACGGCGCGCCGGCGATCGTGGTGGACTTTGGCACCGCGACCAATATCGACGTCATCGATGAGGACGGTTATTACATTGGCGGAGCGATCGCGCCGGGCATCCGCATCTCCATGGACGCGCTTGCCGCCCGTGCCGCCAAGCTCGCCAGCGTTCCGCTCGAGGCGCCCGAACACGCTATCGGCCGCGACACCGAGGAGTGCATCAAGGTAGGCGCCGTGGTGGGCGCCGCCGCCATGGCCGAGGGTCTGGTCGCGCGCATGAAGCGCGAGCTGGGCCGCGAGGACGCCACGGTTATCGCCACGGGCGGCCTCGCCGGCATCGTCGCCGATTCGACCGACGCCTTCGACGTAGTCGACGGACAGCTCACCATTAAGGGCATCTGCGAAATCTACCGCCGCATACAGAAGCTGGGGTAGGACGGGGACTAAAGTCGAGCACGCCCGATGCCACGGCCCCCGCAAACGTTCGCCAAGCCTATTCCTCAAAACTGAAAATATTTCAGTTTTGAGGAATAGGCTTAAGACAGCTCGGCAGTCATGCGAAAGCCCTCCCCGTGCAGGCCGAGGAGGGCTTCGTTGTCATCGTTATCTTTGGGCGCGGGCGCCTCGCGTTACAGCCCGCGAATCCGTACGGCCTCGGGCGGAAACTCCTGCTCGCCGGCATCGGTCTTGATGGTCGCGCGGCCCCAGATGTCCAGGCCCGCAAACACACCGACCGCAAGCGGCAAACCGTTGGGCGACACCGCCGCAACTTGGCGGCCCAGCAGCGGCACCATGTCGAAGTACTCGCCCAGCACGGGGGCCAGCGGACCGGCAGCGCCCTGCGGCGTGTTGGCAACAACCGCCCAGGCGTCCACGCGGGTCAGCACGGCGGCGGCCAGCGCCTCGACCAGCGCTTCGTCAGCCACATCCACGCCGAGCTCGCTCAATGCCGAACGCTCAATATCCACCGTTACGGCACCGAACATACCCGCAGCACCGGCGCCGCCGTTGACGGTGACGCGCGCGAACGACGTCTCAAACGCAGGCGCACCGCACACGATGTCACTCGGCCACTGGATGCCCACCTTGCCGGCAAGGCCCAGGCCCGGCGTCGACGCCGTGCCCACAAGCGCGTCCATCATGCCCATTGCGGCCACAAACGGCAGGCCGTGGAAGGCATGCATATTCACATCCGGGCGCACGACCAGCGAAAACGTCAACGACGCCTCGCCCGCGCTCCAAGCGCACCAGCCCGCGGACGCACCCTCGCGACCCGCGTCGCGCGCGGCGTCAAGCTCGGTACCGACGGCTACAGCATTCATCTCAATCATCTACATACGCCCCAATTCGCCCACGATATGGCCCACGCGTTCCTCGGGATCCTTGACCTCGACACCGTTGTAGCGGAAGAACCGCGCCGGGTCGTGCATCAGGTCCTCGAGCGGCACCAGCACAAAGTCGCGCTCGCCGATCAGCGGATGCGGCAGGCGCAGCTTTTTGCCGCCGTGGGTCTCGCCATCCATCCACAGCAGGTCCAGGTCGATGGTGCGCGGGCCGTTGGCCTTGGCCTTCTTGGAGCGGTCGCGCCCCAGCTCGGCCTCGATCTTCATAAGCTCGTCGAGCAGCACCAGCGGCGCCAACTCGGTCTTGATCTCGATGACGGCGTTGGCGAATGCGTCCTGGCGCGTCTCGTAGGCCGGCTCGCTCTCGTAGATGCGCGAGCAGTTGGACACGCAGGTGAGCGGAATCTCGGCGATCATGTCGCGTGCGGCGCGGATGTTATCGCAACGATGCCCCAGGTTGGAGCCCACGGCCACAAACGCACGGCGCGGCTGCGGCTTGGCGACAGCCCAGTAACCGTTCAGGAACTGCGCAAAGCCGGTGACGTCGTGCACGCGCACGATGTTGGCACCGGCCTGGATGGCACCCAGGCAAACGCCAAACGTGGCGGCATCGCGCGCGGCGGCCTCGGTCACGCCCGAGACGGCGCCCACAAAACGCTTGCGCGACACGGCGCACATGAGCGGGTAGCCCAGCGACGCCATCTTGGCGGTCTCGCGCTGGATGACGATGTCTTCGTTGGCCGTCTTGCCAAAGCCCGGGCCGGGATCGATGCAGATGCGGTCGCGCGACACGCCGGCATGGATAAGCGTGCGGGCCTGGTCGGACAGAAAGCCCATGACGCGGCGCATGATGGGCGCCGAATCGGGCAGGATAAAGCGACGGAGCTGAGAGGTGGGCACGTAGGCCTCCTCGCGGCGGGCGCTGCGGCGCATCATGGCCGCCAGGTGATCATTGGGCTCCGGCGCGAGCTCAGGGGTCGCAGCGGCCTCGGCGACAGGGGTAGCCTGCTCGGCGGCCGGCGTCTCCTGCTTCTGCTCATCCGTGGGCTCGGGTGCAGGCTCCGGATCGCCAAACGGCAACGAGGGCTGCACCACGCCGCCCGGCAGCTTGGCCTCCGTCTTGGGCTCGCCCAGCAACTTGCCACGGCGACGGCGGGCAGGCTTCTCGGCCTCGCGCGCAGCCTCCGCGGCCGCCTCGCGTGCCTTTTCGGCAACAAACGCCGCGGCCGAGGTATCGAGCTGCACCGTTGCATGCGCGCGCGTGGGCGCCGCGACCTCGCCGGCGTGCATCACGATGACGCCGCAGGTGCTCGTCGCGACAAACTCGACCATCTTGGGGTCGGTGAAGCCCGTCACGTCGTTGACGATCGAGGCGCCGCAGCGCACGGCAGCCTTGGCAACCGCCACGTGGCGCGTGTCGATCGAGACAATGGCGCCCTCTTTGGCCAGCGCGCGCACCACGGGAAGCACGCGGCGAGCCTCCTCGTCGGGGTTGACCGGGGTAAATCCGGGGCGCGTGGACTCGCCGCCCACGTCGATGATATCGGCGCCGGCATCGAGCATCGCCAGGCCGTACTCGATGGCAGCATCCGGGTCGAAGTGCTCCCCGCCATCGCTAAACGAATCGGGCGTCACGTTGAGGACGCCCATGATGCGCGGGCGGTCAAAGCTGAGCTCGTACTTTCCGCACCGCCATGTCTTGCTATCGTTCGCCATGAACATCCTCCTAAAATGCCCGCGCCACCGCGCTCGGGCACAGGCGGCGGGGTTGCTTTGCAATCAGTCTTTCTATTGTATCCGCGCACACTGGCTAGAACGCAAACGCGGCCGCGATGTCGCAAGAAATCAGCAGGTCGGCATTTGCATCCTGATCGGTGGGAGCAAGATTGCAAATGGCCAGCGTATCGCCGGTAAAGTAGCGCGTAAGGCCCGCCGCCGGATACACCACGAGCGAGGTCCCGCCCACAATAAGGGCATCGGCCGCGGCGATGGCGGCAACAGCGCCGGTCAGTACATGCTCGTCGAGCGGCTCCTCGTAGAGCACCACATCGGGCTTAATGCGCCCGCCGCACGCAGGACACACGGGCACACCCGCGGCGTTCTCGTGCCCGCGCGAGCAAATCCACTCGGCGCTATAGACCGCGCCGCACGACTGGCAAATGTTGCGATGGACCGATCCGTGCAGTTCGAACACGCGCTGCGAGCCTGCCATCTGATGCAGACCGTCGATATTTTGCGTCACCACGGCATTTAGTCTGCCGGCGCGTTCCAGCTCGGCCAGCTTGGTGTGGCAGCGGTTGGGCTTGGCGCCAAGCGCGATCATCTTGGTGCGGTAGAAGTCGAAGAACTCGGCCGGATGTGCCTCGTAAAAGCTATGCGAAAGCATGGTCTCGGGCGGGTAGGCAAACTGCTGATGATACAGGCCGTCCACGCTGCGGAAATCGGGGATGCCACTCGCCGTGGAAACACCCGCGCCGCCAAAGAAGACCACGCGCTTGTGGGTATTGAACAGCTCCGCCAGCGCAGCGGAGGCCCATCTGGGATCCGATATTGCCTGCGTCATGTGTGTCCTCCGTCCTTGCCACCGGGGCGGCGGCGTTTGCGCCGTCGCTCGCGGACTCCGCCCCGCTCGTGTTGCGCTAATCTTAAGCCTGCCAACCCCGTCGAAAGGACACCATGCCTCAGACTTACACGTTTGCCTCTTGGAACGTTAACGGCCTGCGCGCCGTGCTCAAAAAAGACCCGAGCTTTATCCAAATCGCGCAGGAACTCGACGTCGACATCCTGGCGCTGCAGGAAACCAAGCTGCAGGAAGGCCAAGTCGATATCGACATGCCCGGCTACCACCAAACCTGGAGCTACGCCGAGCGCAAGGGCTATTCGGGCACCGCGGTCTTTAGCCGCCAGGAACCGCTGCGCGTGTTGCACGCCGACGCGCTGCTGCCTTACGCCGGCAAGGGCGATGCAGCCGAGCTCGTCGCCCAAGCCGCGACCGAGGGCCGCGTCTGCGCACTCGAGTTTGACAAGTTTTGGTTTGTGGATGTCTACACGCCCAACGCGCAAAACGAGCTCGCCCGCATCGACGTGCGCATGGCCTGGGACGACGCCTATCGCGGCTTTCTGAGCGCACTCGAGCGCGAGACCGGCAAACCCGTCGTAACCTGCGGTGACTTTAACGTGGCGCACGAGGAGATCGACCTCAAGAACCCCAAATCCAACCGCGGCAACGCAGGCTTTTCGGACGAGGAACGCGGCAAGTTTACCGAGCTGCTCAACGCCGGCTTCACCGATACCTGGCGCGCGGCAAACCCCGACGTCGAGGGCGTCTACAGCTGGTGGAGCTACCGTTTTAATGCACGCAAGAACAACGCCGGCTGGCGCATCGACTACTTCCTGGTAAGCAATTCAATCGCCGGCAACGTGCGCGACACCGGCATCCGCGGCGACATCTTTGGCAGCGACCACTGCCCCGTCACTCTCACGCTGGAGCTCTAGCCCCAACGATTCCCCGGGGACGAAGGAAGGCGGACCATTTTTGGGTCTCGTGGGGGCATCCGCATGATCCGCCCGCCACGAAACGCGCCCATCTACTACGTTTAAGCCACCACCCTCAACCACAACGAGCAGCGCAAAAAGAAAACCGCAGGTAGAAAGCCTGCGGTTTTTCATAAAACGCGGTCATGGTCGGGAGTATCAAGCTAAACGTAGTAGATGGGCCAGTTTCGTGGCAAGCGCCGTCAACTGATTCCTTGGGGACGTCTGGGAACGGAAGAAAACGGATCGATTTGGCTCTCTGAGGACCACGGCGCCCGTCATATCAGCCGGCCATTCCAAAACTATGCCGGATTACGGGGCTAAATCGCGAGCCCCCAACCATACGCAGCTTGGGAAAAATAAAACCGCAGGTAGACGGCTCGCCTATTTTCGAAAAATGACGGTATGGTCGGCCTATGCCAATCTGGCCCCGTAAACCGGCATAGTTTTGAAATGGCACCGCAGCAGTATTGGTTCTTGCTCCAGCACAACCTGCCCTACAGTCCGTATTTCACGACAACACGGTTGATGCGGCGGCACCAGGGCTTGTACAGGGCGGCCAAGAACACACAGGTCGCGAGACCGTGCGTGATATCGAACGGCACCGCCGTGACAAGACGCGCCATGGCGCCCGCCCACGTGAGCGGCTGCACAAAGCCGATGATGTCGTAGGCGTTGATTACAACTCCATAGAGCAGGCCCGACGCAAAGCCGTAGGTCAGCAGCGCCGGCATGCGCACGGTGCCATCGGCGCGATCAAAAGCGCCCGCATGCGCCAGCGCGCCGCCAACATAGCCAACCAGGCCCCAGGCATACATCTGCCACGGCGTCCACATGCCCTGCCCAAAAAAGAAATTGCTGGTCAGCGCCGCCAGCGCGCCGACCATAAAGCCGTTACGACGACCGAGTGTCGCCCCGGCGATAATGGCGATGGCGCTCACGGGTTTAAAGTCGGGAATGGGGCCAAACAAGATGCGCCCCGCCGCGGCCAACGCCGCCAAAACCAGCGTTGGCATAATCTGGCGCAGGCCAGGTCGCGACGCCTCGTAGCCCGCAAAGAACAGCGCGAGCACCAGCGCCACCACGACAAGCATGGCAAGCGCCGCCTGCTCAACGCCCGCCAGCAACGCCGCAGCCATCACCGCTGGCACCGCCAGCAGCAGCGGGATCTCCAGTTTTGCGAGTAGGCGCGCGACGCGATAATCCGTCATCCCATCACGCCCTATAAAACACGTTGTCGGCAAAGAAGTCGGCCGGCGGCTCCATGCAGGCAATCTCACCGTCAAACATCATGGCAATGTCATCGGCAACCTGCTCGGCAAAATCCAGATCGTGCGTGGCCATGATGACGGTACCGCCAGCCTCCGCATGGTCACGCAAGGCGCGGGCGATGATGCGACGGCTAGCCAAGTCCAAGCCCTTGGTGGGCTCATCGAGCAATAGCAGTTCGGGGCCAATCAGCAGCAGTTTTGCCAATGCAAGCAGTTGACGCTGTCCGCCCGAAAGATCGTACGGGTGGCGCCCATCCAGGCCCGACAGCCCCAGGCTCGCCGCGCGCTCCCGCGCCGCAGCCTCGTCATATCCGCAGGTCGAAGCCCATTCCATCAGCTCGTCGCGCACCGTCTCGGCAACCAGCAACGCCTTGGGATTCTGAGGCAGCAGTGCCGCCGAGGCCGCCCCGCGCTCCATATGCCCACGTTGCAACTTGACCGTCTTGGCTAGCACCGAAAGCATTGTCGACTTGCCGCAGCCGTTGCCGCCAACAACCGCATGCACTGCGCCAGCCGAGAACGCCGCATCGAGTCCGCGCAGCACCCAGCCGGACGCTCGATCGTATCGAAACCAGCTCCCTGCCAGGGTGGTAGCCGACCCAGCGTGCATTTTTGGGAGTATTCGACATCCACCGGCGCTGCTGAAAACTCCGTTTTTTGCACGCCGCGAGGCGCCCCACCCTGGCGCCTCGCCAGAAAACAGCTCTTCGCGATGCCCCAAGGAGGCGATATCAGGCACCTCGCATACGCGCCCGCCCTCAATCCGATACGCACACGTCGCGTATTCGAGCATCGGGCGCGGCTGGTGCGTCGCCACAACAACCGTGCAGCCCAACTCGCGATTCACGCGAAACAGCGCATGCAGAAAACTCTTCTCGGCAACGGGATCCAGTTGGGACGTAGGCTCGTCGAGCAGTAGTACGCGCGGGCGCAACGCCAGCACGGCCGCCAGCGACAGCAGCTGCTTGCGTCCGCCCGAAAGCGTATCGGTATCGCGGTGGAGCCAATCCTCCAACCCAAAGAAATAGCTGGTCTCGGCCACGCGACGGCGCATCTCGTCGCGCGACATACCTAAGTTTTCCAGGCCAAACGCCATCTCGTGCCACACGGTTTCGCACGCGATCTGGTTCTCGGGGTCCTGAAACACATAGCCCACGCGCTCCGCAGACGCCCGAACATCCATGTCGGCAACGTTCTCGCCCAGCACGCGCAGCTCACCAGCGCATTCGCCCGTCGGCGAAATCTCGGGTTTGAGCAGCGAGAGCAGCGTTGACTTACCCGACCCAGTACCACCTACCAGCAGCGCAAACGCACCTTGGGGAACAGACCAGTCGAGCCCGTCGAGCACCGGCGCCTCGGCCCCGGGGTAGGCAAAGCGCAGGTCCCGCACTTCAATCGCCGGCGCATCCGAGCCGCACGCCGCGCCCGCCATCATGCTTCCGTCCAACCGAGTCATCAGCCAAACCTCTTCTCGTCAATCGCGTGCAGTACGCAGGGCAGCGCCATCCAGGCCGCGTATACAACATAGCCTGGCCACGGCGCCGGCACCGAAAGTTGCGGGTAAAACGAATACTGCGCCGTCGCGGCCCACGCCACTGCCGCCGTGGCCACACCAAACAGCGCAAGCCCAACCAGCGCGGCAACATCGCCGCGCCCCAGCCGATACCGCGCGTACGTCGTGCGGCGCGTCGCGGCACCCCACCCACGGGAGCGCATGGCGTCCGCGCGCTCCAGCGAATCCTCCATGCCCCAGCCCATCAACACGCTCGATGCCCGTAGGCGCGAACGCACGGGGTCGGCCGACGCACGCCCCGGCACTTCAATCGCATCCTGCACCGCCAGTACCGTACGACCGCGGCGCAAAAACTGCGGGATAAGCCGCATGCACATCGAGATCATGAGCGCGATCACCGGCGCGGTGTTACCCAGAAGCGCAAGCACCTTGTCGTAGCTAAGCATCGATGCCGCGGCCTCAAACCACAGCACGCTCGCCACAAACAGCCCGCCCATGCACAGGCCGTATACCATGCTCTCCAGATACACCGCGCGCATGCCAATACGGAACAGCTCCGTCGAGCCCGAGGCGCTAAACAGCGGATTGAGCACCGCGATGATCAAAATCACCGGCAGCTGCCAGCGAAGCGCCCCCAACGCACGCGCGGCGCCGCGCGTCGCAAACCCGTACGCCAAACCGCCCGCAAGCGACAGCGCGATCAGCACCGGTTGCATCGAGAACATGGTGAGCCCCAACGTCAGCACCATGTAGAGCGCCGGCACCGCCGGATGCGACATCGAAAATGCCGCGACGGGCTCGTAGCCCGATTCCTCTCGCATGATATCCACGGGCACCCCACCCCCTCGCTCAAACGCCAACGCCGCAGCGCCGCCGCCATGCACAACCAGCGCAAATACCACATCGGCGGCAGCGACATCGGCCGTCACGCATCAATCGTTACGCGCTCATCATATGCCTGCGGTATCATATTGCGCCGTGTATCGTTTCCAAACACACGTCTCTATAACGTAACAGGAGATCACATGGACGCAACCGCAATTATCCTCGCCGCCGGCGAGGGCACCCGCATGAAGTCGAACCACTGCAAGGTTTCGCACAAGATCCTGGGTAAGCCCATGGTCCAGTGGATCGTCGACGCCACCATCAAGGCCGGCTGCAGCCGCGTCGTGGTCGTCATCGGCAGCCACGCCGACGAGATGCGCGCCCTTATCGACGGCGCCTACGCCAACAGCGCCACCAAGGTCGAGTGCGTCGAGCAGACCGAGCGCCTGGGCACCGGCCACGCCGTAAAGGTCGCGCTCGAGGCCTGCGGCATCGCCGAAGGTCCGGTCGTCGTGCTCAACGGCGACCTGCCGCTCATCACCGCCGACACCGTCGCCAAGTTCGCGCAGACCGTCGCTACCGGCGAGCTCGCCTGCACCGTCATGACCATGACCCCGCCCGACCCCTTCGGTTACGGCCGCATCAAGCTGGGCGCCGACGGCCAGATCGAGCGCATCATCGAGCAGAAGGACTGCACGCCCGAGCAGGCCGCCACGCTGCTCGAGTGCAACGCAGGCTGCTACGCCTTCGACGGCGCGCAGCTCGCCGCCCACATTGACGAGATCGGCAACGACAACGCGCAGTCCGAGTACTATCTGCCCGACATGCTCGAGATCCTCAAGGGCCACGGCCAGGCAGTCTCCATCTTCCACTGCGACGACTACCGCGACGGCCTGGGCGTCAACAGCCGCATCCAGCTCGCACAGCTCACCGCCATCGCGCGCGACCGCATCAACGAGCACTGGATGGCCGAGGGCGTTACCTTCATCGACCCCACGCAGGCCTGGATCGGCCCCGATGCCGTTATCGGCCGCGACACCGTCGTGTGGCCGCAGACGCATCTGATCGGTCACGTCACCGTGGGCGAAGAGTGCCAGCTCGGCCCCAACAGCCGTCTCACCGACACCACCGTCGGCAGCGGCTGCACCATCGATGAGACCATCGCCATCGAGGCCGTCATCGAGAACGGCGTCGACTGCGGCCCGCGCGCCTACCTGCGCCCGGGCACCCATATGCTCGAGGGCTCCAAGGCCGGCACGCACGTGGAGATCAAGAAGTCCACGATCGGCGAGGGTTCCAAGGTCCCGCACCTGTCCTACATCGGCGACACCACCATGGGCTCTGGCGTCAACGTGGGCGCGGGCTCCATCACCTGCAACTACGACGGCGTCCACAAGCACAAGACCGTCATCGGCAAGGATGCCTTCATCGGTTCCGACACCATGATGGTCGCGCCCGCCCAGATTGGCGACGGCGCACTCGTGGCCGCCGGCTCCGTCATCACCGAGCCGGTCCCGGCCGACGCACTCGGTCTGGGCCGCGCCCGTCAGGTAAATATTGAGGGCTGGGCCGCCGATTATCGCCGCCGTCTGCACGAGGACGACGAGGTATAACGTTTCGCCAAGCACAAAAGGAGCTGTTCCATGGGGACGGCTCCTTTTTCTATCGTGACCTGCGTGACCGGATGAGTGGTCGGTTCGTGTCCGTTGACGGTAAAGACGTTATCAAGACCCGATTAACCCCGCCGCACGGTTACAATGCAAAAAGGCATCTATATGGCATTCGATGTATAAAGGAGAAGGGTAATGCCGATTAATGATCCCGAGAAGTCGGAGAATATGCGCAAGTCCATCCGCGTGTATTCCGGTTCCTCCAACCGTCCCCTCGCTCAGAAGATCGCTGAGTACCTTGGGGTCGAGCTTTCGGGCCTTACGCTAAAGCAGTTCGCCAACGGTGAGATTTACGCCCGCTACGACGAGACCGTCCGCGGCGCCGACGTCTTCCTGATTCAGTCCGTGGCCGGCGGCAACGTCAACGACATGCTCATGGAGCTGCTCATCGCCACCGACGCTGCCAAGCGCGCATCCGCCCGCTCCATCACCGCCGTTATCACCCACTACGGCTACGCCCGCCAGGACCGCAAGGCCGGCCCGCGCGAGCCCATCACCGCCCGCCTCGTCGCCAACCTGCTCGAGCGCGCCGGCGTCGACCGCATTATCACCCTCGACCTGCACCAGGGTCAGATCCAGGGCTTCTTTGATATCCCGGTCAACCACCTGTCCGCACTGCCGCTGTTTGGCCAGTACTACAACGACATGCACTTCGACACCGACAACCTGGTTGTCGTCTCCCCCGACGTGGGTCGTGCCAAGGCCGCCAAGAAGCTGTCCGACATGCTCGGCTGCGACCTGGCCATCGCCCACAAGGGCCGTCCGCGCCACAACGCCGCCGAGGTCATGGGCATCATCGGTGACATCAAGGGCAAGACCTGCGTCATCAACGACGACATGATCGACACCGCTGGCACCCTGTGCGCCAACGTCAAGGAGCTCAAGGCTATGGGCGCTGGCGACATCTACGTCTGCGCCACCCACGGCATCTTCTCCGGTCCGGCCATCGAGCGCCTGAACGACGCCCCGATCGTCGAGTGCGTCGTCACCGACGCCATCCCCGTCGAGGTCGGCGGCAAGATCAAGACCATCTCGGTCGCCGAGGAGTTCGCTCAGGCCATCTCCGCCGTTTACCACGAGGAGCCCGTCTCCACGCTCGTCGGCGGCGACTTCGCGCTGTAGCCGCTCGACCCTCGCATCCCTCCGGAAGCCCCGGACGCGCCTGCGGGGTTATCACGCGAACGTCCTCGCCGCTTTGCGGCTGCGGGATGTTCGCTTTGATAACCCCTCCCGGCGTGTCCGGGGCTTCCTGCTGTCTCGGGGCAGCTATTTTCTGAAATGACTTTGCTGCAACCTTTCCTCGCCTTCGGCGGGCGTGGTAGCCTTTGTCGTTGATTAAACTCTTATGTGTAACGGAAGGACAAATATGGCAGCTGCACAGCCGCTTAAGATTCGCATGGTTGCCGGGCTTGGCAACCCGGGCGAGGAATATGCCGAGACCCGCCACAACGCCGGCTTTAAGGCAATCGACGAGCTGGCCCGTCAAGCCGGCGTCACGTACTGGAAAAACCAGGCCGGCGCCGAGGTCGCGCTCATCAACATCAACGACCCCGAGGAAGAGGGCGGCAAGCGCCAGATTGTGCTGGTCAAGCCACAGTCGTACATGAATACCTCGGGCGGTCCCATCTCCAAGCTCTGCCGCGAGTACAAGATCAAGGCCGAGGAGTTGCTCGTAATCCACGACGAGCTCGATATTCCCGCCGGCGACGTGCGCGTCAAGGTGGGCGGCGGCCACGCCGGTCACAACGGCCTGCGCTCCATCATCGACAAGATGGGCAGCCGCGACTTCAGCCGCATCCGCACCGGCATCGGCAACCCTCCCGGCAAGATGGCCGTCGCCGACTACGTGCTCAAGCAGCTGCGCGCCCGCGAGGCCGAGGATTTCCAGGACACCTGCGCCCGCGCGGCCGACGCCGCGGGTCTCGCCATCGTGCACGGCGTGGTCTATGCCCGCGACCATGTCAACGGCGCCGCCTCCGCCAACGGCAAGCACTAAAACCTACCATTTAGGGATGTTTATTTTGGCAGGTTTTACCTGCGGAAACGCCACAACCGCAGCATCGCAATCAACCGCTCGCCGCCATACACACATAACACCCCAAGGGGGCCGGCCTCATCACAACCCGAGGCCGGCCCCCTTGCCGTTTTACCCTCTAAAACTGACCAAAATAAACCTGCCCCTATTTGGTAGGTCGAAGTGGATAAACCCTGCCCCCAACCGCCGAAGACACACGTAAGCGACATGTCCATGAGGGTATAATTTGCACCGTATGTCTGCACAACGCCTGTGCGCGTACGGTTTTATTCGGGCTACCGTCCATTTCCGTGGAGGCACGGTTCGGCGGCCCTAACAAGAGAGGGGTTCTATGTATAAGATCCTGGAGAAGACGCAGTTCTCGGAGAAGGTGTTCAAGTTCCGCATCGAGGCGCCTGCAATCGCCAAGCATGCGCACGCTGGACAGTTCCTCATGGTTCGCGCCAACGAGACGGGCGAGCGTGTCCCGTTTACCCTGGCCGGCTGGAACGGTGACGAGGGCTGGGTCGAGTTCATCTTCATGGTGATCGGCAAGACCACCGAGATGCTTTCCACCTACGAGGCCGGCGAGTCGCTGCGCGACGTCGTGGGCCCGCTGGGCGTTCCTACCGAGATGGCCGAGGGCCCCTGCGCCGTCATTGGCGGCGGCGTCGGCCTGGCAATTGCCTTCCCGGTCGCCAAGCACCTGGTCGAGACCGGCCACGAGGTGCACGCCATCATGGGCGCCCGCACCAAGGACCTCCT
>OLQT01000843.1_pt1 | contig 20547 bp, 13 predicted proteins | sample 1672651 | NCBI WGS metagenome assembly OLQT01 (sample SAMEA3136709, study PRJEB25190) | human gut metagenome | biome: human gut; feature: human-associated habitat; material: faeces | place: Austria | collected 2013 | reverse complement strand
TGCTTGTCGGTGCGGCGGCGGGCGGATTCGCGTGGCTCCACTGGTTCTCCGAGGACGATGCGGCCGATTTCGCGGGCACCTGGTATTTGGCCGGCACGGCTACGCCCATCACCATCACCGAGGATCGCATCCAGCTGACCGATGATGTGTCCTACCGTTATGCGCTGAACGACCAGGACAAAACCTTCGAGCTATTCTTCGGCAACTTGAAGGGCGGCGGCCGCTACCGGTTCTCGCTCGATCGCAACCAGCTGGCCCTGGTGGACGGCGACTTCTCCGGCGCCGACACCTTGGGCGACGATATCGTCTGGACGCTGCGCGCGCTGGCCGAGGGCGCCCAGGGGCGCGTGCTGGCTCCGGAGGAGGCGGCCCGGGGTGTCACGCTGCTTTCCCGCACGCCCACGGGGACGCCGTCGCTTCCCGAGGCGACTGACACGCCCGAGGCCCCGGCTGGCGAAGATGCCAAGGCCGACACCGGTGATGGCTCGAAATCCGGCAACGACGACGGCGGCGCAGAGCCCGACAAGGCCGATGCCACGCCGGCCCCCGACACCTCGGACAAAGCTGACGACCGTGCCTAGGCTCGCCGTCGAGCGCATTGCCTTCGAGCGCGATCGCATGGCCCTGCTCGTGCGCGTGCCCGAGGGCGCGGATGCCTCTTTGGGCACGTGCGGCGCCGATCGGCTGCTTGCCGCGCGCCCCTCCCTCGCCTTCCACACCTGCTTGAATGACGAGGACGCCCCCTTTGCCGAGGTGCTCGCCCGCACGTCGCTGCCTCACGCGCTGGAGCATCTGGTCATCGATTTGCAGGCTGCGACCCCCGCTTGCGCCTCCGATGCCACGTTTGTAGGTACGACGGAATGGCTCTCGAAGCGGGACGGTTTGGCCCGTGTTACAGTAAACTTTACCGATGACCTCATCGCATTGGGCGCCCTGAAGGACGCCTTGGCGCTTCTGGAAGGGACGGTTGAATAAGATGTCGTCAGCTCACATCACCTTCGACACCACCGGCGACAAGATCGCCCGACGCGTGCGCAAGATGCGCCCGTCGGCCGTGCGCAACCTGTTCGCCGCCGCTACGCGCGACGATGTAATCTCGCTGTCGGGCGGCATGCCCGCTGTGTCGCTTCTGCCCGAAGAGGACATTCGCCGCGCCACGCTGGCCGCCATTGAGAGCCCCGAGGCCCGCGCGGTATCGCTGCAGTACGGCCCCACCGACGGGCTCGCCGGGCTGCGCGCGGTGCTCGCCGACATGATGCACGATCTGGGCATCCGCGTGAGGCCCGAGCAGGTGCTCGTCACTACGGGCGCCCAGCAGGCCCTGACGCTCATCGCCGAGGCTTTCATCGACCCCGACGACATCATCATTACCGAGGGCCCCACCTATCTGGGAGCTCTTCAGGCCTTCTCCGCCTTCGAGCCCGATGTGCGCGCGATCCCCTTCGACGAGGACGGCATGCGCATGGATCTCCTGGAAGAGGAACTCAAGCGTATCGGCAAGGACAATCCGCGTTTGAAGTTCTGCTACACCATCCCGAATTTTCAGAACCCCGGCGGCGTCACCATGACGGCCGAGCGCCGGCGCCGCCTGCTCGAGCTGGCCCATGAGTACAACTTCATGGTGGTGGAAGACGACCCCTACGGCCGTCTCCGCTACGACGGCGGCCACCAGGTGCCCCTGAAAGCCATGGACGATTCGGTCATTTACCTGGGCACGATTTCGAAGATGCTGGGGCCGGGGCTGCGCACGGGCTGGATCGCCGCGCCCGAGGCCGTGCTCGCCCGCATCAACCTGGTGAAGCAGGGTGCCGATTTGTGCGGCAGCGCCTTCGACCAGCTGGTCGTGCAGCACTACTTTGCCGATGTCGCGTGGCAGCGCACGCTGCAGAAGTTCATCGCGCTGTACAAGGAGCGCCGCGACGCCATGCTGGCGGCCCTCGACGAGTTCTTCCCGCCCGAGGCCACCTGGACGCATCCGGCCGGCGGCATGTTTCTCTGGATTACGCTGCCGGACTATATGGATACCGATTCGATGCTTGCCGAAGCGCTGGAGTCGGGCGTAACCTATGTGCCGGGGAATTCGTTCTTCCCCGATGGAAAAACCGGGCGCAACTCCATGCGCGTGAACTTCAGCTTCGAGACGCCCGAATCCATCACCGAGGCCATCCGACGCCTGGCGAAGGTGATCGAGGAGCGCCTCGAACTCTACCGCGTGTTCATCGAGGCCGGCGCGCTGCCCGGCTACGACAGAAAGGATGCAGCCATGGACGAGAATGCCACTTCTTGGAAGGACGTCATCGTCGATTCCGAGCAGAACGAGGAAGCGGTCATGCAGGCCCGCGAAGGCGATGCCGAGCAGATCGAGATCGCCGAGGAGAAGGTGACCGAGGCGCAGGAAGCCGCGGCAGAATAAAGGCCGCCCCCGAGGAGTTTCAACAACAAAGGAGACGTGTATGAAAGTTGCAGTGCTCATGGGAGGCAAGTCCTTCGAGCGCGAGGTGTCGCTGGCCTCCGGCAAGGTGGTGTGCGAGGCGCTGGAAGAGGCTGGCCACAAGGTGGTGCCCCTGGACACCAACGCCGATCTGGTTCCCACGCTGCGCAGCGAGCGGCCCGATGTGGTGTACAACGCCCTGCACGGCAAGCACGGCGAGGACGGCACCATCCAAAGCCTGCTGGAGTTCCTCGGCATCCCGTTCGTGGGCTCGCCGGCGAGCGTCTGCCATCGCGCTTGGAACAAGGACGCCCTGCACTCGTCACTGGCGAAGTACCGCGACCTGACCGGCGAGGAGGGCTGCGCGTCCTGGCCCCAGGGCGTCTACCTGGCGCGCGATGCTTTCAAGGGCATGGGTGCGGCCACGGCGCTCGATATGGTGGCCGACCGTGTGATCGGCGGGTATCCGGTCTGCGTGAAGCCGGCCCACGGCGGAAGCGCCCTGGGCGTGCACAAGGTGAAAAGCCAGGAGGAGCTGGGCGAGGCGGTGCTCGATGCGCTGTCCTACGACGAGGCCGTGAACATCGAGCAGTGGGTCGATGGCGTGGAGCTTTCCGTGTCCATCCTCGGCACCGGCTGGGACGCCCACGCGCTGCCGCCGGTAGAGATTGTGGCTCGCGAGGGCTTTTACGACGCGGCGGCCCGCATGGCCGACGACGCTGTGGAGTTCTTCTGCCCCGTGCGCGACGAGTCGCTTTCCCCCAACGCGGCCGATGCCCAGGCAATCCGCGCGGAAATCGAGCGGGCGGCGCTGGAAGTCTACCGCGCCTACAGCGTGCGCGATCTCGGGCGCGTCGACCTCATCTGGGACGGCGGCGCGGCCCGCTGCTTCGAGGTGGACGTGTCCCCGGGCATGACCGAGCGCTCCCTGTTCCCCATGGCCTGCGCGGCGGCGGGGCTGTCGCTGCCCGCGGTGCTCGACACGCTCGTGAACGAGGCCTACGCCCGCGGTGCCTGTTTCTAGGTTCGCACGGACTGAGGTTTTCTCTGAGAGATTTCCTCATCTATGACGAATTACAACTTGTTTACCGTAAGGTGAGCAATGAGCAGCGAGAGCCCCCGCGCGGGGCTCTCCGCCTATAATGGGCGAACCTGATACTCTGTCGATAAAGGAGGCAGTTATGGCCAACAAATTCGGAATGTTCCTCATCGGTGGCGTCGTTGGCGCCGTTGCAGCTCTGCTGGCCGCGCCCCGTTCTGGCGCCGAGACGCGCGCCATGGTGGCTGACAAAGCCGGCGAGTTCGCGGGCAACGCCCAGCAGTGGGGCGATTCCGCCGCCGCCGGGGCCCAGCACATCTACCAGGAAGCGGCCACCAAGGGTGCCGAGGTCGTGAACAACGTGACGGCCCGTGGCCAGGAGATCGCCTCCGAGGCCGCCGCTCGCGGGGCCGATGTGGCCGCCACCATCCAGGAGGCCGCCAGCAACATCTCCCCGACGATCAACGAGAAGGGCGACGAGCTGCGCGACAAGATCGAAGCCGCCCGTCAGCGCATTGCCGATCAGGTGGCCAAGAACGCCGATGCCGACGCCGACGCCGCCGAGATCGTCAAGGACGTCGCCGAGACGGCCAAGGAAGCCGCCAAGGATGCCGCCGCCACGGCCGAGGAAGGCGCCAAGGAGACGGCCGCCGAGGTGAAGGAAGCCGCCGGCGAGGTGGCGAAGGCCGCCGAGGGCAAGAAGGACGAGAAGTAAATCATGGCCAAGCGATACGGCACCACGGGCGAGATCGTTGGAAAGCGCGTGCTTCTCGACAAGAGCACGCCGAAGAAACCTGAGGCGGTAAAGCGGCTCGGGAAGGTGCGCCACTGCGTGTTCCACCCCACCCAGCGCCGCTTTGTCGGCTTCATCGTGAAACGCCCCGACTTGCTGTGGATGTTCCGCCGCAAGGACGTGTTCGTGGCCTATAACGGCTACGACGTGGTGGACGGCCGTATCGTGGTGTCCCAGGCCCCCGAAGCCACGGGCAAAGGCGCCTGCAAGGCCATGGGCGTGAACTACGATGACTGCGTGCTGTGGGCGGGGCTGCCCGTCATAGGCGAGGACGGCACCGTGTACGGCACGGTGGGCGACGTGTCCTTCGATCCGAAGACCGGCGAGGTGCGCTCGCTCACGGTGACCCAGGGGGCCACGGCCAACGCGCTGCTCGGCGTTCGCGAGATCCCCGGGCACCTCATCCGCGGCTTCAAGCGCGGCATCGGCACGGCGCTTTCCGTGAACGGGCAGGACGAGGGGGAAGAGCCGATTTTGGGCGCCATCCTCGTGTCCGACGAGGTGGCCGAGCTTGCCGTCGAGGGTGGCCTGGCCGCGAAGGCCGGCGAGGCCACGGCCGTGGTGGCCGACCGCGCCCGCGAGACCGTAGAGGCCGTGAAGCCGGCCGTGTCCACTGCCACCAAGGCTGCGGGCAAAGCTGTGAACAAGGGGGCCTACGCCACGGGCCGCCAGATCAAGCGCGCCAGCGGCATGTTCTCCGCCTTCAAGGAGGAGTACGACAAGGCTCGCAAGGAAGACGACTAGGCCGCGCGCTGTGGGCGGGCGCTGGGCGCCGACGTTTTGGGCGCCGAGGCGCCGACCTGCGCGCCGCGGGCCTGCGGCTTACGATTTCGTCACTAAGGTAAAGAGTTCCTGAAAGCCGCCCCCGTCGTGGGGCGGCTGCATTAGACTGGAAGCCATGGAAAAGCACCCGAACAACCACCACCATTCCGAACGGCTCGAGAAGCTCGAGGCGAAGGCCCACGAGGAGAAGTCGGTCGCCGGGCATCCGATGCCTGCGGCGGACATCTTCAAGTTCGTGGGGCTCATCGCGTTCTTCGTCATCATGATCGTGGTGGTCGTGCTCGTCTGGCCCATGATCCACGAGCTGTTCGAGCCCGGCGGTGTCGACCGCGTCACCTCCGACATCCGCAACGCCGGCCCCTGGGGCTTCCTCATTCTGCTGGCAATCCAGTTCCTTCAGATCGTCGTGGCCTTCATCCCTGGCGAGGTAGTCCAGGTGGCCGCCGGTATGATTTACGGGCCTTGGGTGGGCGCGCTCATCATCTGGCTCGGCTGCATTATCTCGAGCTCGTTCATCTTCGTGCTGGTGCACAAGTTGGGCGCCCCGTTCGTCCAGGCCATGGTGCCCGAGAAGTACATGGGCAAGTTCCGCGATTGGGAGACCTCCGACAAGTTCAACGTCATCGTGTTCATCCTGTTCCTCATTCCGGGGCTGCCCAAGGACGTGTTCACCTACATCACGCCGCTCACGCACATGTCCATGAAGAACTTCGTGCTCATCTCGAACTTCGCCCGCATTCCCGGCATCGTGCTTTCCACCTACGCGGCAGCGGGGCTTGTGTCGGGCAATATCGTGGAATCGGTCATCATCTTCGCCGTGACCGCCGCTGTGGCCATCGTGGCGCTTGTCGTATACGGACGCGTGACCAAAAAGTCGAACGGCTCCGAGAAGTAATCCGTGCCGCGCCGCCTCCGTGCCAGCGCTTGGGCGCAACGAGAGGTTCTGCGCCTACTTTCTTTGTGAAAGAAGGCGCGGTCAGGCTTTGTTTCTGTACAATAAGCGCGTTATTGCAACGACTCTAACGACTCTCTAGGAGGAAACCCATGCCGAAGATCACCCGGGAAGAGGTGCGCGTTCCCGCCGACGTCATGCCCGAGGCCCGTGACGAGTACATCACCAACTACCTGAAGGCCACGCGCGAGACCGGCCGTCTCATGCTGTTCGCCTGCGATCAGAAGATCGAGCACCTGAACAAGGACTTCTACGGCGAGGGCATCGACATCGCCGATGCCGAGCCGGAGCACCTCTTCAAGATCGGCGATCAGGGCGTGTGCGGCGTTTTGGCTGGCCAGCGTGGTCTTATCGCGCAGTATGCCGCCGATTACCCCAACATCAACTACCTGGTGAAGATGAACTCCAAGACCAACCTGGTCAAGACCGCCCAGGAAGACCCGTACAGCCCGCAGCTGTACGATCTTGAGGCCGTGCTCGCCATGCGCGACAACGGCGTGAACATCGTGGGCCTGGGCTACACCATCTACCTGGGCAGCGAGTACGAGTCCACCATGCTGGCCGAGGCCGGCGAGCTCATCGCCGCCGCCCACGCCAACGGCCTGCTGGTCGTGCTGTGGATCTACCCGCGCGGCAAGGCCGTCACCGCTGAGAAGGACCCGGACCTGATCGCCGGCGCCGCCGGCGTCGCGCTGTGCCTGGGCGCCGACTTCGTGAAGGTCAACCCGCCCAAGCCCGAGGGCGACGACAAGCGCACGCCCGCCGAGGCCCTGAAGGTCGCCTCCATGGCAGCAGGCCGCACGGGCCTGGTTTGCGCCGGCGGTTCCACCGTTGACGCCGAGACGTTCCTGACCCAGCTGCACGACCAGATCCACGTGGGCGGCGCAGACGGCAACGCCACCGGCCGCAACATCCACCAGCGCAGCCTGGACGAGGCTGTCCGCCTGACCAAGGCCATCAGCGCCATCACGCTGGCAGACTACACCGTTGCCGATGCCCTGAAGGTGTTCAACGGCGAGGCCGACTTCGCTTGGGAGGACTAACAGTCCAGCCTGATCGAAGGCAAAACCGATAACGTTGCCGCAAGCGTCCCTGCCGAATCGGCACGGCTTGCGGGCAGGTGGGCCGTTGGCCCCCGACAACGGATCACCAAGCGCCCGGAAGGTTCGCCTTCCGGGCGCTTTTGCGTCCACCGGGTTTTGTGCATATGCGCAAAACCCTTCGATTCCCAATGTTCGCCATGAATGCTTTTCATCATTGTTTTGGAAAATGTGTACATTTTCGGTCTTTGAAATCCTACTAAAGCACTACAATGAAAAAGCACGCAAGACGCGGAGCTAGGCAAGATGCTGAAGGAGTTTGCGGGTTTTTGAGCGATCGAACGGCTATTCAGACAGGTGTCAAAGGCACCGGCCATCCAGTCGAACAGGCGGATGCTTCGGGAAAATCCAGGCGCAAGACGGAGGAACAGGCCGCCGTGCGCGTTGGGGAGCCAGCCCTTCGGTCCGAGGAGCAACCCTCCCGGGCAAAGGACGAAAAACACTTGGTGCTGAAGCGTATTCTCGCTGCACACGAGCAATGGTTCGATGTGCGACGGGGATACGAGTACGCCGGCCGCACCTTCCCCGGGTATGCCGAGTTCCATTCCTATGGCGAAAAGTACGTGCTGGTCAAAAGCGCGAAGCTATGGGAAGTCGACACGCATGAGTATCTGTTCTTCGTCCTCGCCGATGCCCTGGACGAAACTCAGGTGCGCGATCTTGTGTCGTTCATGGAACATAATGGGCTCAAAAAGGTGGTTCCCAAGCCGAACCATATGTCCTCGGCCATATCCCTGGTGATCGTTGCGGATTCCTGCACCCAGGAAGCGGCGAAGGCGGTGCGCAAAACGCGCTTCCGCAAGAACTTCGCCCTAGGTATCCGCGGCTGGGCCGACCTTCGGGTGGCCATCGCCGACCTCTCTGCGAACCGCGTGATAACGAACGCGGCGGGCAAGCAGCTGAAAACCACGTTGGAGGCCAACCTGCTGCCGCGTTCCTAGCAACGGAAACGCAAAACAGAAGAGGGTTCCATGAACGCATTGCTTATCCTCCTTGTTGCTGCGGTCGTCTTGGTCATCGGCTATATCTTCTATGGCGGATGGCTGGCGAAGCAGTGGGGGGTCGATCCTAAAAATCCGACTCCGGCGCATGAACTGGAAGACGGCGTGGACTACGTTCCCGCGCCGCCGTACGTGGTGCTGGGTCATCATTTCTCGTCCATCGCCGGCGCCGGCCCCATCAACGGCCCCATCCAGGCGGCCGTGTTCGGCTGGGTGCCCGTGCTGCTGTGGGTGCTCATCGGCGGCATCTTCTTCGGCGCCATGCACGACTTCGGCAGCTTGTTCGCGTCGCTGCGCCATAAGGGCCAGACGCTGGCGGTCGTGGTCGCAGAGAACATCGACAATACGGCGAAGAAGCTGTTCTGCATCTTCGCATACCTGACGTTGCTGCTGGTGGTGGCTGCATTCGCCTCCATCGTGGCGAACACGTTCGCCGTGGTGCCCGACCTGGACGGCACGAAGGCGGCTACGAACCTGGCCAACCAGCAGACGGCCATGATCTCGGTGATCTTCATCGGCGTCGCTGTCGTCTACGGCATCCTTACGCGCGGCCGTAACATCCCCGGCCCGGTGAACATCGCCTCCGCCATCGTGCTGATCGTCATCATGGTGGCCATCGGTTACAACCTGCCGCTTATGGGCATCTCCCTGTCGCTGGATTACAACACGTGGATGATCATCCTGGGCGCGTACATCCTGATCGCGTCGGTCGCCCCCGTGTGGATCCTGCTGCAGCCTCGCGACTACCTGTCCAGCTATCTGCTGTACGGCATGATCTTGCTGGCTGTCATCGGCATCGTGGGTGCGTCTCTTACGGGCGCTGCCACAAACCTGCAGATTCCCGCGTTCACCGGCTTCGTCGCCACGAACGCCGCGTTCGATGCCTCCACGGGTCAGGCCCTCGTCGACCAGGCCGGCAAGGCCATCACGAACAAGGCCGCCGCTTCGGGTTTCCTGTTCCCGGCGCTGTTCATCACCATCGCCTGCGGCGCCATCTCCGGCTTCCACAGCCTGGTCGCCTCCGGCACCACGTCCAAGCAGCTGGATAGGGAAGCGGAAGCGCAGCCCATCGGCTACGGCGGCATGCTCATCGAGTGCCTGCTGGCAGTCATCTCGCTGTGCGCCGTCGGCTTCGTGTGGAGCAAGTACGCCGCGGGCGGCTACGCCTCCCCGACCGCTGTCTTCGCTGACGGCCTGTCCCAGATGCTCGCATGCATCCCCGGCCTGGCCGACGTGCAGGGCTTGGCATATGCGCTGCTCATCCTGGCCGTTTCCGCGTTCTGCCTGACCTCGCTCGACACCGCCACCCGCCTGGCCCGCTATATGTTCCAGGAGCTGTGGACCCCCGTCGATGTGAAGCACGAGGACCTGACGGGCGTGCGCAAGGTCATGACGAACCCCTATGTCGCCACCATCATCACCGTGGTCATCGGCGTGTTCCTGGGCATGACCGGCTACACCATCATCTGGCCGCTGTTCGGCGCCGCCAACCAGCTGCTGGCCGCTCTGGCGCTGCTTGCCGTGTGCGCATGGCTGGGCAACGCGGGCCGCAACAACAAGATGTTCTTCGTGCCCATGGGCTTCATGCTGGCAGCCACGCTCACCTCGCTGGGCATCACGTTCTATCAGAAGACCCTGCTCATCATGAAGGGCGGCGACATCTTCGCCCCCGCCGTGCAGGCGCTGCTGGCCGTGCTGCTGTTCGTGCTGGCCGTGGTGCTGGCCGTCAAGGGCGTGAAGACCATCGTGGCCACCGCCAAGCGCAATGCCGCGTAAGCTGGTGCTTCGCTAAAGGGAAGGCCGCGCGATCCCGCGCCTTCTGAGATTCGAAACCCCGTCGCAACTTCGGTTGCGGCGGGGTTTTTCGCGTCTACTCCCAGAATAACTTCGTAAGACCGACGCGGGATTGCGTGCCGGTTTTCTGATACAGCGAGGTCAGGTGCCGCTGGAGCACGCGCAGGGAGATGCCCATGTCCGCTGCCACATGCTTGAGCGGGCGCTCGTCGGCGGTGGCGGCGGCAAGCACCTCGGTCTCGCGCGGCGTGAGCGAGAAACGGCCGGCGAAATCCGCAAGGTGCGCTTCGGGGTCGATGGCGGCATCGTCTACGGAAGGCGCGGCGCCGGGTGCCGGGCCTTCCGCGGCTTCCGGCACATGATTGGTTGCTGACGATTTGACGGGCATGTCGCCATTGGCGATGCCATGTGCGGCTTCGCTGGCAACAGGCGTGCGCTCGCTTGTTGCCGCTTGACCTGGCGTGATGTTGCCGGCGGAGCCGGGGGGGCGCCGGCTTGCTTCCCGGCACGTCCTCCGGTTTCGCCACCCCTCGGGCGCGGGTTTAAATCAAGCATGCCGGCGGCGAAGAGCAGCGCGTTGATGCCGATGATCAGGGGGATCAGCAGCACGACAACGGCTATGGGGCTCGTCAGGTTGATCACCAGCAGCGTGGGAACGCCGAGCGCGATGGCGGTCACGTTGTTGAGCGCTCGCCCCATGCTGCACCAAAGGTCGGGGGCGCGCAGAAACGGCGCAATCCAGATGAACACCGTGGTGTAGAACGTCATGAACACGCCCGAGCCCAGGAAGTAGACGACCTCTCCGACAACGTACGGCCCGCCTGCCTCCACCCCGAGCATTGCGCCGACCGAGAGCAGCATCATCCAGAACATGGCGATGCCCAGGTAACGCGCCCGGTGCAGGTCGAACAGCACGCCGCCGGCGAAGCCTCCGACTGCCATCAGGACGCGCGGCGTGATGTTGGTGTATTGGCTGGTCCAGGGCGAGCCAATGTCTATAAAGGCGTAGAGCGTGTTGAACAGCACGGAGAAAAGCAGCACCAAGGCGAAAATCACGATGACGGCGGTGCGAGGGGTCATATGATCGAGGCGCCATCCGGCGAACTTGCTGCTTTCGAGGCGCTTGCCTTTGCGCTGTTCCCGCTGTGCGGAAAATTCTGCGAGCGCGGATCGGGGTGGCCATATGCGCGCGTTGATCACGCCGAGGGCGATGATGCTCGCAGAAAGCACGACGGCCTCGACCAGATGATTCGATGTGAATTCGAGCAGGGGGATTTGCGCGAGCACGCCAAGCGCGTGGCTGCCGCCGATCAACGTTGCGAACCGCGCGATGCTGCGCGACCTCACGCACGTTGCCCAGTACACGGTGGCGCCGGCAAGCCCGATAAGGAAGAACCCGACCGCGCCCGTGCATGCGATCACCAGCGGCGACGACGCGAAAACGACGCCGACAAGGGATGCGACCCCAAGGACGGTGACGGCTCCCATGAACACAGGCCGGCCCTTTTCGCCGACAAGACGGTTTTTAAGGGGAAAAGCCAGCAGGCCCAGGGTGCTGGCACCCTGAATAGGGAACTGCGAAGGGAAGGGGCCATGCCCTCCAGGTTGAGCTAGGTTGGCTTGGAAGAACAGCGTCGACTCAAGGAATACGAAGAAGAACAACGCAAGTGCGCAAAACAGCAGTCTATTATCGCGTTTCACGTTGCCCATCGTGCCCCTCCTTCCAGGCGTGTCTATGCCCTTTTCTTTATTGTATCCCGTGTTGCGTTTCCTTCGTTTTTCAATTTCTCCCAGATGGCTAACTTTGGCCGCGAGTTCTCGGGGAGCGTTTGTAGTTTGGCCGTATTGTCCATGGGGGTCGTTTATACGACCCCCTGACGCCCCTTCGCCCACCTGCGAAAACGGAATAGCCGGGTCGCACGTTCGCATATACGGCGTAGTTCCATGTGTCCCCCTTTGGCGATGATGTGACCAGGAGGTGCAACGGCTAAACGCCGTCTGCGCCGCTGGCGCGATGCGCGGTTACGGGTTGTGCGCGCGTTCGACGATTGGCGAGGGGTGTCGATGTTGGCGAACGCCATGGCATGGGAGAACCGTGCGGGAAGGAGCGGGCCCATGAAGACGTCAGGGTGCCGAAAAAGCCCGAGCGCGCATATGCAAGCGCGAGGGGATAAGGAAGGCCGCGATGCGGTGGAAGGAGGCGAGGACATGAAATCGACGAAGCGTTTCAAGGCAGCGTTAGCCGCTGTGCTGGTGCTTGCGTTGTCGCCGCTGTTCGGCGGCGCGGCGTTCGCGGAAGACTCGTCGGCGACAACGTACAGCGGCAACAAGACCGCCGTCACGGACCCCTCGACCATTTGGGATTGGCAGGGGCTTGTCGAGAATGACACGTCGAGCGTCGGACGTATCTGGACTGACAAGACCGTGTCGGACAATGAGATCAGCAAGAACGGCATCACCGTATCCAAGGAGAATGGTGCGGACTTCCTGACCGCGCTCACGGCGTTGTCGTCCACCTCGAACCTTTCCGATACGGCGACCACGCCGCTTGATATCGTGTTGGTGCTCGACGCCTCCGGGTCGATGGACGACCCTATGGGCGACGGCGATGACGCGAAGCGCATCGACGCGCTCAAGAGCGCGGCGAACTCGTTCATCGATGAGATCGCCAAGCAGAATGCGACGGTCAAGGATGCCGCCAAGCAGCATCAGGTCGCCATCGTTAAATTCGCTGGGGACAAGACCGACAAGGTCGGCAACGACACGTATTACGACGGTAGAAATTGGTACAACTACAGCCAGGTGATGAAGACGCTTGCTCCGTGCACCAATGACACGAAAGGCGACTTCTCATCCCAGGTGAACGCCATCAAGCCCGCCGGCGCAACGAATGCCGCTGCAGGCTTGGAGCTCGCGAAGGGTCAGGCCTCCGGTCGTTCCGATGCCAAGAAGGTCGTCATCTTCTTCACCGATGGCACGCCGACGGAATATAGCGATTTTGAACCGGCCGTCGCCTCGAGCGCCGTTGGGCATGCTAAGGTTATGAAGGATGCGGGTGCTGCGGTGTACTCCATCGGCATCTTCCAGGGCGCCTATCCGGCAAAGTATCCCGATGGGCAGGGCGTTTCCAACGAGAACAAGTTCATGCACGCCGTGTCGAGCAACTACCCGTCTGCTACGTATTCTTACGAGAGCACGAGTTGGTGGTCGGGCGAATATATATGGAACTTCGGCGATCGTGCGAAGGGCTCCGATGGCAAAGACGCCACGTTCTACAAGAGCGCGACCAACGCCGATGAGCTGAAGCACGTGTTCGACGACATCTCCAAGGAGATCTCGAAGGGTTCCGGCTATCCCACGAAGACGAGCGAAGGCTTCGAGCATGAAACCGGCTACATCACCTTCGATGATCAGCTGGGCGATTACATGCAGGTCACCGACCTGTCCAAGCTCGTGTACAACGGAACGGTGTACGGCTGCAAGTCCAAGACCACGGACGGGAACGTCGACACGTACCATTTCAGCGGCGACGTGCATTCCGGTCTGGCCGCTGCCGATCTGAAGGACGTCGTGATCACCGTCACGCGTTCGGACGATGCTGCGGCGGGCGACAAGGTGCAGGTGAAGGTGCCCGCGTCCTTGATCCCGCTGCGCAACTTCGCAATCGACCTGGCGAAGGACACCATGAGCGTCTCGAACACCACGCCGATCTCGGTGCTGTACTCTTCCGGCGTGAAGCCGGCGGCGCTCGATCTGCTGGAGAACCCCGATGACGCCATGAAGGAGTATATGGCGAATAACACCGACGCAGCGGGCAAGGTGGACTTCTATGCCAACAAGTGGTCCGGCGAGAAAACGGGTGACGCGGTCGCTACGTTCCAGCCGGCAACGGGCAATAGCTACTATTACTTCACGCAGGACACGTACATCTACACCGACGAGGCATGCACCACGCCCGCGAAGTCGGTGAAGAGCGGCTCCACGTACTACTACAAGCACAACTACTATGCCATGGAGAACGGCAAGCCCGTTGCGAAGACCGAGCATGTGTCCTTCCCCGGCGACGCCGCCGAGCAAGCCGAGGGCGCTATCGCCTGGGATTCCGCGGGTGCCTGCTATCTCAAGTCCGGCACGCCGCGTTTGACCTACGTCAACGAGCTGCATAAGGTCAAGGAAGAGAACCGCACGGCTACGGCCGCGGATGTGCTGAACCCGAAGTGGAGCGGCATCGAGCAGTCCGCCGCGCAAACGCTGATCAACGCCTATCTGGGCAACAACGGCAAGCTGAGCGTCGAAGTGCCCGGTACGCTGACGGTGACGAAGCAGCTGGCGCTGCCCGTTGGGTACAGCGCGGATGATTTCGCGAACGAGTCTTTCGAGTTCACCATTGCGATGCAGGATGCCGTCGGCAAAAATTTCAACGCCGTGGTGAAGAACGCGAGCGGCGAGCAGCAGGGTGATAAGTTCGTGCTGGCATTCGGCCAGGACGGCCAGGCGAAGCATTCTCTGAAGCCGGGCGAGACCCTGTACGTGTACGGGCTTTCCGCAGGCTGGGACTATAAGGTAAGCGAGACGCCGCGCGATGGTTTCATGGCAGAGGCCGACGGTGCTGAGGGCAAGATCGCTGCTGGCGAGACGAGCGCGGTAACGTACATGAACACGTATGCCGCATCCGGCACGCTGGATGGTGAGAAGTACCTTAAGGGTGAGAAGGTGCTCACCGGTCGCGATTGGCTTGCCGATACGTTCGTGTTCATCATGAAGGATGCCGATACGTCCGTTGAGGCGCCGATGCCGCCGACCAACACTCTGGGCGCCAGCAAGGGCGAGGCGCGCGTTACGGTAACGAGCAAAGATGCCAAGGATGGCGTCCCCGTGAGCTTCCATTTCGAGAGCATCGGCTATACGAAGCCGGGTACGTACACGTACCAGATTTGGGAATCCGAGGAGCTCAGTCAACTGAGAGCCGGCGTGAGCGCATCTCAGGCGTTGTACCAGGTCGTCGTGACGGTAACCGACGAGGGCCACAACGGCACGCTGACGGTGAAGTCCAAGATGACGAAGCTGGCAGACGATGATGGCGTGAGATATGAGAAGCCGCAGCTCGTCGAGAACGACACGGCGTCGTTAGTGAACGAGTACGATACCCGTGAGGTGAAGTGGACTCCCAGCGGCACGAAGACGTATACGGATGCAACGGGTGAGAACCCGCTTAAGTCGGACATGTTCCACGTCATAGCTTGCACGGATAACGTCAAGGCGCCGTTGCCCAAGGGCGAAGGCGTGACGCGCGTTGATCATGAGTGGGGCGGCAAGATGTGGTATGGCGCCCTGACCACGGTCGAGGCAGGCGGCAGCATCGCGTTCCCGCAGGCAACGTTCACGTTTAACGATATTCCTTCCGGAGCGACCGAGGCTACCTTCGAATACAAGATCGTCGAGGTGGTCAAGGTCGACGATACATGGCGTGCCGTGCGAGACGTCCTGGCGGACAAGACCTTCGACCCGGCCGGCATGGTGTACGACCAGACGGTGTGGACCGCGAAGGTAACCATCGCGGACGTTGGCGGCAAACTTGAATTGAGCGCCAAGTACTACAAGAACGATAGCGAAGAGCCGATTACCGGCGCTATGTTCAGCTTCGATAACTCGTACAACCCCGAGCCCGCCAAGCTCGAGGGCGATACGGCGATTCACGGCACCAAGGTGCTGACCGGCCGCGATATGGCGGAAGGCGAGACGTTCGGCTTCAAGCTGAGCGCAGCCGATGACGCTACGCAGAATGCCAAGGTCGCCGGCAACATCGTCATCTCGCAGGGCGCCGACGAAGTCGTGGTGAGCGGTGCGAAGGCGGGTGCTGAGACTCCGTTCTCCTTCGGTGAGATGACGTTCAAGAAGCCCGGCACGTATTCGTTCGCGGTGCAGGAGGATAAGTACTGCGGCAACAATCTTGATGAAGTGGGCACCGCAACCGGCGGCATCGTGTTCGATCGTCACGTCCACAAGGTTACGGTCACGGTGACTGATGACCATAAGGGCAAGCTGGTTGCCGAGGTGAGCTACGACAATGGGCCGGCGAAGTTCGAGAACAAGTACGAGCAGAATGCGCAGTTCTCCGGCATCACCGTTCAGAAGACGCTGAACGGCCGCGATATGGCAGCTGACGAGTTCTCCTTCAGCATCCATGGCGTGGATAAGGAAGGCGCAGTTGCCGCTACCGAAGCCGAAGCTCGCTTGACGGATTCCGACCGCAGCTTCACCAACGCTGCGCGTGCCGATGGCGTCGCGTGCGATATGGCGAAGATGAACGGAGTCGCATTCACGCAGGATGATATCGGCAAAACGTTCGCGTACGAAGTGCGCGAGGTCGTGCCCGCTGCGGCAGATGCTAAACCCGGCGTCTCCTACGACAAGAGCGTGCATATGCTCGAGATCACGGTGGGTATGAGCGGCGATGCCGACAAGCATCTGACGCTGACCACCAAGCTGGATGGGAAGGTCGTCGATTCCGCGACCAAGCTCGTGGCCGTGGCGTTCGTGAACGGCTATCAGGCAACCCCGACCAGCTACGACACCGCAACCGCCGGCCTGAACAAGGTGCTCGAGGGCCGTAATTGGACCGATGCCGACAACTTCACGTTCGAGCTGAAGGCGCTCGATGGCGGTCCGCTGCCCAAGGATGCCGCGGGCAACGATGTGACCAACGTGACGGTGACCAAGGCGAACGCGGAGAGCTTCGGATTCGGCGCGATCGAGTTCACGTCCGACATGGTGAAGGCCGAGCCCGACCATAAGCGCACGTTCGCCTACGAGGTGCGCGAGGTCGTGCCTGCCGATGGCCATAAGCTGCCGGGCATCCATTACGACGACAACGTGGCTACCATCAAGGTGACGGTGTCCGACGATGGCTCCGGTATGCTCAAGGCCTCTGCGGTCGCGGAGAACATCAGGTTCGTGAATCGCTACGCTGCTGAAATCGATTACACGGCGGCGGGCGGCCTGAACGTGGCCAAGACCCTGACCGGCCGCGATATGGCTGAGGGGCAGTTCACGATCAAGGTGACCCCTGGCGACGAGGCGTCGGCGTACGCGCTGGGCCTGCCGCTGGAAGGCGCCGAGATCGCCATGCCCGCAGCTGCCGATGGTGCGCAAGCCGTGAAGTCTGCGCTGGGCGAGCAGCATGTGGTGCTGCGTCAGAGCGACGTGGGCAAGACGTACACCTATAAGGTGACCGAGGTTCAAGCAGCGGCCGATGGCTACACCTACGACACGACGGAGTACACGGTAACGGTGATGGCCTGGGACGACCTGCAGAAGGCCGCATTGACGGTCACCACCGAGGTGGCCGGGCCTGAGGGCATCAAGACGTACGTGTACGGCGCAGACCCGTCTGCTGCTGGCACGGGCCCCGCAGTGGTTCCCTTCGCCAACGCGTATGCCGCCTCCACCGATAACCCGGGCGGCACCGCCGCTCAGGTGACGGCGACCAAGGCGCTCACAGGACGTCCGCTTTCCGCCGGCGAATTCACCTTCGCGGTGAAGTACGCAACGGGCGGGGACGACCTGCGGACGGCCGAGAACGCGGCCGATGGCACCGTGACGTTCGACGGCCTTCACTACACCACCGAGATGCTTGAGGGCCTGGTGAAGGACGGCAACGCCTACAAGACCTCCGACCAGGGCGTCATTTCATGGACGGTGAGCTACCTGGCGTACGAGAAGACCGACGGTCTGGCTGGCCAGGGCGTCACGCCGCAGACGCAGCCGATTCCGTTCACGGTGACGGTCGTGGATAACGGTGACGGCTCGCTTACGGCAACGGCGAACCTGGACAAGGGTCTGAAGTTTGAGAACACGTACTCCACGGGCGATCCGGTGCAGGTGGGCCTGTCCGGCGTGAAGATGCTGCAGGCGGCACCCGGGCTTGCCCCGGCTTCCATTGAGGGCAAGTTCACCTTCACGGTGACCTCCGACGATGCGGCGGCCCCCATGCCCGAGCGCACCACCGCCAAGAACGCGGCGGACGGCAGCGTGGACTTCGGCACCATCGAGTTCACGTTGGACGACCTCAACCGCGCCCTGGGCGTGAACGACCAGACGGCTATCGCGAATGCCGATAAGGCCGAAGCGGATGTCGCGAAGGCTGCCGACCAGGCTGCAGCACCGGCTAAGGAAGCCGACGCCGATGCCGATGCATCGAGGGCTGCTGCAGACGCCGACAAGGCTGCCGCGGGTGCGGATAACGCTTCCGCTAAGGCGGCCGACGAGGGCGACAAGCCCGTAGCCGCCGACCAGGGCGACAAGCCCGCGGCAGGCGACGGGCAGGGTGCGGGTGCCGTGGCGGCTTCCGATGCCGCGAGCGGCACGGTTGACAAGGTTGCCCCCGGCAACCAGCCGGCGAGCCCGGAGCCCGAGTCCGGCAAGCCCCGTTCCCACGTGTTCACTTATAAGGTGACGGAGAGCGGTTCCGTACCCGGCGTGATCAACGACGCCGCGGCGACCAAGACGGTCAGCTTCAAGGTGACCGACGACGGCGCCGGCAAGCTGACGGTCGAGCGCCAAGGCGATGCGGCAACCCCGGCGTTCTCCTTCGCCAACACCTACACGGTGGAGCCTGCTAACTCCAGCGTGACCGATCAGGTGACGGTGACCAAGACGCTGACGGGCCGCGATATGGCCGCCGGCGAGTTCGCGTTCGAGCTGCTCGAGGGCGAAGACGTGGTGGCGACCGGCGCTAACGCCGCCGACGGCAGCGTGACGCTGAACGCGGTGAAGTACACGCAGCCCGGCACGCATCGCTACACGCTGCACGAGGTCGGGGGCGGCACCGTCGCCAACGGCGTGACCTACGACGGCGCGACGTACACCGTGGTCACCACGGTGAAGGACAACGGCGACGGCACGCTCAGCGTGACCCATGCGCTGGAAGGCGCGCGCGAGGCTGCTTTCGCCAACGCTTACCAGGCGACGTCCACGACCGTGATCATCGGCGCCACCAAGACGCTGGTGGGCAAGAACCTTGAGAACGGGCAGTTCACGTTCGTGCTGACCGCGGCGGACGGTACCGAGCTGAAGGCGAAGAACGCCGCCGACGGCAAGATCGCCTTCCCGGCGTTGACGTTCGACAAGCCCGGCACGTACGAGTTCGCGCTCACCGAGCTCGATGACGCTCAGGCGAACGTGACGTACGACAAGCGTGCGTACAAGGCGACCGTGACGGTAGTCGATGACGGGCTCGGCCACTTGAACGCAACGGTGGCAGGCGATGCCGACGTGCTCGCGTTCACGAACACGTACGCCGAGCCTCCGGCGCCCGTGCAGCCCACGCAGCCCGGCGGCAAGACCTTCACGCCGCGCGGGCCGATCGGCAAGGTGCTGACGCAGACGGGCGACGACAAGCTTGCCCTGGTCCTGCCGCTTGCGGCAGTGGCCCTGGCGGGCGCGGCCTCCATCGCGGCGCTGCTCATCATGCGCCGTCGCGATAAGCGCTAGCGCAGCCGAACCCGGCGAAGGCCGGATACGAAAACCCGCTGCCGCACCTGCATAGGGCGGCGGCGGGACGCAAGAAGAGGGCCGGGTTGGTACCCGGCCCCCTTCGCGTTTCGCTATGCTGTGGATTTCTACACGGGCTTCACCTCGACGCCGGCCTCGGTCAGCGCGGTGCGGATCTTGCCGGCGAACTCGAGAGCGTGAACGTTGTCGCCGTGGATGCAGATGGTGTCGGGCTTCACGGTGATCAGCTTGCCCGATGCCGACTCGATGGCGCCTTCCTTCACCGCGCGCACCACGCGTGCCACGGCGAAGTCCTCGTCGGTGATGACGGCGTCGGGGAGCTTGCGCGACACCAGCAGGCCCTCGTCGGTGTAGTTGCGGTCGGCGAAGAATTCCTGCGCAGTGCGGATTCCTTCCGCCTGGCCTGCGCGGATGAGCTCGCTGTTCGCCAGGCCCACCAGCACCAGGTCCAGGTTGGCGTCGTGCACGGCGGCGGCCACGGCCAGATACGTCTTGCCGGTGCCCGCAGGCCCGACACCGAACGTGATGGCATTTTTGCGGATGGCGGCGAGATATTCTTTCTGGCCCAGCGTCTTGGGGTGGATGGGACGACCCTTGGCCGTGACTGCGACGAAATCGTCGGTCAGCTCCCGCAGGCGCTTTTCCTCGCCCCCGTGGGCCAGGCTGATGCAGTAGCGCACGGTCTGCTCCTCAAGCGGGGTGTGGTTTTCCATCAGGGTGACCATGCCGTCCACGGCGCGGGCAGCGGCGTCCACATCCTTCTGCTCACCGGTAAAGCGCAGCACCGAGCCGCGGCAGACCGCCGTGACGCGGAATTCCTTTTCCAGCAGGTGGATATTCTGGTCGCCGCTGCCAAAGATGGCTGCTGCCAGTTCAATGCTGTCCAGTTCCAAAGATCGTTCTGCCAAATTTTCATCCTCCCGGTTCCATGGTGTAGCAAATAGCTATACATTTAGATTATATCACAGTTTTTCGCAAAAGAAACTATGAATATTGCACAAAATTTTATCAGCCATTTCGTCATACTAAGCAAAATATGTCGAATCACGGCGGTGCGGCGATGTTGGCGGTGAAAATATAGGTCACAGCTGCCGTTTCTGTGCCTTCCTGCGCGGAAATTTCGCGCTGCTCTGCCTCGATG
>OLQT01000838.1_pt1 | contig 20668 bp, 18 predicted proteins | sample 1672651 | NCBI WGS metagenome assembly OLQT01 (sample SAMEA3136709, study PRJEB25190) | human gut metagenome | biome: human gut; feature: human-associated habitat; material: faeces | place: Austria | collected 2013 | reverse complement strand
ATTATAAGAGCACGCTGTGGGTTGCGCGAAAGTGCAGGCTGCAGCGTGCTTTTTGGTTCTATGTCAAGTTTTGGGGTCTTCAATAATTTAATACCCTAAGATTTGCAAAATTACTCTTTACAACTTAAAATGCCTCGCTAAACAAAAAATCTAGCGAGGCATTGTTTTTTATAAAGAAAAGTGATACTATATTTTTAAGTGGCAATCGAGAAGAAGGAACTGGGTTAGGCATTTGATATAATTTAGAAAAATTTAAAAAGGATGCAGTCTAACATGGTCTTTATTTTAAATGAACCTGTTATTAATATAAATATTAATTTAGGTATTTTATTAATAATTGCTTTCATAGGATTTTCTTCAATGAGAAAATAGTTCATCATAGCTGCGCACTAAAAACGCGCAGCTATTTATAATAATATTATGTTGGCTTTTTTGTGTCCTTTCAGGTATAGAATTATACTAAACATTTTCAACCTGCGAACTTCTCAAATGAATTGCCACTTTTTATATTAAACTTAATATTCTATTCCTCAATCTTCTAAAGTTCTGAACGCCAAAACTAATACGTTTCAGAACTTTTATTTTGTTATTACTACCTTCGATAAAACCATTAGAAATATTCTCGCTGACAATATTGGCTATTTCCGTACTCCAATTGGTAAAAGTAGTAATACAATGCTGAAATTCAGGAACAGATAACTGATTAGCTAACAGGAGCCAGTCTCGCAGCTCTCTTTTAGCTTCAGTTCGAGTTTCCTTTCTAAAAATTTCATAGAATTTTTCTTTCAACAACCAAGCTTTTTCAAGCTCGTGCGAAGAATTTAACATTCTATTTAATTCTATTTTATCATCGTCTGTCAATTTATACTCTGGCTTTAGAAGCAGCTGGCGGCTCCGCTTAAACCATTTCCTTTTTGCGTCATGGAATTCTTTCTGTATACGTTTTCTTACGTTCTCTAGGCTGTTTATAACAACTCTGATAACATGGAACTTATCTGCTATTATCTTTGCTTCTGGAAAGAGCTTCTTTGCTACAGAACGGAATAAAGTACTTAGATCCATAACTACTTTCTTGACCTTGGCACGCTCCTCATATGTATATTCTAAGAAATGTTTGCATAAGTCTTCCGAATCTCTGTTAGGCAGTATATCTATTATTTTATGCTTTACTGGGTCGGAAAGATTGCATTGAAATTTTTCGCCGCCGGCATTGCCTCTGAATTCATCTATTGCTATGCATTCCGGTAACTTAGGATGAGGGTAATTGAGCTTGTCGAACCATCTTATTATACTGCTTACGGATACTCCTACTCTTTTGGCAATAGAAGTAAAGCTTTGCAAAGTCAGAGTTTCTTTGATAGATTCAAAATAAAATCTTTGAGGAAAATGACAATATCTTTTGATATATGGATTGTTTTCAGTAAAAGTAGAATTACATTCTTTACAGATATAGCGGCGCTTACGGACAGTGACAATTAACGGATTGCCCGCAACAGTTAAATCTTTTACTGTCTGTAATCTATAATCCTTAACATAAGTGGTAATATGTCCACAATGAGGGCAGCGATGTTCTTTTACCGGCATCTCGATAAAAGCTTCTAAGTTGCCGCTTTCCTCATTTTCTCTAAAATATTTTACACTAACCCCTTTAAAAAGCGGTAAATCTTGTGTATAATTGTCTTGAAGCATAAGCTGACTGGTTCTCCTTTGTAGTTGTGATTATTTTAGCCAATGATTATTTTACTACATTTCCAGCACTTATGCTTTATTTTTTTGTCTTTAATAAAAAATAAGTGTCGGTGGCCTTGATCTTATTTTAGACCAAGACCCCAACACTTATTATAGAACCGTTCTACCGTACTTAAGTAGAACGCCTTTACTGTTTTTGCTCCTTAACGACAGCCCTTTTCAAAGAAAACCTCCGCACCATCCCGCAACAAATAATTTACAATTTTTTTACTTGTAGCACACAAATATGCTGTGCTATAATATTCAGCGCAATTTTATAGAATGAAAGTCAGGTGCTTTATATATATGGAAAACAAAATCACTACCCGCGAATGGCTGCCGTTAATCGGCATGACAGTTTCCGCCTTTATTTTTAACACATCGGAATTTATGCCCATAGGCCTTTTGTCCGATATCGCCGCAGACTTCCGCATGACGGAAGCGCAGGCCGGTATGCTGATTACCATTTATGCCTACGTCGTAATGCTCATGAGCCTGCCGCTGATGATTGCCGCTTCCCGCTATCCGCTGCGCAAGCTTTTGCTGGCCACTATCAGCCTGTTCGCCGTATCGCATGTAGCCTCTGCCTTTGCCACCGGCTTTTGGACGCTGCTGCTTTCGCGTATCGGCGTAGCCTTCGCCCACTCCATTTTCTGGTCGGTCGCCTCACCTATCGCCGTGCGTCTGGTTAAAGGTCCCTTCAAAGCACTGGCTATGAGTATGATTGTAACCGGTACCGCTATCGCCATCATCGTCGGCCTGCCCTTAGGACGCATCATCGGCCTTTACGTAGGCTGGCGCATGGCCTTTATGTGCATTGCCGTTTTGGCCTTCATCGTATTGGCCTACATGTTCTTCGTCTTCCCCAAGCTGGAAAAAAGCGAACCGTTTACGCTTTCGCAGTTGCCGGTAATGCTGAAAAATCCTGTGCTCATCGGCCTCTATATGATGTCCTTTTTACTCCCCACAGGCTATTACACCGCCTACAGCTATATTGAGCCTTATCTGAAGCAGATTGCGCTGATGGATGAAGCCTGGATAACCATCACCCTGGTTATTTTCGGTGCAGCCGGACTTTTGGGCAGCGCAGCCTTTTCCAAATGGTATGATAAATGCCGCTATCACTTCTTCCGCATCACCGTCCTTGGCGTAGCAGTTGTTTTGCTGCTGCTCTACCCCGTAAGCATCAATCATTATCTTCTGGTGCTGCTCTGCGCAGTCTGGGGCATTTTCGTTACAGCCTTCAACGTTGTAGGCCAGGCAGAGCTTTTGCGTACAACTACTATGAGCACCTCCGCTGTGGCTATGTCGATTTACTCCGGCATTTATAATCTGGGTATCGGCAGCGGCAGCTATCTGGGCGGACTTATCTGTACGCATGCTTCCATCGCTTATATCGGTCTCGGCGGCGGCGCAATCGTGCTGCTTTCCTTTATTTACTGTGCCTTTTTCCTGATTCCTGCTATGCGCCGTCAGCAAGCAGAGCCTGAAAAATAAATTTAACCGCCGAAAAGCGTATAATAAACTGCATATTAAATTTCCTCACTTGCTATATTTCCTGTTTTTATTTATAATTAAGAGATACGTAAGATTACAAAGAAGGAGATTTTCTATCAATATGTCTGCAAGTACAACCAAAACCAAGAATCAACCATCCCGTAAACCTGTATTGTTGGATTACTTAAAAGCCTTCACTAAGGATAAATTAATTTTTGCAGCGCGTCAGCTCTGCATCACCTACAGCAAGCTCAAAAAGGACGAGCTGGCAGAAAAAATCTGCATAGAAATGCAAAAGCCGGAAATTGCAGCAAAACGTTTTGCTATTATGCCGGACGAAAATATTCAGGCCTTCGAAGCAGCCTTGGAGAAAAAATGCTTCCATCCTACCTACAGTGAATATGCACTGCTGCTGCCCTTTATTTCTATGGGCTACATTGTTTCCTATCCAGATGACTGCTTTGAAGCAGTAAAGGAAGCACGCACCGTCTACAAAAAAATCAACACCGCAGATTTCCAGGCTCACCGCCAACAGCTGGCATGGCTTTTGGACTGCATCACCGCAATGTCCAGCCTGCACCTGATCCTGCCGGTAGAATTTTTCTGCGAAATGTATAATCAAAAAGCAGGCTTTGAGCTTACTCCGGAAACTCTGCCGCAATTACTTGCCGAGGTTCCGAGCAACTTTAACCCCTGCGCAATTAAAGACGGCCGCATCATGCTCAAGAAAAATGACAGCGATGATTTCTACGCCAGACTGGAACAGGGCAGAAAGCCCTTCGGCCTGTATAAGCCTACCGTAAAGGAAATCACCATGCTTTCCCACTACGGTTATATGCAATCTACCACCGCATATCAGGATCTGCATGACTTCTTTACTCAGGAGCTGAATGTTGCTGCACTGGATGCACATTACTGGTGCCAGTACATTTATGAATTCGAAAACTCCAACACCGACGGTAATACCTCTGAGCTGATTCAGAAGCTGCAGGCTAACATCCCTGCCTGGAACAATTACAGTCACCTCGGCAGACTTTCCGTACTGCTGCAGAACGCCCGCAACAATGCTACCCGCATGTTCTGCCTCGGCGGCCACACTCCCAACGAAACCATCAAGCTGCTGCGCGACGCACAGCAGGCAGCTCAGCAAAATACCCGTGTAGGTGCCAAAGCGAAAAAGGTTTATCCTAACGACCCCTGTCCCTGCGGCAGCGGCAAGAAGTATAAAAAATGCTGCGGTAAAAAGCACTGAGCAGCAGGCTATGCTTTAGCGTAAGAAGGGATTGCTATGAAGAAATTTTTAGTCGTTGATTTTGAATTTACTACCTACGAGCGCCCTGTCGGCCGTCCGCGCGGCTTCTTTTCCGAGATTATCGAAATCGGCGCAGTGAAGCTGGACGGCGAACCGCTCACCGACTGCGGACGCATCCAGAGCTTTGTCAAACCACATTTTTATCCTAAGCAGGCTAAGGATTCTATGGATTTTTGCATGATTACCGCTAAGGATATGCAGCAGGCCATTGAATTTCCTGCTATGGTGCAGAAGCTGGCAGCGCTGTATGAAAGCGGCGAAACCTACTTTGTAGCCTGGGGAACCGAGGATTATAAGGTACTGCAGACAGGCTGTGAGCGTCATAAAATCGAAAACCCCGTAAAATACGAGGACTATCTTGATCTGGCGCTGGCCTACCGCCTCTGGAAGGGTGATGACTACACCACCGGTCTGAAAAAGGCTACCGAGGAGCAGGAGGTCAACACCGCCGGCCTTTGGCACACCGCCTTTGACGATGCCAACAACACCGGTAAGCTGCTGATTGAAATGTTTAACCGCGGCTGGAAGCTGGAGGATTTCTTCGTTGCCCGCGAGGCTTACGAAGCAGAGCGCGCTGCCCGTCAGGCAGAGCGTGCCAAGCACCATAACGGTTACAGAAGATGGTAAAATTTTAAAGCGCATAAAAAAAGCTATCACCGGGCTTTGCCTGCTGATAGCTTTTTTGCTTTACATGCTGTTTATCTTTTAATAACGGCTGAAAACACCCTGCACCTCGCTGCGCTCCTGCGTCCGCAAAAGTGCTAATTGCAGCAAAAGGCGTGCCTTTTGCGGATTAAGGTTATCCGCATACAGGAAGCCCTGCTCCTGCCAACGTTCCAGACCTGCGGCAACAATACCGCTGCCTGTGCGGCTGGAACGCACAACCACAACGCCGCGGCTGACAGCCTCCGCCAGCGCCGCCTCCACCGCCTCATGAATGCTGCCCATGCCGCTGCCGGCGTAAATAAGGCCACGTGCGCCTGCCGCCAGTGCCGCATCCACAAACACGCGGTCCTCACCGATATGCGTGTAGATGATATCCACGCGCGGCAAAGCAGTAACACCGGTTACATCAAACTCGCTCTGCAGTGTGTGCGGACGCATGCTGCGGTAGTAGTAATGCACCTCACCGCCGACGATGAAACCTAAGGGACCGCCGTTCAGTGCCTTAAACGTCGCCACATTTGCTGTGTTGGTCTTAGTAACATCACGACCACTGTAGATTTCATCGTTCATCATCACCAGCACTCCCTGCCCGGTGCTTGCAACGTCTACAGCAACCTTAACAGCGTTGATGATATTCAAAGGTCCGTCGGCACTGACTGCGGTGGCAGGACGCATTGCGCCTACGAGAACCACCGGCTTAGCGCTCTTCACCGTCAGGTTCAGGAAGAAGGCTGTTTCCTCCATAGTATCGGTACCATGGGTAATAACAACGCCGTCGACATCCTCCTGCGCCAGCAGCTCATTGCAGCGCTGCGCCAGGCGCAGCAGTAAAGCATCGGTAAGACTGCTGCTGTCGATGTTGCACAGCTGCTCGCCGCTGATATGCGCCAGCTCGCCCAGTTCAGGCACACCTGCCAGCAAATCGGCAACGCTGTAGGCACCGGCAGTATAGCCTGTCATCTGGGTGCCGGAGGAAGCCTTGCCGGCAATAGTGCCGCCGGTTGCTAAAATTACAATGTTCTTCAACTCAGTTTTTTCCATCAGCCTGACCTCCATCAGTCCTTCTGTCAGCTTCGCAGCCAATGCTTATTTTACCAGGCCCTTTTCCTGCAGATAATCGGATACCATATCTGCCGCTTCGGCAGTAATCTTAATGCATTTAGTTCTGTATTCCGGCGTACCGAAGCTCAGGCGGTTCAGTGCTCTGCAGCAAGAAGCACCGAAATGTTTGGTAAAGCGCTCATGAAACTCATGTGTATATTTATAGACCTCTGTCTGATGCTTTTCGGACGGATCCAATCTGCCAACGCTAGAGCTGATAACCAGGCAGGAGCCGCTCAGCGCACCGCACACGCAGCCGCTGCGGCCGATACCGCCGCCCATGCCGGATACCATGCGGATTGCTACATCCGGCAGGCCCAGCTTTAAGCCATCGTTACACGCCTTAACTACGGATTCAACGCAGTTATTGCCATCGTTATGGTACTGCTCTGCTAAATCATAAATTTCCTTCATATCTTATCCCTCCAAAAAACAACCTAATCTTGTTTATTTTAGCAAGCATGAGGCAAAATAGCAAGAAAAATGCTGTGACCGGCAAGCCACAGCATTGTATATCAAAGTCCGAACATAGTCTTAACCAACTTCGTTCCGCTCTCAGTTTTAAAAACACGCTCCACAGCCTTGGCAATATTCTCCTTCGGCGTACCGTCCTCATAAAAATTTACTATAAAATCAGCTTCCACAAGCAACTGATAATCAAGACCGTCAATCATATTATATGTATGGTGATGACCGACAAGATAGCAGATGCGTTCAATTTTTTCAGGGGCATAGCCAACCTTTTGCAAAAGCTCGCGTGCTACCGCAGGTCCTTCCTGCTCCTGAATTTTGCCTGTGCAGTGACCGGCACCGTACTTGGCCTCGCCGGGTTTAATACCGCAGTCATGCACAAGACCGGCCGCCTCCACAAGCTCTGTCAGCTCTGCATCCGCAGCCTCGCTCTCAGCCAGCTGCTTGGCCAGGCTGGCAACCTTGATAAAATGCTGGCAGCGGCGTGCATCTCCGGCAAAAAAAGCTATCATCTCATTATATAAAGCAACGTTTTTATTCATAGCATTCACTCCAATCCGACTAAAATACGATTCAATCTTATTTTGGCCTAAACAATGCAGCTTTGCAAGTTTTTCGCCATAATAATATTATAAAAGCATTCTCCCCACAACACACAGAAAAGCGCTCTTAGCCTGCATTACGCAAGACACCGAGCGCCTTCCTGTTTTATTAGGGAGTTTGATTAGGGAGAAGCAAATTATTTTTCCTCAATAGGATAATCCTGCAGAGCATCATAGCCTGTTTCACCGGTACGAATCTTAACAACATCCTCAACATCATAGATGAAGATTTTGCCATCGCCGTATTTGCCGGTATACAAAACCTGCTTAGCAACATTGACTACTGCTGCAACAGGAATTGCGGAAACAATCATTTCAACCTTTACCTTCGGCAGCAGGTGAGCAGCAACCTCAGCACCACGATACATTTCTGTGGACCCCTTCTGGATGCCGTAGCCCAGAACCTTAGTAACAGTCATGCCGGTAATTCCCAGCTTATCTAAAGCACTCTTCAATGCTTCGAAACGATTTTGCGAGGTGATAATAACAACCTTGCTCATCTTTACTGCGCCTGCAGGCTTAGCTGCAGTTTCTTTGACCGGAGTAACATAGGTAGTAGTAACAGAAGTCTGTGCCTCCAGCGAAGTTTGCATAAAGTCGGCATAGCTGCTGAGCAGACCGTGCTCTTCCATATCCAGACCTTTGATTTCTTCGGATTCCTTAACACGCAGGCCGAAGAGCTTATCAAGAATTTTAAAGATAATCGTCATGGTAACCGCAACATAGATTGCTACAGTAACAACACCGATAATTTGTTTTACCAGAAAATCAGTACCGCCGCCATAGAAGAGGCCGCCGTCAAGAGCGAAGAGACCGGTTGCGATAGTACCGAAGGCACCACAGATACCGTGCACAGAAATTGCACCAACAGGATCATCAATCTTCAGCTTCTGGTCGAAGAATTCAACAGCAGCGACTACCAGCACACCGGCAATCAGGCCGATGATTAAAGCGCCGGCCGGGCTTACCATATCGCAGCCTGCGGTAATTGCTACCAGACCAGCAAGCACGCCGTTCAGAGTCATAGAAACATCAGGCTTGCCGTAACGAATCCAGGTGTAAATCATAGTTGCGGTAGCAGCAGCTGCTGCAGCCATGTTAGTGGTAATGAAGATAGCACCCATGGAAACCAGAACATCATCACCGGTTGCACAAACGGTAGAAGCACCGTTGAAACCGAACCAGCCGAACCAGAGAAGGAAAACACCCAAGGCACCAAGCGGAATGCTGTGACCGGGAATAGCGTTTACCGTACCGTCGGTATTGTATTTGCCGATACGCGCGCCAATCATCTTGGCACCGACGAGAGAAGCAACGCCGCCTACCATATGAACGGCAGTAGAACCGGCGAAATCGTGGAAGCCCATCTGTGCGAGCCAGCCGCCGCCCCAAATCCAGTGACCGCTGATCGGATAAATAACAGCACTGATTAATACGCTGTAAATGCAATATACCAAGAAGTTGGTACGTTCTGCCATAGCACCGGAAACAATGGTTGCTGCAGTAGCACAGAACATCGTCTGGAAGATAAAGTAGGCTGTGCTCGGATAGCTGGCACCATAATCGCCTTTAACGAAGAAGTCCGGCGCTCCGATAAAGCCGCCGATATCGGTACCAAACATCAGGCCAAAGCCCAGAACCCAGAAAACGATGGAACCGAGGCACATATCCATGACGTTCTTCATGACGATGTTGCCAGCATTTTTAGCTCTGGTAAAGCCTGTTTCAACCATTGCAAAGCCCGGCTGCATAGAGAATACCAGGAAGGCACCTATCAGCACCCATATAGTATCGACAGATACATATTTGTCCATTTGTAAACACCCCTCAAATTATAATATTTTTTAACGCGTCATTGAGCAGCGCTCACATGGCATTAGCTAAAGAAAGAGGGGCGTACCCGATTTTTCGGATACACCCCATTGTGTATGAGTTTTATTGTTTATATTATATCTTTATATTTCGTTATTCTCTTATCATCAAGACAAACTAGAAAGTGCCAGATGCGAGGAATGGCGACGACGGCGTACAATCTTGTACTCCTCACCCTTCGGGTATTAGCACGACCGACATGTTCTCGCTTCGCTACGCTTGCGACAACATGGGTCTTTGCGTCAGTAACCATGACGAAGCAGATGGTGCTTTATCGTTTGTCCTAGTACGTCAAGAAGATTTGCTGACGCAGATGCTGCCTTATTCGGCAGCCGCCTTTTACTCGTTTACGCCGAACAGCAACTCTCCATAAGTCGGATAGTCGAGATACTTACCACCGGTCAAAGCTTCGGCAGCATCAACAGCACTTCTCAGCTTGCCCATTTCTTCAAGAACGGTATCGTGATAGTACAGAGCCTGTTTCTCGCTGTCGCCGATTTCTGCTGCTTCCTTCAAGCCATCTTCCAGCTTCAGGGAGGATGCATACATTTCGCCGCCCAGCTTGCTCAGCTTATCAGCAAGTGCGCCTTCAAAGCCTGCGCTGACGCCGGCAGCCTTTTTATCCAGTACTGCTTTGGTCAGATCTTCGGTGTAAGCGGTAACTGCCGGGAGGATATCCTTGTGGAACATATCCAGCATGGTTGCTGCTTCGATAGAAATCGTGGTGCTGTAGTTCTCCAGCAGGATTTCTACACGAGATTCAACTTCGGCTTTAGTGAAGATATTATGTTTTTCGAACAACTCGATGTTCTTTGCATGACCCAGATACGGCAGAGCCTCCGGAGTAGATTTAAGGTTCAGCAGGCCACGTTTGGCAGCTTCCTCAACCCATTCGTCAGTATAACCGTTACCGTTGAAGACAATGCGTTTATGAGCCTTGTAGGTTTCTTTAACCAAATCATATACTGCTGCTTCCAGGTCAGGAGCATCTGCCAGCTTATCGGCAAATTCATCCAGCTCTTCGGCAACGATGGTGTTCAATACGATGTTGGGGCCGGCGATGGAGAACATGCTGCCCAGCATACGGAATTCAAATTTATTGCCGGTGAAGGCGAACGGAGAGGTTCTGTTTCTGTCGGTGTTATCCTTAACCAAAGCAGGAATGGTATCGTCGCTTACCTTGATGTAGCTTTCCGGGTTGCCGTTGTAAACCTTGTCTGCTGCAATAGCTTCGAGAACTGCAGTCAGCTCAGTGCCAAGGAACATGGAAACGATAGCCGGAGGAGCTTCGTTAGCGCCCAGACGATGGTCATTGCCGGCGCTGGCAACAGATACACGCAGCAGATCCTGATATTCATCAACAGCTTTGATGATTGCTGCCAGGAAAGTCAAGAAGCGCAGGTTTTTGTACGGCTCCTTGCCGGGATCCAGCAGGTTCAAGCCTTCTTCCGTAGATAAGGACCAGTTGTTATGCTTACCGCTGCCGTTTACACCGTCGAAGGGTTTTTCATGCAGCAGGCAAACAAGGCCATGACGCAGAGCAACACGTTTCATGAACTCCATCATCAGCTGGTTATGGTCAGAGGCTACGTTGGTAGTTGTGAAGATAGGTGCCAGCTCGTGCTGTGCCGGAGCAACTTCGTTATGCTCGGTCTTGGCGAGTACGCCAAGCTTCCACAGCTCATCGTCCAAATCCTTCATGAAGGAAAGAACTCTTTGTTTGATAATGCCGAAGTAGTGGTCGTCCAGCTCCTGCCCACGCGGAGATTTCGCACCGAAAAGGGTTCGGCCGGTGTAAACCAGGTCTTTACGTTTTTCCCACATTTTTTTATCTACGAGGAAATATTCCTGTTCCGGACCAACAGTACTGTTGACGCGGATGGTATCAATGCCGAACAGCTTCAGCAGCTTGCAGGCTGCTTTGCTGGCTGCATTCATGGAACGCAGCAGCGGAGTCTTTTTATCCAGCACTTCGCCGGTGTAGGAGCAGAAGGCTGTAGGAATGCACAGGCAGTTATCTTTGATAAATGCATAGGAGGTCGGGTCCCATGCTGTATAGCCGCGAGCTTCAAAGGTTGCACGCAGGCCGCCGGACGGGAAGCTGGAAGCATCAGGTTCGCCCTGAATCAGCTCTTTGCCGGAGAAGTCCATAATAACACGGCCTTCAGCAGTAGGAGAAATGAAGCTTTCATGCTTTTCAGCAGTAATACCGGTCATTGGTTGGAACCAATGGGTGAAATGAGTGCAACCATGCTCCAGAGCCCAGTCCTTCATAGCATTGGCGATGATATTAGCAATTTCCAAATTCAGCGGAGTGCCTGCCAGCACTGCTGCCTTATATGCCTTATAGGTTGCAGTCGGCAGACGGTCCTTCATAACGCTTTCGTTAAAAACTAAGCTGCCAAACAGTTTCGGTACATCATTCATTGTAAAACCTCCCTAATTTCTCTCTGAGAATTTCCTTGGGTTTACGAAGAGTAAACCCCTCATTTAAAATACAGTTTTTTGTGCTTTACAGATTTTCTTCTCTCTGGCTCTGTAAATAAGAAAGCACCGTCAGCTGCGCCTTGCGCTGCTACGGTGCTTCGTTGCACTTATCATGGGTAAGAAGATAATTCTCACCGCTGATATAAAAGAAAAAGCAACCACGAAGTTTAGACCTTTCGATCCAACAACCACGTTGTTGCTTTATGCGCTTATTATAATACTAGGATTTGAATTTGTAAAGGGGGTAAGAGGAAATTTTTTTATTTTTTTTCTGCGTATACTAAAAAAGTATGCTTATTTTCGACTACAACAGCAAGAATTTTTATCAGATATAACTGATAAAAATCTAAAATCATGAAAAATTTCAGTTATATCTGATATAAATTTGATTTTCGTCTTGAATTTAAGATATAACTGATATATTATATAGATAGTGAGGTGATTTACATGATTAAAAGAGAATCTTACATGAAAAAAATCCGCCCATTCATTAACAGTGATTTAGTAAAAGTACTTACAGGTATCCGACGTTGCGGTAAATCTGTTATGTTAGATCTTATAAAACAAGAGCTGTTACAACAAGGAGTTACTCCCCAACAGCTTATTTCCTATAATTTTGAAAATATGAGCTTTGCCAGGCTTTGCAATGCCCAGGCTCTTCATGATGAAATAATAAGCCAAACCCAAGCTTTAACAGGAAAAATTTATCTTTTCTTTGATGAAATCCAAGAGGTAAAAGATTGGGAAAAATGTATTAATTCCTTACGTACAGAGCTTAATTGTGATATTTATATCACCGGTTCCAATGCCAAGCTCCTATCCGGTGAATTAGCCACTTATTTAGCAGGACGCTATGTAGAATTTGTTATTTATCCTTTTTCATTTTCTGAATTTATTGAGCTATATAATACTATACAGCCTAATACAAGTGAAGCAGACTGCTTCAAGAAATACCTGCACTTCGGAGGAATGCCATATTTGGCAGCCCTGCAATATAACGAAGCTGCCTGCAAACAATATTTACAGGATGTATATACATCAGTAGAACTGAAAGATATTGTACGCCGCAACAATATACGTGATGTTGACATGCTTGAACGCATACTTACCTACATAACTGCAAATATCGGTACCATTTTTTCTGCAAATGTACTTTCTAAATATTTGAAAAGCGAAGGACGCAGTATGGCAACAGAAACCATTATCAACTACGTTAAAGCCTGCACCGATGCTTTTCTGTTTTATCAGGTAAAACGTCAGGATATACAAGGTAAAAAGCTGCTTGCTATCAACGAAAAATATTATGTCGCTGACCATGGCATCCGCGAAGCAGTCTTCGGCGGCAACATGAAGGATATCAATCTCATTTTAGAAAATATCGTTTATCTGGAGCTTTTACGCCGTGGTTATAAGGTGAGCATCGGCAAGTTAGATACCAAAGAAATTGATTTTATCTGTGAAAAACAGGATAAAAAAATTTATATTCAAGTTACGTACTTATTGGCTGCAGAAGAAACTATTCAACGTGAGTTCGGTTTTTACAATGAAATTACCGATAATTATCCGAAATATGTGCTTTCACTCGACGAATTCGATATGAGCCGTAATGGTATTATCCATAAAAATATCAGAGATTTTTTGACAGATGCATCTATATAACTGTTTAGAAAAATACCAAATTTAACATTATTAAAACCGTTACGTATACTCTTCAGCAGGATTTTTGCGTTCTGTAAAGAATTGTACAGTATAGAGTATGCAATGCAAAACGCAATATAACTAATTGCCAAGGAGGAACCGCTATGGAATTAACCGCTGTTGCGCAGCTGCGCCGCATGGTGCTGGAGCATTTATCCCGCTACACCTGGAATAACGAGTTGCCTGACCACGTCTACGATATTCTGCAGGAGGTACGCGAGGATACTCCGCGCTACCGCTGCTGTGTTTATAAAGAAAGAGCCGTACTGAAAAACCGTATTGATATGGCGTTGGGGCAGGAGTGCTCCAGCAATATCATCGAGGCTGCCAAGCTGACGCTGAACGAGCCTGAGCGCACCGATTTGCCGATTATCGACGTGCTCCCCGCAGCCTGCGACCAATGCCCGATTGATGCTTATTACGTTACCGATATGTGCCGTCACTGCATCACCCACAAATGCATGAATAACTGCCCGAAAAAGGCTATCAGCATTATTCAGGACCGTGCCTTTATCGATAAAACGAAATGTATCGAATGCGGACGCTGCAAGCAGATGTGCCCCTACGGTGCGATTATCGAAATCCATCGTCCCTGCGTGCGTGCCTGCGCCATCGGTGCCATCAGCATCGGTGAAAACCGTAAGGCTGTAATTGACTACGAAAAATGTGTTTCCTGCGGTGCCTGCCGCAACGCCTGCCCCTTCGGTGCTATCGACGAGCGCAGCAATATCATCCGCGTTATCCGTGAAATCCAGCAGGGCAAGCAGGTTATCGCCCTTGTGGCACCTTCTATCGTAGGCCAATACGGTTTGAAGATTACTATGGCGCAAATTTACGAGGCACTTCAAAAAGCAGGCTTCGCTGAAGTCGTAGAGGTTGGAATCGGCGCCGATATCACCAGCGTTAAAGAAGCAGAGGAATATCTGGATAAGGTTCCTGCCAAGCAGGGCTTTATGACCAGCTCCTGCTGCCCTGCCTTCGTTAAGCTGATTAAAACGCAGGTGCCGGAGGCTGCGGATAAAATTTCCGACACTCCCTCCCCCATGCTCACCTGCGCTGAGCTGATAAAGGAAAAATATCCTTATGCCGTTACCGTGTTCATCGGTCCCTGCATTGCCAAAAAGGTGGAAGCACGCGAGCACCGCGAAACCATCAACTACGTGCTTTCCTTTGAAGAGATTATGTGCATGCTGGAGGGCAAGGATATCAAATTTGCGGAAATGAGCGGCGATGCTGCGTATGAGCGTGATGCCTCCAAGCTCGGTCTGAGCTTCCCGCTGACTGCCGGAGTAAGTGCTGCCGTGCAGGATACGGTTGCCGCTATGGGCGGTGAGGTGCATAACGCACAATACTGCTCCGGACTGGACAAATGCCGTGATACGGTTAAGGCTGCTGCCGCAGGCAAGCTCGACTGCAGCTATATCGAAGGCATGGCCTGCCCCAACGGCTGCATCGACGGCCCTGATACCGTAGGCGACTTCCACATCACGAAGGTTGCCCTGACGAAATATGCTGCGGCAGCCCCCAACAAGCAGGCTGCCCAAGACAAGCACACAAAATAATAATTTAAAGCCTATCCCTTCTGTCATGCCGGCAGAGGGGATAGTTTGTTAATAGCAGGATTTTAGTCTGCTAAAATCATAGAGTGCGTTCTACTGCGCACTAAAAAGAACGGAGATTCCCAAGCAAATGCAAAACACCCGCTACATCGGGCACATTGCTGCCCTCATTACAATTGCTACCTGGGGCACAACCTTTATTTCTACAAAGGTTTTACTTACCGGCTTTCAGCCGCTGGAAATCCTTTTTTTCCGCTTTATTATGGCCTTTTTCGCCCTTTGGCTGGCCTATCCCCAAATGCTGAAAACAGATAAAAAGCAGGAGCCTGTTTTTATGGCCGCAGGCCTTTGCGGCATCTGCCTCTACTACCTTTTGGAAAACATCGCCTTGACCTATACACAAGCCTCCAACGTTGGCGTAATCGGCAGCACAGCGCCTTTCTTTACCGCGCTGCTGGCGCATTATTTTATGCGTTCTGCCGGCAGTTTAAGCAAGCAGTTCATCATCGGCTTTTTTATCGTGATGAGCGGTATTGCCTGCATCAGCTTCAATGGTGCAGCCATGCAGCTCAATCCGCTGGGTGATTTGCTAGCGATTTCCGCCGCTGTCGTGTGGGCGTTTTATGCTCTGCTGACGAAAAAAATCAGCAGCTACGGTTATCCTGTTATCCTCGCCACACGCAGAACATTTTTCTACGGCATTCTCTTTATGGTGCCGGCGCTCGGTTTTCTGGATTTTGAACTGAACCTGGCACGCTTCGCCAATACTACCTATCTTTTCAATATCGTCTTTCTGGGACTGGGCGCTTCCGCACTCTGCTTTGTCACCTGGAATTTGGCAGTTAGGGAGTTGGGCGCAGTAAAGGCCAGCGTTTATATTTATATGGTGCCCGTCATCACCGTCATTACCTCGGCGATTGTCCTGCAGGAAAAAATCACTCTGCTGGTAGCACTCGGTACCATCCTGACAATGACCGGCCTGTTTATTTCAGAATACCGCCCGAAGAAAAAAATAAAGTAAGAAGGCAAACAAATACGCCCTAGGCATCAACAGCCTAAGGCGTATTTTTATTTATTCTGCATATAATAATTAATAAAGGTCTGCGCAACCTGCGACAGCTCTCTGCCCTTAACTATAGACAGTGTCATCTCCAGAAACAAGCGCTCATCCTTGATTTCCTTGCGGATCAGATTCGCTGGAAACAATTCTACAGCCGGTGCCGGTACAATTGCCACACCGGTATTTTTTTCTGCCCAGGCTATGGCCGAAAGCTTAGTAGTATTAATACTCATAACCTGCGGTAAAATGTGTGAATCCGAGCACACAGAAAAAAACAGCTCAGAACAGCCACGCGAAAGACATAACGGAATGTCCTCCAAATCATCCAGCAAGATATTAGGCTTATCATTTTTCAGATACGGGCTATCCTTATGAAAAAGCGCAACCAGACGCTCTTTACGGCTGAACAGCGTTTCAAAGCGTTTAGACTGCTTTAGGGGTGCATTGGCAATGCCTATTTCTGTTTTCCCCTCCAAAAGCTGCTGGGTTTGTTCGTCAATCGGCACCTCATACAGCTCATAATTAATATGCGGAAACTCTCTGTAAAAATCACTCAAAAAGTTTTTAATAAAGTTTATTGACATCGAAGGTGACAGACTGATGCGCAGCGTACCGCTAAAGCCTGCCTGACAGTCAACTATCTCCTTCAGAGCGCTGTTTTCTGCCGAGCAGATATACTTAGCCTTGTTATATAAAATACAGCCTGCATCCGTAAGCTCAATGCTGTGACCGCCACGGCGCACATGCAGCAGCTGCGTACCAAAACGCTTCTGCAGCACCTTAAGCTGATTACTCAGCGCCGGCTGGGCAATCGCTATCTGCTTAGCTGCGGCAGAAATACTGCCGGCTTCAACTATGGCAATAAAATTGCGGTAATATTCTATGTCCATATAGGGTTCTCCTTTACTTCTCTCTGCCTTTATTATAATATACAGCAATATTTCTGAGTACTTTTTTAGTTTTTAAAATTAAATTTTTCATAAAACCAATGACAGCATATGCAAAACGCATATAACTCCAATAGATTATTTTTATAAGTGATTAGGAATAAAAGTATAAGTTTTTCGTTTTTTTCTAAAAACAGACAACTATATATCATGAATTATCCTGTTCCCGCATCAAAGAACGAGTTAACGTATATGCATTTTTTATATGTAAAATGTATTTTCCGTATTTTACTTTATATGTTGATAGATTTAAACTGTAAGCAGATAAGGAAATTTCCAAAAAAGAAAAGAGGTTTTTGAAATGCTGGATGCAACACGTTTGCGCACCCCCTGCCTATTTGACAAAATAGTCAGCGCGGACGAAGCAGCCACACTGATTACCGACGGTATGAATGTCGGTGTCAGCGGCTTCACCCCCTCTGGCTATCCTAAGAAAACCACACTTGCTCTCGCTAAAGCCATCAAGGCCGGCAAAAAATGCCGTATCAATATTTGGAGCGGTGCTTCCGTCGGACCGGAAATCGGAGAAACACTTGCCGAAGTCGGCGGTATCAGCGGACGCATGCCTTATTATGCAGCCTCCAACAAAACACTCAGCCGCCAGATCAACACCGGCAGCGTAACCTATATTGATCAGCATTTAAGCCACTTTGCCCAACAAATCGACTACGGCTTTTACGGCGATGTTGATGTTGCAATCGTTGAAGCCGCTGCTATTAATGCAGACGGCAGCATTGTTCTCGGTTCTGGTGTCGGCAACACGCCTATGCTTGTAAAGCATGCAAAAAAAATTATCGTTGAGGTCAACACATCTATCCCGCTGACGCTGGAGGGAATGCACGATATTTACATCTGCAGCAAACCACCTGAGCGCACCGAAATCCCTATTTATCATGTCGGCGACCGCATCGGTTCTCCTTATGTAAGCTGCGGACTTGACAGAATTACCTGCATCGTCGAATCAGACATTGTCGACCATGTACGCAATTTAAGCGCTCCTGATGACACAAGCAAAAAAATTGCCGCTAACCTGGTTGATTTTCTGGAGCACGAGCAGCGCCACGGCCGTCTGCCGCAGCAAATGCTGCCGTTGCAGTCCGGCGTAGGAAGCATAGCCAATGCTGTATTAATGGGTTTGGCAGAATCTAAATTTGAAAATCTTACTATGTACTCGGAGATTTTGCAAGATTCTGTTTTCAAAAGGCTGTCAAAACAAATGACGTTATTACGGCAGATTTAAGCGTTGCGGAACGTCAGATTGCCCGTGTAAATGAAATGAAGGCTCACCGTGACCAGCACGCAGTAGATGCTTCCCTGAAAGCTCTGAAGGAAGCTGCCAATGGTGAAGCTAACCTTATGCCTTATCTGATTGATGCTGTTAAAACCTATGCAACCTTAGGCGAAATCTGCGGCGTACTGCGCGAGGTTTTCGGAGAATACCAGCAGGGAGGTAATTTGTTTTAAGGCTAAGGCAGGTGTTTACGTTGCATTTGGCGAATACCATGGCAATAGTTAAAATTAAAGCAAAGGCAGGTATTTACAATGACAACTAAAGCATTAGCAAAATTTACCGCAGAATTGTACTACGAAAAGCTTTCTGCTCACAGTATCGAAATGGCTAAAAAATGTCTGCTGGACTGGCTGGGAATTGCTATCCGCGGTTCGCAGGAAAAACCGGTACGCATCATCCATGATGTTATTCTTCAGGGCGATGCACCGAAGGCGAATATCTTCGGCAGTATCCCTGCAAAAAAGGCTAGCGCCCTGAACGCTGCCTTTATCAACAGCGCTGCTTCCCACAGTCTGGACTTCGATGATTTGCATAACCCTTCGATTATCCACCCGGCCTGCGTCGTTGTTTCACCCGCGCTGGCTGTCTGCGAAGCAGAGCACAAAAGCGGCAAGCAGCTTATTGCCGCTATATGCGCAGGCTACGAGGCCAGCGGCCGCGTAGGCGAAGCTGTAATCCCGGAATCCTACTTCTTCTGGCATACCACCGGTACTGCAGGCACCATCGCCGCCGGTGCTGCTGCCGCCAACGCCCTCGGTCTTGACGCACAGCAGACACTGATGTGCTACGGCAGCGCCGGTACACAGGCAGCAGGCCTGTGGGAGTTTTTAAAAGAGGGTGCCATGAGCAAGCCGCTGCACACAGGCAAGGCTTCCTACAGCGGTGTTCTCAGCGCTTATCTGTCGCAAAAGGGCTTTACTGCCGCCAGCGAAATTTTAGAAGGCGAAAAGGGCTTCTGCCGTGCCATGGTCAAAGAACCGCATCTGGAAAAGCTTACCGAAAGCATGAGCACCGACAAGCTGAAAATCGACATCAACTCCTTCAAGCCCTACGCCTGCTGCAAGCATGCTCACGCCGCTCTTTACGCCATTCAGGAGCTGCGCAAGGCTCATTCTCTGCAGCCTGAGGACATCGCTAAAATTAAGCTTTACGTCAACGATATTACGAACTATCTGATCAATAATCCGCAGCCGCAAACTCCCTACGGCGGCAAATTCAGTATTCAATATTGCTCCGCTGCCATGCTGAAGTTCGGCGAAGTAGGCATTGCGCAGTTCAGTGAGGAATGTATCCATAACAAAGAGCTTACGGATTTAATGCAGCGCATCGAGGTTATCCGCGATGAGGCTATGGAACAGCTTCATGCGGCAGATGCTTCCAAATTGGCTTCCAGAGTAGAAATCCAGCTGCAAAACGGACAAACACTGACAATGCAGGTTGATTATCCTAAGGGAGATCCGGAAAATCCTCTGACCTGGGAGGAGCTCTGTGCTAAATTTATGAGCCTTGCCGTACCTGTCTACGGTGAAGCTAAAGCATTACGTTTACAAAATTGGGTAGCAAGCCTTGAGCAATGCAGTGACGTTGCCCAAGCTTTGGACGCCTGTCTAAAGGAGGAATGATTTATGCAACCGGAAGAAATTATCCGAAGCGTAAAAGATATCTACACGCATAACGCTTTTATGCAGCACTGCGGCATAAAGGTTCACAGCATCAGCTGCGGCAAAGCTGCAGTAGGCCTGCGCATCGACCCTGCCATCCACACAAACCTCAACGGCAAGCTGCACGGAGGCTTGCTTACAACACTGGTGGATAATGCCACCGGCATCGCCTGCGCCGCTATGGGCAAGCGCGTGGTTACGGTATCGATGACCGTAGATTTCATCAAGGGCGCTCCTTCCGGTGCAATGGTAGAGGCACAGGCTGAGGTTGTTTCGCATAATGACCGTTTGATTACTATGCAGATTCATGTATATGATACTGATGCAGATACACTGCTGGCCACCGGCAGCTGCTGTATGCTGACGATTGCCGACTTCCCCCGAATTCCGGAAAAGTGGTAGATGTCAGCTCCGCAGGTAATCTATAAAACATATACCATAACAGCTTAACTGCTTTCGTTACAATGTAAAAAGGCGTTCTCCCCTGCGGGAGAACGCCTTTACTGTAAGAAAAAATCTTTGTCAAATTCATTCCGCCTTAATTGCTTCAACCTGCTCAATGGAAAGTGAAGTAGCCTTAGCAATATCCCCTACAGATAATCCCATGCTTAAAAGACGCTTTGCAGTTGCAGTCTTTTCTTTTGCCTTGCCTTCGGCGAGACCTTCAGCCTTAGCTTCTCGTCTTTCGTCTAACAAACGTGCTTCCAAAAGCATAA
>OLQT01000832.1_pt1 | contig 20797 bp, 27 predicted proteins | sample 1672651 | NCBI WGS metagenome assembly OLQT01 (sample SAMEA3136709, study PRJEB25190) | human gut metagenome | biome: human gut; feature: human-associated habitat; material: faeces | place: Austria | collected 2013 | reverse complement strand
ATAAATATCTACATTAATTTTATCTCGAATCTTTTGATTTTTAAGTTTAACAAGTGGCCTATAAAGATAATCTTCAATATCATGTAGTCTTATAACAAATGGTACAAATTTATTACAAACACCAATTTGTTTACCTCTACAATAAAGAATACCATCTTTTAATTCATAACCATATTTACCATTTGCAACGGTATGTTTTGTATGAATACTTATATCATCTATTCTTTTATAGAATAAATCAAGTATTTCATTAATAGTTCCAACAGTTTTCATCACTTTTCATAATCTCTAATTCCAACAACGTTTGCATGGAAAGGTAAACCATTTTTAGTTCTTTCATAGAACTTAACAGTTACAGACTTTCCGATAGGTGGATTATTAAGAATATCTAATCGTTCATTAACAGTACCAGTTAAAGTACAACTAAATACTAAATCATTAATATCATTCTTGAGAACTAATCTAACATTAAATCCTATTTTATCATCAGGATTTCCAGTGTGTTCAACACCAATACATTCAAATTCAGCATCGTCGAACTTTTTGAGTTTCATCATTGTAGCAGGACGAGAACCAAATTTATATTCAGTATGCAAATCTCTAATTATAGCTCCTTCAAAGCCACAATCAATACATTTTTGCATATAAGCTAACGCTTGATTATCATCATAAATAGTATCACTATTAAGAATAATAAGATTGAATTTATCCCACATTCCATGGCCTTCAGGAGTTAAATTTTCCCAAATTCTACCAGCCATTATATTATGAGATGCACTACTTTTCTTACTACGATATTCTTCCCAAACACTAAACCGTAATTTATCACGGTCTTTATTAGTTAAATCGGGAATACTTAAATCAAAATTAACAAATTGAAGTTTTTCATGGATAGGATTTCGAGGATTACGAGCAGCTCCACCAATGCTTGTTACTTTCTCACCACGAATATAAATCTCACCATCAAATACCATATTAGCATATTCAGGAAAACTATCATAAAAATCATTAAATAGTTGCTCGATATGCCAAATACGATAAGTAAGACCTTCTTTAGTTTTAATTACAGCATGATAATGTTTATCATCACGAACAAAACCTTCAAGACTAAATAAGTCAGTAGGTATAAATTCTTCAAGCATAATAACTGCTCGAACACCATTGATTTTAGGTTGAGCAATACAAGGATATTCGAACTTACCAATAGCAAACTTTTGTGCTTTCATAGGTTTAACACAATTATTTGCATCAGTATTATATTTAGGTAATCTCTTATCTATTTCTGCAAATAAATCATCTGCATTAGTAAGATAATTTAAAGGACTAATACCTAAATCAGAAAGACTTTTATATCCTTGTTTCTTATGTCTTTCGTAAACACTATTAAGTTCAAATTCAGCTTGTTCTCTATCAGTTTTTTTACTCTTAGCTTTAATTACAGGAGAATATGATGATGTTTCAGCACCATTTACTTTACCATAATAATAAGCTAATCGTAGAGATACTGTACCATCAGAATTAGTAACTTTTTCAACTCGACCCCACCAACGAACTAAACCGCCAGTTAAATCTCGTTTATATAAAACTTCATTAGGAATCATATCTTATTTTTTAACTTTTTCTTCAATAACAATAGCATATTGCGGTTCTCCAATACGAATCATAAGACAATTCCAACTTTCAAGAGGAGTCTTATGTTCAGTCATATCTGTAAGATTAAGTGGCTTAGCACAAAAACATTTATATGACCTTTCAATCTTATTATTAAGAGGATTCTTAATAGTTTTAGGATGTGGGAGAATACGCGAAAGAATAGGATTTATAGCTTCTAATGTTTCTTTATCATTAGCGCTAATATAAGTATCACCATCAAGAATGATTTGTGTATGTTTGAAACCATATTTATCCACAAATCGATTGATACTTGATTGGTCAGATAAACGAGAAAAATCATTCATCAATCTCGTATAACTTTCTTCATCCATAGGACAAAGATAAATCTTATTACCATTATCAAGAGTATTGATAAGATAGTTTTTGATTTTAATCTCCATAATAAATCTTTTTTAGAACATTATCAAAATGTTGGAATACTTTACGATAACCATAATCTTTAACCATATCAGATGGGTCTTTAGATTTATAATTATTCGTAAAATAAATTGGAATAGTATTATATCTACCTTGTAGTAGATGAGCTGCATTAATTCCAGCAGCATCAGTATCGAAAATAGTAAATAACTTTCCGCTTAAAGAGTACGACACCAATAACTTGTAGATGTCAGTAGGTAATACGATAGTTTCAGAAGCAGCAGGTATAAACAAAATATCATTAATACCTTTCTCATCACAAATTTGTTCAAAAAGTATTTTATCTTTATAACCTTTTATGAGAGTAATATAATTCGTTGGTTTAAGTTGATGTAAACACTCAATAGGACAACGATTATTAGTAATAAACTTAGTTTGACTTTTAAGTCTTTTTGGAAAATAAAGTTTATACTTATTTGGATTAACATTATAAACATAACAAGGGTCAGTACCACTATAACGATAAGGTGTTTGCCATTCATTAAGTCTATATCTATCAACAATAAATACTTTTGTATTTAGATTACTTTTCTTAATACCATATTGTTCCCAATAAATATAATCTAACTTATTTGGTTTACGAACATCAAAAGTAATTTCAAGATTTTGATTCTTAATATGTTCTTGTTCAGTTCGATTAAATTCAATATTAGTAACAATCTTATCAGAACAACGAAGAATTATGTCATTACATATATACACAAATCCTTCACTTGTTTTACAATTCTTATTAATAATATAACCTACAACTTCAAATATATCACCTCTAAATCTACCATCACCAAAATCTCTGCATATCAGTTTATCACCATAATACTTAAAAGATAATGAAGGATGTTTATCATTTCTTAAAGGGTTTCGTATTCTATCATTAGGACTACTAATGTTAAATCGGATTACATCTTCGGGAATACCAAAATATTTACTAAATATTGTAACTTGGTCAAGTGTATTGAGTATAAAATCTTTCATGTAATCAGTAGTGTAACTTGCTGGGCTTCGCTGCTGGGCTTCGCCCAGCACTCCGCTACCCGGTGGGGGAGTGGGTTGGACGCCCACTGGCAACGTTTCTGGCCGCGTGTATTTACCTGACCTATACTGATATACGTCTGTTAAATACAGTCTGTCAAATCAAAGGAAATTGGCCAAAAATACGGTATAACAACAAGTCTAATTTTAGCATTACCCAAAAAAGAAGGAGATAATAGAGTTTTACCTCCATTACCTCCTTTACAAGTTCCTGTTTTAGTAATATGATAAATACTACTTCGAGTACCTATCAAGAATGTTCTGAATATCCGACGAAACAACAGTAGCACCGGGAACGGGAGCAGGAGCACCTGCGGCAGCTTCACGATTTTTCGGAGTATCATCTTTTGCAAGATGAATTGTTTCACCAGCTTCAAATTCAATCGACGGACTTTGACCGGGAATAACACGTTCAACAAATCCACGATTAACAAACGAAGGAAAAGCTAAGAACTTATGCGTGTTATAATCTGCAACAAGTTTCATGAACAGTTTTACATTCTTATAAATAGGATTTTTCTCATCATCACCAACAAGGAGATGTTTGAAATATTCAAAGAAAGCAAGATACTGTTCACAACGAACCTTTGCAGGAGCAGCATAATCGAGTCCCGGACACTTACCAGCATTAACTGGATAACCTTTAAGACCCTTAAACTGATTTGCGATATGACGAAGCTGTCCATATACCTGCTGAATAATGTTAATAACAGTCTTTTCTTCAACAGGTTCGCCTTTCTTATTAAGAGTAGTAACCGGCTTAGCAGTAAATGTATAATAACGGTCTTTCGGATTTGCGTCAGTTTTACACTGCTTAAATTCGATAATAAGTACGGGGAATTTACAACCAGCATATTCCCATGTACTTTCGACACCTTTATCATCCAGCAGAGGTACTTCACGAATATCAATACGAACATCGTTAATTATACCCATACAAAGATTACCAAGTTCAGGGTCGGGCTTAAAAGCTAATCTCCGTTCAACAACCTCTTCTTCAAACATTAATGTTGTCGAACTAACTTTCGATTTACTTGTGTCTGCCATAATAATAATTAAAGTACTTTAAGTTATTAGACTAAAAAGAGGAGCTACTTATTCAATAACTCCTCTTTTTATAATGATAGCAAATGATAGATTTGTTAAATACTTTTAGGTATTAACAATTACAACTCGGCTTCCGGCTCGGTTTCGGGCTGCGGTTCCTCTTCCTGCTTCTCGTCCTCCAGCGTTACCTCTTTCGGGTCTACAAGCACATAGACTTTCTCATAGATAGTATCACCAACCTCAACAGGAATAAACTCACCATTCTCGTCCTTAACTTCCTCAACACCATACTCAACTCGCTTGGTAGCAAGAACAGCAGTACACATCTTACCGTCACGGCCTTTCTGAGTTTCAACCTCTTCCATAAGACCCTTATCAGCAAGAACACGCTCACCTACGGGAGCAGCATCCTTATCTTGCATAAGCATCTGCGACCAAACACCAGCGTAATTAAACGACTGAGGACGACCAGTACCTTTCGTATTACCAGCACTTGCAAGTTTGCAACCCTCGCTACCTGCCGAAAGAGCAATAAAGAAACGCTCATTAATCGAATCAGCATTAGGCATAGCAAACATAACAACACGGTCGCCATGACCACAACCGATAAGTGCAGAAGCCGAAGCATTCATCGTAAACTTATTCATACCACGAGCAGTAGTAATTGCCGGACGAATATCATTCGACGACTTCGTACCACGGTTTACAGCAGTCAGACCAGCAAGTTTAGCAGCAGAAAAAACAGACTTTTTCATAATTGTAATTTGTTTTAATTTATGAATATTTTATGAATGATAGATTGATGATAGATTTGCATTACTTTATTCTGTAACAGGAACTTCTTCAAATTCAGTATCTTCAGCTTGACGGTTTGCAATAGATACAGCTTGATGTAATTCACTATCAACGTAAATTCCATTTAACTTATCACTTGCAATAATTCTACCACCAAGCATGATAGACATTTTAATAAGATGAGTTTCCGGATGGGCGTTCCAATTAGCTTTACCTTTACTTTCAGTACCGTCAGATTTAGTACCAACGTACAAACCTGCATCAATAGCTTGTTGTAAAGTATAAGGTATTGCAATACTCTCATCACCACGAGTAAGTTCTACAAGAGCTCGACGAGTAGCATACCTAATAATTGGAATTTTACCTTCTTGTACTTGTTTATCAATATAATCAGCAGTATGACCATCATTAATTACAACAAAATCATCTTTCGTTTCTTTGTTATAATCAACAAGTTCATTTGCAAGTTCCTTTTTACAATATCTATATATGTAAAAAGGTTTAGTTCCATCTTCAAGAATCTTACGTTTAATACCGGCATCCGTAAGGACTTTATTAACAACATGAATACCAGTATATACTATCTCTGCTTGAGAAGTACTAAAAACGTAAATGTTTTGCATAGCAGCCATAGGATTAAGTCCCATAGACCGCCCACGTTCAACTTTGATTGCTGCGTCCCTATCAAGTGTCTTACCAAATGTAACACTTACCATAGGAGTAAAACCGAGTTCATTACCTAACAGCAAACATGTAACAATCGCACTCTTATTAACTACAAGTTCACTCGTTCCATCTTCTTTCTGAACTTGCTCCTTAAATCCTTTATTAAAAACAGGACTTTGAGCAATCCAATCTGCTAATGCTTCAGCTTGTTCAAATGAATTAATTTGATTAACAGCTAAAGCAACACTTCCATTTTTACTTCTTGTATTAACAAGAGCACCACTCACATCTTCATCAGTCTTTTCGACTGGCTTCATTTGTGGTTTATCCATATGCAAATATAGTAATTATAATTGTACCACCAAAGAAAATAGCAAGAAATTAACCGAAAATTTCACTAATATTATTAACCCATATCGGAACATTCTCGGAATCTTGCTGACGCTGGATTAACTTCTGTTTGTCCCTTGACCTAACATCTTTATCACCAATTTTGAAATCATCAATGTAAAGATTAATAATAACACAATTCTTATTAGGGTTCATATAATTATAAGTCTTACCTCGTGCGACACGTTGTCCGTGAGTATTAGAATTACAACTACCACCAGTCGTTATGACTTGTTCGATATTTTCTATCGTTAAACTCTCGTTAAGACTTTGTGCAGTAAATAAATATTTATAAGTACCATTCTTAATCCCTTCAATAGCTAACTTTTTAAGAGAAGTTTTACCTAATCGTTTAGGTTCACCATTCTTATAAGTATATGGAACACCAGTTTCAGGATTAATTACATACCTACTTTCAATAGCACTATGAAAAGGAATACCGTCTTTACTGAAATAATCAGCTAAATCAGTAACCATAGCTATTGATTCATTAAAACAGATAGTAGGAACACTATTAGTTTTAAGAATTTCAATAACAGCATTAATTTTAGGTCTGTTATGAATTAAAATATCATTACGTTGTCTAACAAAGTCTTTGAACTTTTTAGCACGTTCGTAAATATTATCGGGATTCCAAAGATTATTAATTCGTTTATTATAATCATTATCGAGTGGCATATCACGAGTCCAACCCATTAATGAAGCTAACATATTACGAATAACAGTAGGTTTAATAAAAGTACTATTGCCATTTCTATCTTTATAATTATAACCAGTAAAAGATGCAAGAACTAATGCAAAATCACTGTCGAAAACTTTATTACGAAACTCTTGATTAATCACTTTATGTAATCCACCAAATGTTTCAAGAGTTTCAGAAATCATATCAGAATATTTAGCATATCTAATTTTGTCATGTTCATCGAGTTCAATAGCTAAATTATATTCTGTACTATTTGAAATCCAACCTTGCGATACAGCTTCAATTTCAGTAATTTTATCAATTACTGGAGCACCTAATTCATTAAGAATAGATAATTGATTTTTATTTAATGTAGAACCAGTAAGACATAGAATAAATTTATACTCTATATTCTTAATAGCCATGAGAGTTTCACCTTGTAATAACTTATGAACTTCATCAAGAATTAGTAAATCAACTTTAATAGGAAGCTTTCGTTCTATTTTAAGTTTATTTACATGATTAATAAGAGTATTACTACTCATTATATCAATCCATTGTTCTTTCGGACAAAATTCAGTAAGATTATCAGCAAGATTTTTAGTAGTTACAGCATTTGGAGCGATAGCCATAATTGTTCGATTAGGATTAGCTTTAACCAGCTTACCAACAATCATAGCTGCTACTCGTGTTTTTCCAAATCTCATTATAAGATTTAGAGTACCTCGACCTTTGGCATCACGCCATTTATTACAAGATATTTCTTGTCTTTCGGACTTATCCATACTCTAATATCTCCAATAAACAGTAGGAGCATTTTCACGTTTAAGTCTTTCAATACAATCCATAATATATTGTGTTAGCATTTCACAATTACCAAAGTGCATTTGAAAGAACATTTCCTTTTGTAATTCCTCTACTGTTTTACCATAACAAATTTCATCAAATTCGTGCATAACACATCAATCACAATCACGCTTTACAATACTACCATCATGACTAATATATCTCCATTGATAACCATAAGCAGTTTTAGAATTACCTTTAGGAGTACAAGCCTTAACAATAGCGTAATAAGCGTGTTTAGGATTTGTTTTTTTTAGCTCAATAGTTAGAGCATTAGCAGCATCTTTAGTAGAAGCATAAGTAACTATATACTTTCCCTCTCTTGTAAACTTAGCTACACGCAAACCAATTCTATGATTTTTAACATTAACTGGTTTAATATCAGCTATTGCAAGACCATCAACTTCATGATATACAAGGTCACCATTCATATTAGTATTTTATTAAAAAGGTAAATCATCTCCATTTTCTATTGCACGTTTATATTCCTCTTCACTTGAAAAACCATACATACCCCAGATAGTATTGTTAATAGGAATGTCATTAGCAGGATTAATAAACGATACATTGTCATCTTCAAAATCAACTTCAAACAAACCATCTTCTTCAGGACTTTCAATAGGCTCTAAATGTTTATTATTAGACATAACACCAAATAAATCACCTTGAACCGCAACCATACCAGCAGTTTTCTTATTTTTACCATATAGAATCTTAGCACATTCTTTTTTATAATAACTAAAATCTATATGATAATCATCTTCCTCAACATAATCATTAAAAGGACAAACACTACATTTAGCTACAATTCGATTAATTTTACTTGGTTTATTTTTATCAATTTTTATAATAGTTCCACTACAATAAGATACATCAGCAATATAGAAACGATTAGATTTTTGAAGTTCTTCATCATGAAGTTCACCGTTTACAATACTACGATATATAATATTGAATTTAGCATCAGTCTTTTGACTAATACAATAATCATAAATAGCTTCTTTACTACTATGAATATGATTTTCTATTGTATCAGCATAAGGAACATTATATAAAAGAAATAGGTTAAGAGCTTTTGGAACAACTGGATAAGCATAACCTTTATTAAAAGCAATAGTTTCAATAAAAAGACCTTTACGTTTAATATAAATATCTTCAAGTTCAGCTATTGCTTCTGGCGTTTTATCAATCAATTTATCATAAGCATCTTGAAAACCTTCTTTAACAGCAATATAATTATTTACATCATTACGAAGATATTTTTCATAATTAGTAAATTCAAGTTCAAAATTATTATATTCTTGCCACCAATCACAACAAGCTTTATAATCAGCTTCTTGTTCAGGTTTAATGATACAAACAATACCATCAGTATTAGCAGATATAACTTTAATACCTTTGAGTTCCAATGCTTCAATAAGCATTAAAAGACAAAGTTGTAGATTTATAGTAACTTTATAAGTACATTTAGGGTCATAAAGATAATCATTTATATCTCTAAATGCACCATACATTCTGTTGATAGCAATCTTAAGACCTTCAGCCTTAATTTTATGACGTTTACTTTCTGCTAATAATTCATGATATTTAGTATTTAATTCTTCAGCATCAACTCGATTTTGATTTTTAGCAATTTGATATTCATTTAATACTTTCTTAGCTTCTTTCATTAATTTACTGCTAAGATGTTTAGCTTCAATTCGACTATCTTTTGTATAACCGACAGTAGCTCTGAAAGGATTTCTTTCGAGATGTTCGGGATAAACATCATAACTAAGAATACCATTAGGATAGAAACTACTAACATCCGCATCACGTAAACTAAATCCATCTGCAATTATTAATCCCGGTTTATCTTGACTATGTAAACCACCTAAAGCCATAGTATATACCGCATCACCAAATTGAAACTCGTGCTTAAATTTATCTTCATCTTTTGTACTACCTACAACGATAGTAGATTGTGCAACAGTACGAAGTAAATCATTGAGAATTTTAGTTTGAAATTTAAGTTTAGGACTTAATATACTGGAAACTTTAATTTTCCATCTATCAGTCTTAGTATCCATAAAATCTTTTCTATCAATACCGCTAAACTTCTCATAAAGAGATGTAGTAATAGCTTTACCAATAGAACTTCTTGACATATTACGAACATCAATTCCGAACTCTTCAGATATATCTTCTCGTAGTTCAATTTCAGCCTTTTGACTACGTTCCAGTTCTAATGTAATAAGAACATCATTTACATTATAATCACAAATATCATAAATATCCTCTTCTCTAATTCTACAATTATAAGCAATCGGTAGATTCTGAATACGATACCATTTTAAGCAAATAGCAACTTGTTTAAGACTGGTATAAGTCTTATCAAGATAAAGAATCTTTTGAATATCATAATCAGTAAAAGGACGTTTGTAATATTTCTTAAAATTAAGTAAACGACTATATCCTTTACCAAAATCTACACAAGCGCAACTATGGTCATATAGAATTTGTGTAATATGTTTACTTTCTTTCTTATTAAAACCTTTTACATCAAGATATTTATAATTATTAATAAAAATATCCAACATAATTTTATCATAATTATTACTGTTATAACCAGTAAGAATTTTATGTTGAATAAAGAAATCCATAATAAGTGGCCCATCATTTCTCCACTTACCAGTAGTATAATCAATCCAAATAACAAATTGTTTAGCACCCATTGCTAATAACAATTTAGCCTTTGCTTCTTTCAGTTCTTCAAGATTACCTTCTTTACCATTTTTAATAGCAAGACATCTTATATCAACAGCTTTATAAACGTCGATAAGTTTTTGGTCTGCTGTTTTAGGTATAAAAGTAACTTCAAATAGATTAGGATATATCTCTACATCATATTCATAAGCATTATTCATAATAATACTACTTTATCTGTAATAACGATATTCTTTACATAATTCAGCAAATATGTCACTAATTAAATTAAAAGATTTAACATATTCTGAATAACATTTGTTACGCATAATATAGGCTGGTGAATATATAGGAATTAATATAGCATCATTAAACCTAACTGGTTTATTAACAACTGATGCCATACTTTTATATTTTTCTTCTTTAAGGAACTGATAAACAAATTGTCCAACAGCAACAATAATAGTAGGTTTATATTTCCTAATAGTTGCTATAAAATTTGGATAACAAGTTTCAGCATAATGTTCAGTTGGTTCAGCACAAACACACTGAATAAGAGTTGATTTAATAGTCCAAGCAGTTAGTTTATAATCATTAATGAATTGACTAACTATTTTAGTTGAACGACCATTAAATATAGTTTGAGTTTTATAATCTGTAATAGTTGGTGTATCACCAACAAACATAATAGTACGCCTCAAAGTGGGCGTGCAACCTGCTCCCCCACCGGGTATTCGTCGATTAGCAATAGATAAATAACATCTTTCACAAGCATTACACATAATATTAATACTATTAAAAATATCAGATGAAACAGTCTGATTAATAAGATTATGTTTAATACTTCATAATAACACTTTTGCGAGCACGAGATAGAGCTACATACATAAGTTTATTACGAATATCGATATCATTTTCTCTACGACCAAATCTCGTATTTTGGAAAACAATATCTGTCAAATCTATTGCTACATTATCGAAAGTAGAACCTTGTGTTTTATGAACAGTCATAGAATAACCATAATCTATGTCTTTATTAATCCACTTGGTTCCTTGAATAGTTTCAATACTGAATTTAAGATTTGTTAAAAAACGATTCTTGAATTTATAATAAACATACCAACCATGTTGAACACGATTAGCAGCTCTATTATAAAGATGTGTTAGAATTTCCTTATATTTAAGAAACGAAGCATCTTTTGTATCTACGATAAGAAACGGTTGAGTTATATGACCATCATACATAGATTTAAGATTAACAGCAAATGTTTTAATACCTTCATCACTAATATAAGGTCTAATATCTTCAAGAATATAGTCTTCACTATTTAGAATGATTGGTTCTTTAAATTCATCAACAATGGTATTATAAGATAATACCAAATCATTAATATGAATTATATCAGCATCTTTACCAACTATACTATTACGAACAATACTATTCCAATCAGAAACAGCTTTATTCGTATAAGCAGTAATTCTAAAATGGTCTATATTCTTATGAAATGTATCTGAATTAAATTCATCAATAAGTCTTTGATTAAACATGGCTCGTGGAATAATTTCATAACCAATTCCATCTTGTATATTAGACCTATTTCGAATTATATAATTCAGAAAAGTATTTGTTTGATTTTTAATATCATCTCTTAAAAGACTAAATAGTTCAAGAAGAGGATTACCTTCTTCTTGTCGTACAATATCAGTAAGAACAACTTTATTCTTAACAGTAGCAAATGTTAAAGATATTTCTTCATTTACAGGTGGTAGCTGAAGAGAATCACCAACATAAAGAATCTTAACATTATAAGTAGTAGCACGATTTCGATTAAGTTGGAATAAATCCTTATTAATCATAGAACATTCATCAATCACAACAAGATTATAATTTTGTATCTTGCTTGGATTAAGAGGGTCAAATTGAGGATTCTCAATATCAAAATTCTGTAAATCAATATTAGGTTTAAGACCATGCAAACTATGCAAAGTCATACCTTTTCTACCTACTTGAGATTCAAGAACTCGAAGAGCTTTGTGTGTAGGAGCTGTAACAGTATAAGACTTATTAACAATATTATCGAGAAAATATCGAAGAATATAAGTATTATGAGTTATAATAAAATCTTTTGTTATAAAGAGTTTATCATTACCTTCTACTGCAATGCATGTGGTATCTGATTCATAATTTAATTTAACAATAGATTTAATATAAATATGGTCATTATATTTAGTAGTTTTAGACTTATAGGAACTATATTTATTCAAATGCTTTTTACTACTAAAAATAATATCGTTTGTTAAGATATGAATATTATAACAAATATTTGTATCACGTTTATCTTCATATACTGTAACAATATATCCTAAACTCCTACAAAGATATACAAAATCATCTTTAAGTTGTTTAGATGTAGTATTAAAACTAAATCTATTCTTTTGACCTACACAACCATCAGAATCCATTAAACCTTTAAGGAGTTCTTGTCTTTGTTCAATAGAACTTTCAAGATATTCAGTAGGAATATATTTATCAATGGATTTACATAATAAATTATAATCTTTTAATTTATCATTAACTATTTCAACATCACCATTAAATATAATATTAGTATAATTTTTATCAGAATGCCATCTATAATCAGCATTATCTAATAATTTAGCAACTTTTATAATAATATCTTTTTCATCAGAAGAAATTTCAATTTGATTTCTATAATTAACATATTGAGTTGTAAGACAACCATCACCAAGCAATATACCTAAAACATAGGGTGGTATATTGAATGATTTATGATTACCAATAATAGGAGCTACTGGGATAGCATATTTATATCCTATTTTATCAATATATAAATTATCAGAATCATTAAACAATTCTAACGTAGAAATAGTTTTAGAATATCTTAAATTATCACCGCTTATTCTATGATAATTTTGCAACATTCTTTTAGTACGAATTTGCCATAAATGATTCTCATCACATATAATAGTTCGTCCATCACTAAAAGTAATTTCATATAAAGGTCTTTTACCTTGAGGATATACACCTTTTACCTTTTGAAAACCTTCATACGGAGTAGCAACTAAATCTCCAATTTTAAGAGATTCAATAGAAGTCCAACCTTTGTTTGTAAGAACTGGAGTACCATTTAATAAAGCTTTGCCCGTACCAGCATAACCTTCAAGTGTACATTCAAGTTCATTACTAAAATACCAATCAGACAGCTTGTCGATAGCCTTCTGTTGCCCCAGATACAGTTGCGAATAATCGCCCGTGGCGGCCTGTTTTGGCCTCGCTGACGGCTTATTTTTGTTTGCCTTAACACTTGTAAGGTCTTTCAATTTATCTGCGTCCATATCGGCTAAAATGCAGTGTTTTGGATATACTCAAATGCCTTACTAATAAGGGTTTCGTAATGATTATTACTTATTTTATAAGTTTCAGGAGTAGGACAAACAAATATTACATCTTGTTTGTCAGTAGTTCGATTAACATAAGCTCTAACACCCATAACATTAGGAGTTGTAATCATAACAATATCGTAGTTCTGTAATAAAAACTCAAATATTATTATGAATTGTAGCGATAAGTCTAACTTTGTAAAAAAGTATCCGGGGTCATATCCTCGTTTCTTCAAATATTGAAGTAATTCCGGCATGACCACCGAATACTCTTTAATTGCGTCGAGAAGCATAATATTTTGGACTTAATCTTTTGAAAACTTTTTCGTTTCGATTATTAATACGTTCCATATCAAGTTTTCCTACTCCATTTTCAAGAGTAATCCAAATCTTCATTTTAGGAACAATAAGTTGCCAATACTTTTTCAAGTTTTCAATATCAGCTTCAGCAGCACTAAAAGGACGAATCGTAAACCAATCCCAATGTTCATTATCAGGTGTGCTAAATGCAAATGTAGCTTTCTGATAATCCTCATTTGTTATATCAATAGGATAACGTTCATTATCGACAATTCCATAAAACTCATTATCATAAAAAAACACCTCACACTTTATAGCATGAGGTGTCATATTTGAAGTTTTACTTCTTGTTCGATTAGTTGAATTTCTATTGATATTAGCTTTCTTTACAGGAACAAGTCCTTTAAGTTTACTAAAATCCATTTATCGACCACAACGAGAACATAAAGTATGAAGCATCTGTATAGTATTGTCATTATGAAGTTTTGTAAAATCTTCACGTTTGCACTTAACAACAGTACCACTGGTATTAAGTTTAATTTGGAACCAATGAGAATCTTTATCAAACTTCGTAACAACACCAACTCTATCATCACGAGAATAAAGTTGATACCTGTCTACAACAGAAAGACTTGAAATCTCAACAACTTCATCAACAACAGTACGAGTAAGAATAGTTTCAAATGCACCTTCATATCTGACTTTTACACCAGCGAACAGTGCATCACGAAGCGTTTTATATTTTCTATCCTCTTCGGGAACATCATCTCCATAAGGAATCGTATCATATAAACCACGAATGATTCCACTGAAATCACTATGAATAATCGAATAAGTTTTTGTAATAACCTTATCCTCTTGTTCAGTAGTAACTTCACCGATAAGTTTTGCAACTTTCTTAGAAGCATCAGCAATAGATAATATTTTACCATTATCAAGATAGACTTCGCTACGTTGAGGTACAACCTTTTTAACAGTAGAAAATTCACCTTCGTCAAGAATAAAATATCCAGCACGAGGTTTAGTTTCAATAGTAATAACTTTTAAGTCAAATGTCATAGCACTTATGAAATTTTAATTTGTTTAACTTTTACTTCCATTTCTAATTGTCTTTCTACTTTATCTTTACAAATCTGAACTAAATAATTAACATTATCATTGTAAAGAACAGTATCACGTTTTAGGGCTACTTCAAGACTATCGGTAATAGATTTACCACAATAATCTATTTCGTATTCAACTTTAACCCTAACTATATGTGTAGCAGGAGTTAATTGACTTTCTAATATCCAATAATTTTTAGTACCAATCTTAACTAATACTTTAAGTTCATTGGATGAATTATCAACATCAATAACACGACCATATCTACCTTTACTGGTTACGACTTGTTGGCCTACGTTTATCATTCTTCTTACTATAATTTTGATTGTTATCTTCTCGAAGATTCCTATTAGGTTTAGACCTTCTCTTATCTCCGTTATCTTTCGGATTAAGATATTTGTCTATCTGATTAGCATTGAGTTTAGGCATAAATTATTTACGACTAATAAAAGTTAAACAATCATTTGTCTGATATACACTTTCTGTAATCATAGTTTTAGTCTTATCACATTCATAATAAGTCTTTCGTTCAGTTCGTGACTTATACGAAGTTTTACTTTTACAATACTTACAAGCTCTACAACTATGAACTTGTATAATAGGTTGCTTACTCATACCATAATGTTAGATAGTTTTAATTCATATTTAATTAAGAGTTAATTTAGTAGTAATTTAAGTCGGCTTCGCTGCTGGGCTTCGCCCAGCGCTCCGCTACCCGGTGGGGGAGTGGGTTGCACGCCCACTTGTCGCGCGTGTTTCGTCATCATTAAAAAGACAAGAACGAGGAGTACTCTCGTTTCTTGTTCGTTGCTCGTCAGCACTAACAACAGCATTGCTAAATGAACGTGTTGAAACTTACATAATATCATTCCGCTTGGTACCAGCGTTAGCCTTATGAGTATCCATAAGTACTGTCACATTTTCAACTTACAGATTTTTGACAGTTTTGTCTGCAAGGTTGTGTACTCGTTTTGGTACACTCGCGTCCATCATTTGGACACTTGTAGCGAAAGCGGGAGTTGAACCCGCACGACCATTACTGGTCACAGGATTTTAAGTCCGGCGTGTCTACCATTTCCACCATTTCGCCTTAAATCACCACGATTAATAGTTCGTGGCCAACTATATTAGATAATAGTTACAGAACGAATCTCAACATCAACAGTATTAATGCCAGATGTTTTGATAAGTTCTTTAACTTTATCCGTAGCTATTTGTTCAATCAGATTATGTTTTTCACCATTCTCTGACCTATGAAACAAAATAGTAGGTTTAATTTCAGTTACAATTTTAAGCATGCCCCCACTGGAATAATTATTTCCAGCACAAGAACCAACTGTAAATCTAAACTTAATTGCTACTTTGCAAGTGTTTTGTGTCTGTTCCATAGTTTTACTTTTTGTTTGATTATTGTTTTTAGTCTTTTGATGAATTTTAGTTTAGCTTTTAATCTCAACAGATAGTTAATTTACATTTGAATCTTTTGTAAAAGTAATAGCTTTAACAACTATTTGTCTATCAAGTTCTAATTCTGCTAATGTTTTAGCTATAATAGGAATCGAAACTCCATTAGCATACATAATTGTAAAATAATACGGATACAGTTTAGCGTGAGAATTAGTATCATTAGCCATAAGAACTTTACTAACAACAATAATCGGAAGAGTGTAATCATTAGCTAAAACAGTTCCAGAAGGTAGAGTGATTAAAGTCATAATATTATATATTAGATTAGAATTTACATGAAAAAGAGTACCACTATTATCACAACAGAAGTACTCCGAGATGTCCATTTCAAAACATCAGCATTTGGAACACAACAATTCCAATGTGAGCCGTGTGTAGGATTCGAACCTATAACCTGCTGATTACAAGTCAGCTGCTCTACCATTAAAGCTAACACGGCGTAATTATAGATAATCAGCTGGACTTACACCAGCCTAAAATACAGTTAAGTCTCGACTTACTGCATCACCAACCAATCCATTGGGTGCATTTATATCTCTGCCATGATTATCTATAATAGTTGAACTATCAGGATTCGAACCTGAAATCTGAGAACCAAAATCTCATGTGTTACCATTACACCATAGTTCAAGAAAACAAGTTGTAAAAATAGTAGTTTAATATTGGATTGCCTATCGAGGATTTCTACTCATTACATATTTTATTATGATAATGTATTTACAACTTGTTGTATTAATTTGTTACTTATCATTTTTGTGAATAATCGTTACACGATATACCGGCCGACATTTATTACGTTCATCACCACCGACTACGATAGTTTGAACATGACTGATTTTGCGACCTTTTCCCATTTTACCAACTTTATTATTTTCGTTAGCACGAGTGATAGTGTAAGGCATAGTTCTTGTGTTTGTTTGTTTATTATTTATGATTCAAATATAATAATTATATATGGTATGACCAAACAAATCTTAAAATTTATTTTGCATCATCATATATAATAGTAAGTGAACCATCAGATTCCTCACGAGCTTTAATTTTATTAATAACTTGATTAATGACAATAGTTGCAATAGCCATTTTGTCTTTATCCAATGTTACAGGACAATAATCAATTAGTTTACGATAAATGTATTCAATTTGTTTCTTAAATATACTTGTAACTTCAGGTTCAAATTTATGAATATTATCGTAAGCCTTTTGATTAATAACAAATAGGATATATAACTGTTTATCATCAAAAGCAAGTCTATCTTCGATTTCTTTAACAACATCCAAAACCATTTGACCAGCATCTTGCTGACTTGTTTTGAAACAATTAATATTATCACAATTAATTCTATCGAGAACTTCTCGAACGATATTATAATAATACTTGGTCGAATGTCGATAACATTTACCAAAGATATTAACAACTTCTTCAAGAGCAAAGAACATAATATAACAATATATCATCGTCAGATTTGTCATCAGAATAATATCATTATATATACTTCTTTTCTTAAAATCTTTTTCTTGTTCAGTAGTCATATTTAGCTAATCTGATTTTTTCGCAGCTCTAATGACTTTAATTAAACATATTGTTGCAACAATCATAATAAGAATGATATTTCCAGTATTCCTTTCAGTTTTATAATTATCTGCATGAATACTATTATATTCAGTAACTGTCATAGGCCTAATAGCAGATAATGAACTACCTCGTAAATGTTCCGGTTCCACACTTGGAAATACTATATCAGCACCAACACCCGCAGGAGCATTTTCGACACGAGTCATTGTTGGATTAGGGTCTTCGAATTGAATAACACAATCTTCTAAATTTGGCATAATTTACATGACATAAATAACAATTCGAGTAATATAAACTTGTCTTCCAGTAGGTTCAGTTTCAGTTTTAAGAATATATTCTTTTCGACGAACTACATATCGAACATTATTAACTTCAATATAATCGTCATGACTAACATTAATATCACCTTGTATAGGTAAATTAATAATAGTACCTTTTGTTTCAGATATAATTGCACATAACATAGTTTTGATATTATTAATAATAAGAATTATAATAATAATTTCGTGAGTAACGTGACAAGTGGGCGTGCAACCTCCTCTCCCACCGGGGAGCGGAGCGGCTGGGCGTAGCCCAGCTGCGTAGCCCTCTCCAGTTGCAACTTATTTTTTGTTAGCTTTTCTATAAGCATCACGAAATTCTCGAACAGTATCAGCGAACGATTTATTATAAATACGCCGACGTTCTTTACAATAGTAAACGACTTGTGCAATACCGTTTACTTCTTTAACAGATACAATTAATTTAGCAGTCATAACATTAGTTATTTTATGTTAATCATATATTTCCATGAAATCATTATCTGAATAATCGACCTCTTTATCACAACATTTATACGGTGGATTTTTACGATGATTACGTTCATTAATAGTACTCATACTATCTTCTAAATGTTCAATAAAGAAAGCATTAATACTAAGACAGTAATTAATATTATGTAAATTATATTTCTCACCTGTTATAAGATTTTCTTTCACATAATCATTGAAAGTAATAAATTTCTCTGTATCTTCCCAATCAGAAATAGGAATAGCATATTGAGAAATAGTAGTTTTAGCATCACTAAACCAGCGATACGCGTAACCAACAATTACATGAGTTTCATTACGAGAACGTTCGCAAGCTATAAACTGATGTTCTTTACTATATTTTTCATCTCCATGTAAGAAGATAAAATCCTGTGCGAGAGCTTCTTTAAGATTACTCATATTTGCTTAATATTGATTATGAATCATTGTATCAATTTTACAAGTATCTTCGAGATAATCAAGATATTTATGATATGAACTTTCACTTGTAAAACGATAAGAATATTGATTATGGTCTGTTTTAATATCAACAAGATGTCCATTATCATCTAAATAAATAGACTCAATAGAATACTTATTAATATAAACATCCCCCAAGCATACAAAACCATCTTGAATATCATCAGTAATAGCTTTATCAACTGCTCTATCTTTGGCCTTATTATAGGTATAAGTAATAGCGGAAATAATAAAGTAAATAATGATGCAGATGCAAGGAAGAAAAAATATGCTGTTAGACATAGTTATTTGTATTTAATTGTTGTTGAATTAATGATTGTTATATCGAATGCTATTGCGAATTTACGAATGTAAACATCCATTACTTTTGCGTGTGGAGTTAATTCTTTCCAACGTCGCATTTGTTCTTTTACAGTAATTCGACAATCACATTCGAATACTATTGTTATATTAGAACCAGTTGTTTGAACTCGTGAAATTCCACATTTTTCAGAAGATCTAATTTCTAAATCTTCTTCTTGTTTGAAATTGATAATGATAGATGGTATCATAGCTTATATGATTATTCCTGCAACGATAGCGATTATTACTCCTATAATAGCAATTCCAAGTGCTATTTTAAGATGTTTAATTACATTTTTATATGTAGCTATATCAGATACATATGATTCGAGTAATTCATCTCGTTGATGTATCTTTTTGTAAAGTTTGTCTTTATCTGCTGCATATTGTTCTATTTGTTCTGTTGTTTGATTGAGTATAGAACGACATTCATCATAATATAATTTAGATTGTACAATAAGTAATGATTGTTTTGCACATTTAAGAATTATTTCTTTTGCAGATTTTTCAGATAGTTCTTTAGCTGTTGTATAAATGAGAGTTTGAACATCTGATACATTAAATGATTCATATATTTCATTTAATGCAACTATATCAGATGTAGTTATTTGTTTTGAACCAGCTTTAATCAGTTTTGATATTGCTGATTGTTTTACTTCTGTTTCAGTTGTTGTGTCCATAGCTATTTTAGATTAGAATAATAAATACTCTACAAGTAATACAATCCAATATCCTCCAAATAAGAATATAATGAATGATGCTTGTAGTTTTTCTGTTAGTGTAAATTCTGGTTCACCAGTTATGTCTACTGAATTTCCTATTGTTAATTTAATAAACAAATAGGAAATAATAAATCCAATGATAGCACAAGTCATAATGGTTATTATATTAAAACTATTGTAATTAATAATAAAGATAAGTAATATAAAAGTAAAGAATAAATAATTACAATTAATATTACAAATTCTATTACAATTGCAATGTCAATTAGTAATGAAAATCGAGATGATAAAATGAATGAAAAAGATAACGAAAGAATTTAGGTAAATAATATTACAAATTTTATAACAAATGATAATGAAAATGTTATAAATGTAATGTAAAGAA
>OLQT01000817.1_pt1 | contig 21046 bp, 16 predicted proteins | sample 1672651 | NCBI WGS metagenome assembly OLQT01 (sample SAMEA3136709, study PRJEB25190) | human gut metagenome | biome: human gut; feature: human-associated habitat; material: faeces | place: Austria | collected 2013 | reverse complement strand
CCTTCCCCGATCCCAACAACAGGTTTCTCCCGTACACGGGCAGTTTACGATACTTGCCATCATTCATTAAAGCTTTTGATCCGTCACCTGTAGTATGTATTATTACTTCCTTAACATTAGGATCAGTAGAATTATCTGTAACACTTGCCTGTATAGAAATTCCATCAGTTACCGGAATTAAATAATCATTATTAACCTGAGTTTCCACATCTAAATTCTGACGTATCCACATTTGTATAGAACAATGATTAACCCCCATAGTTTGTTGCGCATAAAACCAAATAGAATTATCACCATTGGTGTTATATCCGCCAAAAAGACTTGATATATACTCACCATTATCTCTAATTGGGAGTGTATTAACAAAACCGTTTGGAACCTTCTCTAGTAATGTATTATAGTCTTCTTGAGATATAGATGGAGTATCGCCGTTTGCCACTTTCATGAAGATGTCAAACACTGTACAATCCGCTAAATCAGCTTTAGTAGCTAATTTATCATCTACATATTTTTTGTTAACGTCTACGGTAGGTATGGTAGGTTTACCAGTAAGATCGTTGTAACTACCAGATGTAGCTACAGTAGCCAATATTGGTTTATTCAATATCAATGCATCTCCTTCTGTAGCATTCCAATCGGCATTAACATTTACTTCAGCACCGGCAGCAATACCATTCAATTTTATTTTATCAGCAGGTAACATCAAACCAGCTAAAGCTGTAGTAGATGCAGGAAGATTTAATTCTATATTTTCTACTACATTGGTTACTAAGTTCCTTTTATCCAGAGTAATAGAGATATCTGTTGCTGTAATATTCTTAGTAGCAGCTTCAATTACCTCATTGATGTTTGTAACTTTAGTTTTATCTGCAGTAACATAATCATTAGTACTTAAACCCTTACCTTCTACTTTATCAACTTTAGTATCAATAGCATTATATACCTCAGTAAAGTCAACTTCTGGTATATTTACTACAGACCATACACCATTTTGTCTAGCATATTGTTCACCATCTTTAGGTGCTTCTTCTACTAGTTCCTGACCATGATCACTACTTAAGTATGGTATTTTAACCCATTCTCCATTATATTTTACTTTAATTACCATAACTAGTTATTAAATATTTGTTTGCCAATTGTTTTAGCTTCTGTTCTAAGTGTTTGAAAAGATTGCCATTCATCAAACCTAGATGGTGGTTGACTACCACTAAGTAATTGTTCAACCATATTAGACTTTAATGCTGCTTCTTCATCTGCACTATATTTAGTTCTAATAACTTTACTTACAAAAGAATCATAAGTTGGCTCTTCGTTAAATTTTAATTCATAGTAAGCGTAACCATGTATATCTTCAGAATTAACTTCTTCAATATCCCATCTAACAGCCCATTCATTCATTCCTAGGTATTCTATTACTTCAGGTATATGATCACCTTGTACTTTCTTTAATTCCATAACTACTTAATAATTTTTGTCTATAATCTTTAAAATTATAAGATCTCGTAAAGCGATACCATAAATTATGACAGTTTCCATATTTACACCATCCCCAATAAGCTGCTAGTGATGCTAGCCTCTTATTATTACTTTTATAACTTAATTTATGAATAAACTTCTTTTTGATATCTTTTTTTAAATCTCTTTTCAATCTCTTTACTCCATAATGAATACCTCTTCCTTTTAAACAGTTGAAGGTATCTGCAGTAAATCTACTAACAAGGTAAGGTTCTATAACATTCATTATAGCATGATGGACTATTCTGTCTGGATAATACGGTAGCCTATATATTTCTCTTTCTTTGTTACCACGATCGGCGATGATTGTATATACGCAGTATTCCGAAGTACGATAAGTATCTTCTATTAATGCCTTTTGTAACCGGACCAGATTTTCATGTGGATTCCTGTCAAATTTCTTAACGCCGTATCTTTTAGTTTTACCTAGCCTAGCCTTCTTTTCAGCCCGGACCAGATTTTCATATGATATTATCCTGTTAAATAAATTGCCTATTCTTTTCATAAGCTATTTTGGTGGTAAGACCCGTTCGCCCAATACTACTAGGGTCTCTTCAAAGCACCTGTTATCTTTTACCTAGAGGTAAGGCTGATCTAAGTTCAACAAACATTTTTGAAAGTATATGAAAGTATCTGTTAGTTCCAAAATTTCACTGATATTCGTCTATGAATTCGAGGATGCATTATTAGCATTAGCTATGAAGACTCTGCATTGAGAACCATTATCTGAATTACCTGACTGTTTTTTCAAGTATGAAATAATGTGACAGCAGTCTTACTATAAAGTCATCTCATAGTAATTCTTTTAGATCCCGCCCTTGTTATTAATATTTAATTATCTGTATTACTCAGGACTATGCCTGCATTTTCTTAAATGTATCTGAATCAACTACAACGATCTTACCATAAAAGGCTAATCTTGCACCGAGCCTCGACCACGAATACGAGGACGCAGTATAAGCATGAGCCACGAAGACCCCGCATTGAGAACCATTAGCCGACGCACCCGACCGTAGAAAGATTCTATTTCCTGTTGGATTAAACCAGCTATAATCGGAATAGTAAGTAGTTTCAGATCCACCATGTGCTGTAGGAACTACATCACCATATTTACCTTGAGCTACGGCTTTAATCCATCCATTATATGCTGCTGTTGCAGCTGGATTAGGTTCATACCCTACAACTCTGATATTAGTAGCACCTGCTGCTTCAAGCTCTGCTACATCCTTATCTGGGAATGAACCTCCGTCATATACAACGTATTTACCTTTCAAAATGTTTATTCCTTGTACAAACTCCCACTTACTGTAATAGCAGTCTTCAAGTCCTAAGAAGTTAGTTGAATAGTATCCAGTATCTTCTATAACTGCAACTTTACCATCTCTATTACCAAGAGTCATTGTTCCACCAGTTTTACCGTAGTTATATCTCTTAGTACCTCCAGAACATGGTATAGCACTATTACTTGTACTAATATTAGTATTCTTATAGTAAGCACAGAACATTCTAGCTATAGTAGCGTGAGATCTATAATCTCCAATACCCCACATTGAACCATTAGCTTTGGCTTGTGTAACAAATGTTGCTATTGTTTGTGAAGCAGTACTTACCTGATTATAAACACTACTTATATAATCTCTATCTGAAAATTTGATTGCTTCAAAAGCTCCTAATAACATTTCAGGTTCTTCTATATAGTCACTATCTATTTGCTGTTCAGATATATAGGTTCTCCAAATGCCCGGACTTCTTTCTATAGTTTTATGGTAGTATTTTGGGAAATGGACCATTAAATTTGATTTATCAGTAATACCCCATTCAGCTGTAGTATCATCTGGCCACTTATAACTATTACTTTCACTCAAGTAACTAATCAATGCAGCATCATCACCATATGGTTTAGCAACACATCTCTTAAACTTACTTCTTAATGATTCAATTACATTTCTATTACCACCTGTCAAACACGTTGTGGATGAAGCATTCTCATTGTTTTCATACCAGTATGCCAGAGTATCTTCTAGATTAGAAGTATCTACTAATGTTTTATAATACCAGGTTCCATTATAAGAACCAAATAATATGGAGCTTTTATTAATTAAATTTACTTGACCTGAACAATATTTTGGTAATCCTGTTGCGTTATCTTTTCCATCATTAGCATAAAGATTCAAAACACACCACCCCGAGACAGCAGGAGTAATCTCTCCTTGTAGCAATACATGGGAAGTTTCATCCGTATAATTGTTTATTGCCCATTTACATAATGCAATCAAAAAATCCTCTGTCGGATAGCCAACTGTCTCATAATCTGATCTTAATAAACCCTGACTTATTAAATCAGTTATTTTTGGAAGATTAATATATAATGCAAGATCACCATTTTTATATCCAGCATGATAACCATCTAGCAAATCAGCATCCAAACCACTACCTGAACCATCATTACCAGCATGCCATACTTTTCCGTCTACACCATTTGTTAAGTATTTTAATTCTCCATCATTTGCAATGTGAAATCTACTAGAGGATCCATAATTGTACATACTTGTACCGTGAGTATTGTGATAACCAAATGAACCTTTATTGTTATCATCAATATCCATACGAACAAATATTTCATCATTTTCTGGAGTATCACTAGTTTCTTTAGCTAAACGTAAAGTAAAGCCTGTACTTGCTGGCGTTTTTATGTTTAATCTGCCACTCATAGTATCACCAGTCTTTTTCACATATCTAGCATCACTAGTATCTTGTGTCATTGCAGTAATACCTTTAGCAAATGCAATCTTAGTACCATTCTTAGTAACTGTAGTAATTACATTACCTGTACCGGTTACTTCAATTGTCTCAAGTTTGTTTGCTTTTATGTTGGTAATGTCCTGAGTAATTGTAGAATCATCGTAATTACTCAACCCATCAAGCTTAGTCTTATCAGCAGCAGACATTACACCTGCAGTAGTAGTAGTGGCTTTGTTAATAGTAAGTACTTGATTGGAATTGCTATCTGTAACAGGATCTTTAATATTCAATGTAATAGCAGCATTGTTTGCATCTTGTGTGAAGCTACCACTAGTTACATAACTATTAAGATTATCTACTTTATTTTTATCAGCATTACTATAGTCATTAGTAGATAAATCTTTACCTTGTACTTGATGAACAAATCTTGCATCAGCATCTACTTTACTATAACCATCAAATGTAAAGTCATAATCCTCATCAGTATCCATCCAGATTATTTCATCATTAGTAGGTTCATTTGGACCAATTGCAACATCCTCTGGAATAGTTACATTCTTATTAACAACATTGAGTTCTACTCTTTTAGTAATAGTCTCAATCTTATTAACTTGTGCACCTGCTTCAATACCTTGTAACTTTGCAAAGTCTTCCTTGGACATCAAACCATTAGCTGTCAATGATGCTAATTCAGCAGTACCTCCTAATGCATCCCAACCTTCACTTGTCCATGCGTAGTTAGTATCGTTCTTACGAACATTCCATACATCACCAATCACATTACCTTCAGTAGGTAAATCTTCTACACTATCTACAGATCCCTTAAAGATGTACACAGAAGTAAATTTACTATCTACTTGGGATTTATTATAGTAGTTGTTAGCAAGATCATCTGCTACTACCTTTATGCTAGCATCAGTTTGATCCTTAGTATAGTACCTAGTATCATGAGTATGAGTAGTTACTTCACCTACTAATACAGCTTCAATAGCTGCTTTACTAAGTTCAGCATCTTTACCGGGTTCTCCTTGAGGTCCTTGGAATCTACCCATATTAACCCATTCTGTACCATTCCAAAAGTATAAGTCTGTACCAACAATATAAGAATCACTGAGCTGAGGATCTACTATATTACCTAACTCATCTGGGCTATTGAGTCTACCTTTCAAGATGATACCTGAAGATGGCCAACCTGTATTTACATATACATCGTCAACTTCATCCCAAAGATACCAATACCCATCTTCTCCTACTTTGGGAGGATTGTCTGCGTATTCCTTAGCTCTCGCTGCTTGAGTATTAGCATTATTAGCAGCAGTAGTAGCATTTGTAGTAGCCTGTTGTGCAGCTGTTTTAGCCTCATTTACGGCAGTTATAGCGTCAGCTGTATTCTTTTCCCTTGCAGCCTCTTGAGTCTCTCTAACAGCCTCATTTGCCTGTCTAGTGGCTTCATTTGATATCCTTTCCTGTTCTGCTGTATCACGAGCTGTTTCTGCTTCTACACGCTTAGTTTCTTCCTCCTTTCTAGAAGTTTCAGCAGTTACTCTTTCACTTTCAGATGCAACTCTAATTGCTTCATTAGCTATACGTTCTTTTTCTTTAGTGTTACGTTCACTTTCAGAATTTGCTCTTAATTGCTCTGCTGCTGCTCTTGCACCTTCAGCTGTTACACGATCTGATTCTGCATTAACCCTACTAGACTCTGCTTCTTTTCTAGAGGTCTCTGCTGCAATACGAGCATTCTCAGCAGTTACTCTTTTAGTCTCTTCTGCTTTCCTACTATCTTCATTGGAGATGCGTGTATTTTCATTGCTTACTCTGGTATTTTCAGCATTAACTCTACCTTGTTCTGCAGTAACACGTAATGCTTCTGCTTCCTTAACAGCTTGTTCAGTAGCTTCTACTTGAGCTTTAGCATCTAAGGCTTCTGCTGCTGCATCTAATGCAGGTTGTTTTAATGATTGAACCCATTCCTCTTCAGTACCTACAAAACCATGTTGTACTGCAACTTCGTATGCTGACCAACCTTGAATACCTTGCATACCAGATAAGTCAATAATAAACTTCCAACCATTCTGAGTCTTTAAGTAAACTTTAGCATCATCAGGATCTTCTACATTATTAGTATTAATAAGTACATACTCACCTAACTTTACATCAGCAGTACCCCAATCAGCTTCCATTGCTTCAACTGAAGGATATTCCTTTTTATAAGTAAAAGCATCACCAATAGCAGCTATACCAGTATTAATATATTGTTTAGTATCGTAGTCATAAATCCACCAATCATTATCTACGATCTTTGGTGGGTTACTAGCAATCTCTTCAGCTTTATCAGTAGCAGCGATAACATCGTCAACTATACCTTCAATTTCTTCTACAGCTTGGTTAGCTTTATCTGCAGCTTCATTTGCTTTGTTAGCTGCTTCTAGTGCAGCAATAGCTGCATCTTCAGATGCTTTGCTTAAACTATCAATCCAATCTTGTTCACTACCTTCGAAACCTAATTTAACTGCAATATCGTAAGCACTAAGACCACGAGCTTCTATACCTGTATCTACATATACTTTGTTGATAGGATCATAAGTAAACCAATGATCATTCTCACCTATATATGGAGTCTCTGCAGTAGCTTTTACTCCAGTATCTCTATTGTCTACCCACCAGTTGCCATTAGAACCAATAAATGGTGGTACATAGTCATCTTTACTTACATCAAAGAGTACAACCCATTTTTCTATATCACGATTGTAAACTTTAATTATTCTACCTTTTGAATCTGCTCCCAAGTCAACCCAGTACCCAACCTGATCTGGATTGGGTACGGTTATACTTGCAAACCATTCATAATATACATTATTCTTAATCATATTATAATGAGTATGGATTATCTTGTTTTATTTTTTCTACTGCTTCTCTCCATTCTTGATATGCTGCTGCAGCTTTCTCTTCCTCTCCAAATTCTCTATATTTTACATAAGCCATATACAGTCTATCTGTACTAGTATTATATAAATTCTCTCTATGCTTTCTTATTTCCTCATTGACCACAGCTGTATCTTTAGGAATCATATAGAAAGCGTTATATAAATCTAGATTAGGATTTGCTAAATTAAATTCTATTTGTTCACTAGATGGATGCATGTAACCTCCTTGAAGTAATCCTTCGTAAGAGTCTACAAACTCACTTTCTTTTAATCCTTTATACCAATCCTCTGGGGCTTCTATCATTCCACTTGAACAAAGTAAATATATTTTTTCTTCCATATTATTGAGCGTAACCTAAAATTACTAAATCAATTGCATCATCCTTATCACCAACATCATGTCTATTGTTATCTGTGTCCACACAAATTATTTTAAATGAACTGGAAGATGTGGAAGTTACTCCAATAGTTCCTCTAAATCCAGCAGAATCTGAATAAGGAGAACTAGCTCGTGCTTGTCCTTGCCACAATACTACATAATTTGTATGACCGATGTTGTGATACACTATATATTCTCCAGTTCCACTTCTATTTATAGAGCTAATTTGACATCCTCCTTGGGAATAGATTGTTCCTCTTAATCCACTACCGTAATGGCAGATAGTTTTAACACCTGGAATATTCCATCCACTTAATGAACCTACTGATACGTTTCCTGTAAAAGTAGCAGTAGATGCAGAAATACTCCCTGCTATCGTTGCACTATTTGCAACAAGTCTACCATCTTGATATACTCTAAAAGGAGCCCAGAATCTATTTCCTTGTGCTGTACCATTATCAAATGGTTTACCTGCCCAAAATCTAACTTGGTCAGATCCAGTACCAGTTCCAGTAATACCAGCATTTGCAGTTACTGCACCATCTCCTACTGTTAATGTACCACCGCCATATATCTTTAATGCTGCACTACTACTAGGTACTCCATCCTTTACGGCATTATTACCAAACGACATAATTGGCCAACCATTATTTATATCAGATTCATATCTACCATCTAGGAAGAATCTACCACTACTAGCTGCAATACAATTATTATAAAAATCCATGCCTGCAATAGTAGCTTTTTCTGCAAATAGTAGCCCAGTAGCTATAGATTCAAAAGACGAACCAAATGAAGACCAATATGATGTATTACTTCCTGGGGTTACATTCTTAAAAGATGATAAACCTCTTCTTCCATTAGCAACCATATAATAGACACTACCATATTTGACAACATCTCTTACATCAGGATTAACTGTCCATGCATAATACTTACTAGAACTATATGTTCCACGATAACTTAAAGATGGACCATTCCATCCATCTGAACCAGGTGCTCCAGTATTTCCTTTCTCACCTTTGTCTCCTTTATCACCTTTCTCACCATCTTTACCAGAATGTGGTAACGGATCAGTCCAATATCCTCCTATACTTTCATCATAAGCCATTTGTTTAGCATTTGGATCATAATTACCTGAACTAATCCAAGTAGTTTGAGATGAACTATACTTTGGATCTGGATACCATATATAACCTCCAGATGTTGCACCACCAGAAGACGGTCTATATGTGAATGTAGGTCTACTAGGTTTAGTACTAGCATTTGAAGTGTTACAGAATATTTGTATAGGACTATTACCTACGTCACCGTTTACTCCTGCCTTGGATTTAGTGACAACAAAATCAACACTATCTACTACCTTGTTACCACTTGCTGGTGATATAAAATCTACCCTCCACATGGCAGAATCAGAAGTCAATGATGTACACTTAATTGTTTGTGTACTTTGGGTATAAGTTACACTACCAGTACCAGTTTGTAAAGAAGTAGTAAGTTTAAAATCAGTAATATCTTGAGAACCATATTTCAATCTAGCTGTAGTAGTAGCTGTAGAATAATCTGTTACTACTCCACCTGAATCTGCTGGTACGCCAGTGTTTTCATTTGTAAGGATACCTCTATATACATTTTCACCATCACGAACATTATTAATAGTCATGAAATCTGAAAACTCTGCTCCTGCTCCTGATACTACACATTTAAAACTAATTTCATCTTTTTTTGTGCTAGTAAAATAGATACCATTATAACTAACCACTAATGTGCTATTTGTCTCATTAGATAATAGTTGCCAATCATACGTACCTGCTATTGCCCAATACCATTTATAAGTTGGATTAATTATGTTGAATGAATCTGCAGTAAGAGTAATTGTAGTGTTTTCAGGAACGGTTTTACCTGTTTTATAGTGAAAGAATTGTTCTCCGGACATATACACATATGCTGCATCTTCCCCATTAAAACCATTTTCACCATTAGCTACTTTATTAACGTACCATGTCTTAACTATAGATACTCCATCTTCTAATGTTACATTTAAATCTATACTAGCCTGTTTCTGACTTATTGAAGTAAGGGTTACTTTAGAACCAGTTATACTTACAGTAGCTCCACCAGAAGTAGTAGAATATGTTATACTTTTAATAGCAATTGGATTAATACCATGATATGCGTAAACATCTGTAGTAATAGTAGACAAATCTACTAATGGTGTAACCCCATCTGCATCAAATGGTACAGCAACCGTACCATTACTTAAATCAATATAATACGCATCTAGACCTTCTGCACCATTTGATAATTTAGCTAATTGAGTATCATCATAGTAAGTAGTACCATCAGAATTTGTAACAGTACAACGAATACTTAATGTACGGGAATCTGTCGGCATTGCTGTATATGGAAAGTCTATAGAACTTTGTGCAGACAATTTGGTTCCTTCTGCATTAAGCATCTTCCATTCGTATGTAGGATTTTCCATCCCATATACATTTGCAGTTAAATGAATAGTTCTTGGAGTAGGAGTTCCTGAGAAATCGGGAGTATCAAATAAAAATAACCGATCGCCTACAATTTCTACCCATTTAGCTTTATCGTCTCCTGACTTACCATCTTCACCTTTTGAAACTTGCTTTTGCCATTGATCATCATTCTCATTTGGTTCATCTTTAGTGCCATTAGGGTCCATACAAATCCATAAACTACCTTTATGACTTACTTGGTCATAATAATAGTAAGTGTTGCCAGAAACCCAAATACCTCTATATACAGGTACTCTAACGATTCCTGTGTCAGAAGTTTGATAAATTGTACCTACAAATTTGGTTTGATCACCACCAATTACAACTCTTTCACGAACTACACCATCCTCATCAGCTAGAGAAAAAGTATCAATATTCTTATAGTAAGAAATTCTAGGGGCATTATCACCTTTAGCACTGATAAAAATTGCGTTACGTCTCTCATCCATTTGTAAATTGTAATCTGGATCAGATTCGTACATATGACCTAATTGTAATATTTCATCATCTGCTTCTGGCTTACCACTACCTGGCTCGCATACGTCTTTAGACAACGTGATGTAATTACTACCAGTAGCATTTACTTTACGCCAATATCTTTTAACGTTTTTACCATCAAATTTTTGGCATATTGCTAAGTCATTAACTATAAATTGATTATACTTAGTACCTTCTTGATCATCAAAGTAGCATTTATAAGAATCCGCCAATTCTTCTACTTCGATACATTTCATATCTGCTACAGTAACTAGAATGTCACCACCTACAGCTTTAATCTCATTTACTGTAAGTTCATTTATTGTCATATTACCTCTAACAAACAGATTGTCTAATTCCATATTCCATTTGGAACCTAATGGATATAAACTAGCTCCAACACCATCCCAACCAGAACGAAATGTATTTCCTGCTTGTAAACCTTGTAACATTGTTATTTTACCATCTGCAGTATCCCCATGCTTATTTAAATAATCTTCTGCAGTCTTTAAAGAAGTATATAAGAAGTTATCTGCTGGAGGAGTACTTTCTCCATACTTGATTACAGGTAAAGAACCAGAACTACTAGCCACCGCTTCTACTTGATTCTCAAGTTTAGATAATGCTTGATTTAATGTATCTGTAGTAGTTAATGGGGCCGCACTACTACCTTTATAATAACCAGATAGTGGGAATATAGTTGCTGTACTTTGGGTATGATAGCCTGGAGCAGATCCACTACCTCCACCATTTGCAATAAGTTCAGATAATGCTGTAATAGTATTCTCAGCTACAGTAAGTCTATTGAGAGCATCCTGTAATTGTTGTAATGTAGATCTATTATCAATATCATCTATCCACTCTTGCATAGTACCGCCAATCTCTGACATATCGGTGTCATGCTTAGTATCTAAAGTAATGATCTTATTATTCAATACATCATAGTAACTAGTGATAGTACTATTAAGATTAGTAGTTACACTAGTATCTCCTTCTACTATCTTATTACTAAGATCTTTATAATTATCATTTACTTTAGTATCTAGTATCTCAACATCTTCTTCTACAGCATCTACTCTCTCATTAGTGGCAAATGTACCTGATAGTGATGTAGTAAAACTTCCACTAGTAATATTCTTATTACTACCATCTTGTACAAGGGTAATGAGGTCTTGCTCCTGTAGTTTAGTTGTTAGTTCAAATTGCGATATCTTTTTATTCATATTACTCTTGGATTATATGTTCCTTAACTTCGGTTAATATACAATCAGAATCAATATCTTTTTCTGGATAGAAATTCATTTGTTTTTTTAAGCAATGAAGATACCCTATAATTTTATCTACGTCGTCCTGAGTAATAGGAAACTCTTCGTCATTTAAATTATTAGCCGCCCATTTAGCTAATTTATCTAAATGCAACAATAGTACTAGATTTGTAATCGAAACTCTATCCAATTTTACATTGTACTTTGTAGACTGATTAACCAATTTACCAACTTTATTTACATAATTCGCAATATCCATCTTTACAATTTTTACAGTCATCAATAGTACAATTACACGTTCTCATATCAAGTAAATTCAGCATTTCATTATAATACTGTTCTGCATCATCTGCAAGATTCAAAGTAGTAGCATTATCATAAAGTGTTTTCTTAAACAGAAACATCATTATTTTATCCTTCATTTTGTTATCTAGGCAGTTATGGCAATATGTAGTTAGCAGTTTTATTTCTGCATAATACAATGATTCATTCATTTCCATATCAATCGTATATAAAATAAAAGGGGAAAGGGATATTACTCCCAATCCCCTTTTTGGTTTGAATTATATTTTTTGATTAAGCAACTTCTACAAAAGCTTTTAAAGCTGTCATAAATGCAGATTCATCAAGTTCACCAGCATTTACATACAATTCACAAGCTAATGGAGTTGTTTTGATATATTGATTATCATCACTAAGATATTTGTTATCCCATTCGATAGACAATGTATCGTAAGTAGCACTTAAATCGGCTTTTAACTCAGGAGCAATGTACGGATAGATACCATTTGCACGATGTGTAATACCTCTGTAACCAAGAGCTGCATTTTCACGATCACGAACAATCTTCGGATTACCTTTACCAGGAGTACCTTGAGTCTTAGCAATCGTTAAATTAGCAATAGGATACATTACATTACTCAACAACCCAGAAGGAATAGTTTTCCACATAAATGCTTCTACAGAAACTTGGGAATAATTTGAATCCAACATAATACCTTCATTATACGGCATTTCTTTTGCATTCAAAGTAAGTACAGCAGCTGAACTAGTTGCTACTACTCTAGCTTCTTTGTGTTTGTTGATCTTGTTTTTAAAAGCTGTAATCAAATCTGTTGCACTAGTACTCTTTGCAATAACTTCATAAGTATGAGTAAATTGTCCTGGTGCTTCATAAATGTCAGTGTATACTAAACGTAATACGTAACGATGACCAACTTCTGGAGTAACGCCAGTAGCAGTAATTACAATTTTGTCCTCAGCTGCAGCTACATATTCACTAAATACCATGTGAGGTTTAGAACCTTTCATGATAGGCATTGAGAAGCGAATAACTGACTTAGTTGATTTTGTACCTGCTTCATTGTAAACATCTTCTTTGCCTTCGCAAACACCGATATACAATGAACTAGCAGCTTTAGCACCAGCTGCATCTTTTACAATTGCTCTATTTTGATCAAATAATGCAATTTGACCTTCTGTCAATGCATCTGCTGTCGTATAAGATGCAGGTGCTTCAGTACCAATAAGTACTGTGTTCACATGTTGTAACATAATTATTGTTTTTTATTGTTAAACTTAATTAGACGTCTAGCTTAACATTTTGATTAGTTCTTCTACTTTCGTGTTTCAGATTTCCTCGTCAAACTAAACTATTCGTATAATCATTCCATTGTACTAACTTCGTTCATATACGATTGATATCTTGGATTAGCCTTATTTTCCAAATACAACTCTACCGCTAACTTAACTATCTCATTGTGAGTTGCAACTGGCATATCTGTGTACTCATCAAATGGTGCATCAGTAAGGCTAATCTTTTTAGGAGTTCTCAAGTAAGTGAGAATATAATTTCTTATATTGTAATTTCCGTCTGTATATAAATGAATTTCATTTCCTTCATATAATCTTAATGGTCTGGCGGATCTACCATGTAATCTGTATTCTGACAAAGTGTTTTGTCTTTGTCTATCTATATTCTCTACTGTAGCTTCTAACACATCTGTGTTTTTAGTTCTTGGTTGACCACTTGGGCCCACAGGCCAACAATGATCGTAACTAAATATTACAGCTGTCTCTCCTACAGTAAACATATAATCATTTGGTAGAGTAACTGTATACTCTTCTGGATATGTAGTAAATTGATAAGATTTTCTAGTAACTAATGTACGAAGATCATCAATTCTTTTTTGGTCTTGTTCAAATCCAGTTTGCTTGAAATTAATACCAGAATATCTAGTTTTGATAAATTTATCTAATCCAGCCATTAACCAATACTCAATATCTGAAGTAGTAGGTTTTGTTAGATTGTCATCTAATTGATCTATTTCTAATTCAAATGCTGTTTGTAATTCAATATACTTCATTATTGTTGATTATTTGGTTGTTTTACTTGTAATCTATATTTACCTTCAGTAATAAACATATTAACTGCTAAATCTACAATTTCACTATGAATTGATTCTGGTAGTTCACATTTACTAGCTCCATCAGTAGTATTAAATCTTAATGGTTTTCTATAGTAAGTTAATGTAACATTACCTAATGTAGTATATGCATCTACTGCTACTTCTATATAGTTATATTTAGTAGTAGGATCTGATACTAATGCAACAGCAGGTTGCCTAATGATAGGTGTATTGTATGCAGTTTTAATAAACTTACCAAGATCCCTATACTTAACTAATTGATTATCTACTCTAACAAAATCTTTGTATTGTTTATATGTACCTTTTACTTTACTAAAAGAATGTACATATAAGAAATATTCTTCAGTAGGTACATATGGTAATCTGTATCTTGTGAAACCATTAAGAGTAGTACCTGTTGCGGTTAACTCTTTTTCTACTAATAAACTCTTAATAGAATCTGTATTTCTAGTATGTATATTGGTTTCAGTTTCCATTTGGTCGTCACCAACATAGTTCATCATTACATACCTATCTTGAGCTTCATTTAGTATTGAAAATATAAGATCAGAATTAGGCTTTTGGTCTATAGTAAGAGTAGGATCTATTAATTGTATCCTGCGCTCAAATTCCATTTGCATATTTTTTGCGTCCATCTATACCTCCTATTCTGATAATTGTGCTACGTACTGTGGATGTGTTTGAGTTCTTGGAGATTCAATATTCTCAATTGCCATGTCAGCAGCTAGTTTAACTACTTCATATTGCATATACTCTGGAATTTCGTCTAGAGTAGACGTAATATCTTGATTATTAATCTTTCTCGGATATGCTAAATAAGTAATATCTATAGTATAGGGACCTACCATAAGATCCCTATCTATAAATACTATTAACTTATTATCCTCTAGTATTGCTACAGGTTCCTCGATCCAAGGTTTGTTGTTGTAAGTTTCTAAGAATTTAGTAGCTTGTTCATGACTAATAAGTTTTATTGTAGCTATCTTATTACTACCAAAATGTAAAATTCCTTCTAAGAAGTACATACGCTTATCTTGAGTATCATCACCATAAGTAATACTAGATTTGAAATTATTCATAGTGAGTCTATTACTTATAGGTTCACTTAGTAAAGACAATCCTTTATCAGTTTTTACTAAACCCTCTAAATCTGCTACTCTTTTTATATTACCTTCAAATGGTATTCTAAGAGTATTATTACCAGTAGCTTTAGTAGCTATCTTACTTAGATATGCTGTATACAACCAATAATCAATTTCCTCAGGCAAAAAAGATGGACAACCAGATATGCCAATATTAACGGCATTCTTGTCCGCTTCAATCTTAAATGCTATATGTGCTTCTAATACTGTCATGTTTACTTTTACTTAGATTCTATTTCTTGAAGTATAGTCATTTTGATGTCCTGATTCTTTTTATCATTTAATGAAGCAATAGCATCTTCTAAACTTCTACCAATGATATCAGTACCATAGTAATAGATGTTTTTAGACTTACGAATTACATTCTTTGAAATAGCTGCTTCAATAATGTATTGAGTATCTCTTACTTTGTTGTTTACCCAAATCAAGAAGAACTTATCAGGATTATTTTCAATAAGATCAAATAAACTACTTTCAACTAGCTCATTACTGATATTATCAGTCTTGTGACCATATAAGCGTAAACATTTGCGCATTTCCTCAATTGACATCTTGTTAAATTCAGAGAATGCCTCACGTTTAGCTTTATTTCTTTTATTAGCTTCTTCAGCTTCAATTTCTTTATTTACAAGAACATAATCATGAGTAGGTTTAAGATTATTGATTCCATTTGCTACTCTTTTGTGTCCTTTTAAAAATAAATATGCAAGTTCATCTTCAGGCCTTTCTGTATGTAAAACTTTATCTCTTGCGCCTAAACCGATTGCATATGTTTTCCAGAATCCACTTTGTGGAGATAAATGTCCTTCTTCATATCCCATTTCTTTCTCCAAACGTCTAGCATCTTCTGGGGTTAAACCAGTATATCTATTACCAGATCTTGTCCAGTAAGTACTGATATAATCTTTACAATTCTTATACTTAGCTATTCCAGCCCATGGGTTTGTACGGGCGAATTTTAATATTATATCCATAGTATTTTATTCTTTATAAAATTTCAGATATCCTACATTAGGTATTATTCGAATGCCGTATCGTTTTAACTGCTTACCTACTGTAGATCTATCTACATTTGTAAGTTTTGATGCATCTTCCAATGTATCAAATATTTTTATTAATTCATTATCTTGATTGTATAAAGCAACTTTTCTGGTATTGTTACCTGCACGTTTACTCATTGCGACATTTTCCTGAGTATGTAATACGTTTAGATCTTCTGCTGTTAAATTAGCAACATCTTCAATTTTACGCCACGTGCAATTCTTGATATTTTTATTATTTAGATATACTCCAGCACAATGCTCTTTTATGGTTCTTAACGATACGCCAGTTTGTCTGCTTGCTTCAGCTATACTGTAGAATAATGCAATTCTTTTACCTTGTAAATCTAATTGTTCTACTATTGTATTGGCAAACATGTTATCACGACTACGTTGTTTTTCTCCTGCTTTTAAAAAGTTTTCTGATACTTTTCTCTCATACACTTTGTTACAATACATATCAGAAGTATCTATTTTAGTAGGAACAGTTTCAAATTCATCTTTATAAAACCATACATATGGATTTACTTTAGATTGTGTTTTTAATGTCTTATTAAGAGCTCTTAACATTGAAGCTCTACTAATCTTAGTAAATTCACAAGCGTGAGTTACACTGGGATATTCTTGAATAAAGTCACCTTCTTTGCTATATTGCAATACCGCTCTGTAGTACGATGACATATCTTTACCTTTGTGTATTGCTGATATTTTGACCTTTGCCTCTTCTGTGTGGAACATTATATCACCACCACAGTCACCATTATATCCATACTTAGGATTTGTAGATCTGTATTGAATGATCCAATACTTTTCTCTTTCTTTTGCTTCATCAATGGTGTTTACGTATTCTAATGTTTTCACTTCAAAAACATCTGTACCAAATTCTCTTATTGCTTTATGAAAAGAATAATTGGAGCCACTTTCCGATTTCCAAACGTGTTGTTTGAAACGCTTTGCACTACCTTGGCTAGTAGCTCCAATGTATACTTTATTGTTTTGTGTATTGCTTACTAAGTAAATTTCAAATAATTGGTTCTTTTTCATAAATATTCTTTTTGTTACATTTATTTATGTAACGTAAGAATATCAGAAATGTTCCAATTAAGTGTGTCCATTTCTTAGTCCTCGACCTCCATCAGCAATTCACCGCACGCGCGTGGGTCACGTAACATTATCCCCATCTCGCCTAAAAAATGCACAGAGTACCCGTCCTTTGCATTAGATCTTACTGTGGACTTGTTCTTAGAGTAACCAGTTCCCGGAGCTACAGAACCTGAAGTATTCCAGATAACCATCTCACGATCCTTACGAACAACCTTAACGATGTTAGCTTGACCATCACGTCTACCAAGATCCAAGAACGTCATTCTATAAGATTCCAATGGTTTACCAGATACCGGATGTAATAAACGATTATAAGTAGTATCATCATACAACGGGAAATGTTTCAATGTCAACTCGATACCACTTGTCATCTTGTATGTTACAAACTGACCACCTAAAACCAAAGCCTGACCAGAACCACTGATAAACTTCGTATCAATCAAGTTCATCGTAGCTGCTTTTTGTTTCAATACACGGTCAAATTCTCTCATACCCATTTCACCAGTCAAAGCAACAAACTTACGTTCGTTAGTACCTAAGATATTGTAAGACAAGTCAAACAAGAAGTCTTCCAACAATTCCGGAGTCAATTCAGTATAGTAACGTCTGTTAGACGGAGCGATCTGTTGCAACAAACCTGCAGGAATGTAAACCGGACGGCCATTTGTACCTAACAATGAAGTAGAACCATCTTTATTTACATTAGACTTAGAGTAAACCATCATTCTCTCACATCTCTTAGACCACTCACGCATTGCCTTCCATTCCTGATAATCAGACCACAAATAAGAAGTCTTACCAGTTTTAGGATCTTTCAAAGCAATCCAAAGTACTGTAGAATAAGCTGTACCTGTAATATCATAATCCAAGCGAGTCGTAAACAAGAAGTTTCTCATCTTGAAATGAGTATTATAATTCAGGATATCACCCTCTTCACTGTACTCTTCGTAAGCAGAAGCTAAACGAGATACTTGACGACCAGCTAACAAATATTCACCAGGAATATAAGAGTTAGATTGACCATCCGCAATGAAACAAGTATAAACCCATTCATTACCATCTTGATAAGGAGCACCAGAAACACGTACTTGATACTCTCTATTATCAAATTCCAAAATTGCACCAGGACCAAACCATTTGTCCTCTAACCACAACATGATAGGTGTGTTACCCAAACCTGCCATAACTGTGCTAGCATTTGCAGCAGTGATTTCTGTTCCCTGCCATTTTGCAGAGCGAATCGTCACAGCTCTATCGCTATCGATCATTACAGACCATTCGTAGTCTCTTTGGTCAATTGTCATTACATTACCAAGACCACCAGTAATTGCATCCAAAGAAGTGCTATAACCATCATCTTTAGAACCGAATACATAAGAAATAACACGAGTTACTTCATACGGTCTAGTAAGCATTGCATTTGAAATCATATTCTCATCAACAAGATCTGAGAACCATTTACCTCTACCGATCTGTAAATTATTTAAAATTCCGTTATCCATATAAATGTTAGTAATTTATTTTTAATTAAAGTAGTTGTACTGCACGACTAAAAATAGAGTTAGATGAACTTGTATTAATTCTCTTAGTACCTTTACTAACGCCTGTTGATCTGAGACTATTTTTCAGATTTTTAATAGCAGAGCTAGTACCCTGTTTTTTGGCAGCATCTAACAAAGTGTCACCTCGCATTGTAAAATAAGCTGACTCTATTAAATTCTTTACGCTCTTGGAATAGTCTTTTTGGTACTGGGTCTTTCCACTAGCGTCGGCTTTAAATATATAAGCCAATAATTCTTTCTTGTCCTTAGCTGGTATCTTAATACCACGTATACTGTCCAAGGACTTTATTTCACCGACAACGTCATCAAAAAACTTTTGTTGGCGCTGTACCATTTCCTCCTTTTTGATTCTTTGTTGCTCTAATAGCTCTTCTTTCTCTTTCGCAACAATCTCCTGGAGTTCCTCAACAGCATCTCTAGCCTCATCTTCTAATACTCCGGCATCTTCAAATCTTTCGATTTTCTTAGCAATTTGTTTATCACTGTAACCCTTTCTAGCCAGTAATTCTCTTAGTACTGTCTTTTGTTCATTCTCATTTTCAATATCAACATTATCAATATCGATGTCCGGAGTAATAGAGAAATAGTCTTCTAGTTTACCACCATTACGAACAAATTCATCTAATTTTGCAACATCTTCGCTTGCATATTCTGGAGTAGATTGTTCTTCAATTACTTCTTTAAAATACTTAACCAATTCTTCTACAGTCTTTGGTTTTTCTTCTTCGTCTTCTTCATCAAAGTCCCATTCCAATTCTTCAGCGATTGCATCAAATAAAGCAGATACTTGTTTAGATTCAACCTCATCTTCTTCAGATTCTTCTTCAATCTCTTCTTCAGTCTCCTCCTCTTCAATCTCTTCTTTATCCTTTTTCTTAGAAGCTTTTTTAGATTTTTTAGACTCTTCTACTTCTTCCTCTTCGATGTCTTCAGTTTCCTCTTCCTCTTCTTCCTCTTCTATTTCTTCTGTCTTTTTATTTTTAGATCCAGGAGTAGCAGGTCTAGCTTTAGCAGACTCTTGTTTCAGTCTCTCTAATTCTTCATCATCAATATCATCATCTTGATGAATGTTGTTGCCAACTTGTTCAGTAAACATATCAGTTATAGCTGTAAATCCAAATAGTGTATCGTTACTATTGTTTTCCATAATTAATTATAATTAGATTGTAATTGTTATTTTTTCTTTCTGCCTCCAAAATTTCTAGCAAAATTTGCCCTCTTCTTTAAAGTTGGGCTTGCATTTGGGTCTTTTAATACTTTTTTGGCATACGCTTGAACACCCATCCCTGCTCTTTTAGCTGCTGCCGTAAACTTACCACGGTTCTTTTTCTTGATGTGTACACCTCCATCTTTATAAGATGGAATTGGGTATACTGGGTATAAATTTTCCATATTGATTATTCTTTATTTAGTTCGTAACCTGCGAATCCAGCACCACCTAATGGCATTAAAATTTCCATAGGAATTAGTTTATTTAGTCTATCAATATATTCGTTTTTATTTCTATACAAATCATATTGATTCTTAACCATTTTATTTGATGTTGGATTTCTCATATATTCCAAAATCATCTTTTCGTCTACAGGAGTACTCCAGTTTGTAATTTTACCAGAGTCTTTTAATGATCTCTTTAGAGTTAACATGTGACTTTTAGCTTCTGTAGGATTCAACAGATATGATCTACTACCAGCAGCATCAAATAATCCCATTTTTCTTAACTCTGCAGAACTATATGCATTGTTAGGATTTGCTAAATAATTTAAATAAGTATTTGTAATATATTCTTTACCACTATCAAAATCCTGAATCTTCCTAGACCCAGCTAAGCCGTCCGCTACATGTCCTAACTCATGATTGGCAGTTCCTGGCATATAAATATTATTATCTAATATTATATTATAATCATTTATATCTGTAGGTAATACATTATCTTTAATAT
>OLQT01000816.1_pt1 | contig 21077 bp, 13 predicted proteins | sample 1672651 | NCBI WGS metagenome assembly OLQT01 (sample SAMEA3136709, study PRJEB25190) | human gut metagenome | biome: human gut; feature: human-associated habitat; material: faeces | place: Austria | collected 2013 | reverse complement strand
ACGGTTTCCTTTCACACTATCCTTCCCTCCGAAACTTTTGGCTTGGCAGTTTTTTGACAGTCTGAGTTCTTATCATCTCTATCATCATACGACTTTTTGCCGCACTTGAAAAGGGGGGAGTGTCAAATTTTCATGATTTTACAACGCCGGGATTGCAGCAGCCGCGCATTTCCGGTATAATGGAGCAAAACATCTGGAAAGGAGCAGGCCCCATGACGGAACCGATCTGGGAAAAGGGCTACACGCAGAACCGGGAGCTTTCGTGGCTGCAATTCAACGCCCGCGTGCTTGAGGAGGCGGAGGACGAGACCGTTCCCCTGCTGGAGCGCGTGAAATTTCTCTCCATTTTCACGAGCAATCTCGATGAATTCTATATGATCCGCGTCGGCAGCCTCGGCGACGTCGCCGCGCTGGGCGGCCACGGCGTGGACAACAAGTCCGGCCTGACGGCAAAGGAGCAGCTCGAGCGGATCTATGCGGCGACGGCCCCGCTGTATGAGCGGCGCGACCGTGTCTTCCGCCGCGTGGAGCGGGAGCTTGGCGCAGAGGGCCTGCAGCGCCTGCGCATGAGCGAGCTGACGCAGGACGAGCACCACTATATCCGCCAGCTCTTCCGCACGGCCATTCAGCCGCTGCTCTCGCCGCAGATCGTCGACGCACATCATCCCTTCCCCCATCTTGCCAGCAAGACGCTGCACGTCGGCGTGCGGCTGTCGCGGAAAAAATCGGAATTCTGGGGTCTTATCCCCATGCCGCCCTCCGTGCCGGAGCTGCTGTTCCTGCCGGAGCAGAATGGCATTTGCCGCTACGTTCCGCTCGAGGAGGTCCTGCTGTTTTACGCAGACAGCGTGTTTGAGATGTACAGCACGCTCGAAAAGGTCGTGTTCTGCGTCACGCGCAATGCGGACATCAACCCGGACGACGAGCCGTTCGCGCCGGACGGCCGCGAGATCGACCTGCGCGCCAAGATGGAAAAGCTGCTGCGGGAGCGCAGGCGGCTGTGCGTCGTGCGCGTGGAGCTTTCCGCGCCCATCAGCGGGCACTTTGCCGAGCTGTTCCGCAAGCGCTTCGATATCTCCGGCGAACAGATCTTCGTCTCCTGCGAGGCGCCGCTGCGCATGGACTACGCCTTCTCTCTCGGCGAGCATCTGCCGGAGGCCCGCCACGCCGCCCTGTCCGACCCGCCCTTCACGCCGCAGCAGCCCGCCATGCTGCTGCCGGGCCAGAGCCTGCTGCGCGCCGCGCTGAAGCGTGACCTGTTCCTGTCCTATCCCTATGAATCCATGGAGCCGTTCCTGCAGATGGTGCGCGAGGCGGCCAATGCGCCGGACGTTCTGTCCATCCGCATCACGATCTATCGGCTGGCCCGCAAGGCCAAGCTCGTGGACTATCTCTGCGCCGCCGCCGAAAACGGCAAGGACGTAACCGTCCTCATCGAGCTGCGCGCCCGCTTTGACGAGCAGAATAACATCGACTGGTCCGAGCGGCTGGAGGAAGCGGGCTGCAAGGTGCTCTATGGCTTTGAGGACTACAAGGTTCATTCCAAGATCTGCCTCATCACTCTGCGGGAGCGCGGCGCACTGCGCCATGTCACGCAGATCGGCACAGGCAATTATAACGAGAAGACCGCAAAGCAGTATACGGATGTCTCGCTCGTTACGGCAGACCAGAATATCGGAGCGGACGCCGCGGCCTTCTTCAGCAATATGGCGCTCGGCAATCTCGAGGGCAGCTACGGCACGCTGCTCGTTGCGCCGCACCAGCTGAAGAAGCCGATCCTCGCACGCATCGAGGAACAGACAGCGCTCGGCCCAAACGGCTACATTCTGATGAAGTTCAATTCTCTGACGGATATCGACGTCATCCACGCCCTGTCGCGCGCCTCGCAGGCGGGCGTCCGCGTCGAGCTCATCATCCGCGGCATCTGCTGCCTCGCCCCCGGCGTACCGGGCTATACGGACAACATCACCGTCACGAGCATCGTTGGCCGCTTTTTGGAGCATTCCCGCATCTTCTGCTTCGGCCGCGGCGAGCAGGAGCACGTCTATATCTCGTCTGCCGACATGATGACGCGCAATACCGTCCGCCGCGTGGAGATCGCCTGCCCCATCCGCAGCCCGGAGATTCGCCGCAGGCTCCACGAAATTCTGGATGCCATGCTGGCGGACACCGTCAAGGCACGCGTCCTGCTGCCGGACGGAACGTATACGAAAAAGCCGCCTGCCTACGAGCCGGTCTGCGCGCAGGTCCTGCTCATGAAGCGTGCCGTCGAAGCTGCGCAGCAGCAGAGCGCCGCCGCCCCGCAGGAAAAGCGCTCTCTCTGGGAAAAGCTCTTCCACCGGAAGGGCCGCTGACCATGGCGGAAGCACCGTCGTTTTTTGCCTCCGTCTATGCGCTCGTCGCGCAGATCCCGCCCGGCTTTGTCGCCTCCTACGGCCAGCTGGCCCGTATGCTCGGCGCGCCGCTGGCCGCGCGGCAGGTCGGCTGGGCCATGCGCCGCTGCCCGGACGAACTGCCGTGGCAGCGTGTCATCCGAGAGGACGGCACGATCGCAGGCGGGGAATATGCCCCGCTGCGCCGCGCCATGCTGGAGGCCGAGGGCGTCCCGTTCACACAGGACGGCCGCGTCGCCATCGACCGCTGCCGCTGGCAGCCTGCGGAAGAGGGCTGATATGGGCTTGCAGTTCAGATAGGAGCAATTCAACCGCGTAAGGGCGCTGGTGCGCCACGGCACTCCCCTGACGTGTCATTGCGAGGGCGCTTGCGCCCGTGGCAATCTCACGCAGCCGGCTGCATTTTCGCCGGGGCTTTCCTGTGATCCAGCCGGGTACTGCGAGATTTCCACGTCGGCTGCGCCTCCTCGCAATGACAACTGAGGAAACCTTTCTGAAATAGCAGGCAGGGTCGCTTGGCCCTGCCCTTCGTCTTATTTTCCGCATTTGCCGCAGCTGCAGCAGGCCGCGCCGTTTTCCGCCGTGCGGCAGCGGCGCTTGCGATACTCCGTCGGCACCTCGCCGTAGACCTCGCGGAATGCCTCGGTAAAGCGGCTCTGGCTCTCATAGCCGACGGCCTTGGCAATGGCCGCGATGTCGTCCTGCGTCTGCGTCAGGCGTGCGGCGGCCGCCTCCATGCGGTGCTGCTTCATATGCTGCGCGATGGACGAGCCGTAAACGCGCTTGAAGGCGCTTTTCAGCGTCGTTGTATTCATCAGAAACTCGCGCGACAGCGCCTCGATCGTGATGCGCTCGGAAAGATGCTCCGTGAGATAGGTGTGCACGCGGCGGATGATCTCCTCCTGCGAGGCCTGAAAGTCCACGGCCTTCTCCGGGCAGGCGATCTCCATGACGCGCTCAACGATCTCGTGCAGCAGACGGCTCTCCTCCGTGTCTGCCGCGCGGTAGTAGACCTCCTTGCCGTCGCGGCGGCTGACGAGCAGGCCGCTCTCCGTCAGGGAGCGCAGATGGTGCGACACGGCCGGGCTGGACATCTCCAGCATGGCGGCCAGATTGATGACGCATGCCTCCTGATGGCTGAGCAGCCAGAAAATGCGCACGCGCGTCGGGTCGCTGAGCTGCTTGAATACCTCGGCAGCAGCCGCAAAATGCGCCACCTGCATGACCTCCTGATGCAGGCTTGCCGCCTGAGACGACGTTCCGTGGTCGTGGGGAAGCTGAAATTCTGCCATAGTCTCTCTCCGTTCTCCGTTTTGGACATTCTGTTCGCCCGTTCCGAAACAAGCCGGCCAAACCGCTTGCATTTTGAGTTCGCATCCAGTATACTACAGTCACAACGATTAAGCAAGCATTGAATCGTTCCAATACTCATTCCTTCCGGAGCGCCGCTGGCGCGCAAGGAAAATTTTCAGGAGGTTTATCATGAAGAAAACGTATCCGATCGAAGTTGACTGCGCAAACTGCGCGAACCTGATGGAGCAGGCCACAAAGAAGACCGATGGCGTCGCCGACGCGACCGTGAATTTCATGACCCAGAAGATGATCGTGGAGTTCGCCGAGGGCGCCGATCCCAAGGACGTCATGAAGCGCGTTCTCAAGGCCTGCAAGAAGGTCGAGCCGGACTGCGAGATCGAGCTTTGACCCTCCCGGCGGCGCATCGCAAGATACGCCGCCTTTTATTTGGCCAGGGCCTCTGAGTCCTGTTATTTCGAATCAAAAATCAGAAAGAGAGGTAAACCGAGCATGAACAAAAAGCAGAAAAAAATGCTTATCCGCATCGCGATCACGGCAGTCATGCTCATCGCGCTTGAATTTCTCCCCCTGACCGGTATCTGGCAGCTCTTGGCCTATGTGGCCGCCTACCTCGTCATCGGCTACGATATCCTCCGCAAGGCAGGCATCGGCATCATCCACGGCCGCGCATTTGACGAGTGCTTCCTGATGGCCATCGCCACGCTCGGCGCGTTCTTCCTCGCCGTCTGGACGAAGAGCGGCGACTACGTCGAGGGCATCTCCGTTATGCTGTTCTACCAGATCGGCGAGCTGTTCCAGAGCTACGCCGTCGGCAAGAGCCGCCGCAACATCAGCGCGCTGATGGACATCCGCCCCGATTATGCCAACATCGAAAAGGACGGCAAGCTCGAGCAGGTCGACCCGGATGAGGTCACCGTCGGCAGCATCATCGTCGTGCAGCCCGGCGAAAAGGTCCCGCTGGACGGCGTCGTCGTCAGCGGCAATTCCACCCTGAACACCAGCGCCCTGACGGGCGAGAGCCTACCCCGCGATGTTGCCGAGGGCGACGAGATCATCAGCGGCTGCATCAACATGAGCGGCGTTCTGAAAATTCGTACCACGAAGGCCTTCGGCGAATCCACGGTCTCGAAAATTCTTGACCTTGTGGAGAACGCCAGCTCCCGCAAGTCCCGCTCCGAGGCGTTCATCTCCCGCTTTGCCCGCATCTACACGCCCGCCGTGTGCATCGGCGCGGTGCTGCTGGGCGTTGCCGTTCCGCTGCTGCGCATGGCCTTCGGCGCAAGCGCCCAGTGGGTCGACTGGGTCTACCGCGCGCTGACCTTCCTCGTCGTGAGCTGCCCGTGCGCCCTTGTCATCAGCATTCCCCTGAGCTTCTTCGCCGGCATCGGCGGCGCAAGCAAGGAGGGCATCCTCATCAAGGGCTCAAACTATCTGGAGGCCCTTGCCGCAACAAAGGTCGTCGTGTTTGACAAGACCGGCACCCTGACGCAGGGCGTGTTTGAGGTCACGGCCGTCCACCACAACGAGCTGGACGCCAATAAGGTGCTGGAATATGCCGCGCTGGCCGAGTGCGCCTCGTCCCATCCTATCAGCAAGAGCCTGCAGAAGGCCTACGGCAAGGCCATTGACCGCAGCCGCGTTACAGGTATCGAAGAGATCAGCGGCCACGGCATCACGGCGACCGTTGACGGTCACAGCGTCGCCGCAGGCAACGCCAAGCTCATGCAGAAGCTCGGCATCGAATACCACGACTGCCACTGCGTCGGCACAATCATCCACATGGCCATCGACGGCGTCTACGCCGGGCACATCGTCATCTCCGATATCATCAAGCCGCACTCCGCCGAGGCCATTGCCCGCCTCAAGAAGTCCGGCGTCTCCAAGACCGTCATGCTCACGGGCGACGCGCGCCGCGTAGCCGAGCAGGTCGCAGGCGAGCTGGGCGTCGACGAGGTCCGCAGCGAGCTTCTGCCGGGCGACAAGGTCGCCGAGGTCGAAAAGCTGCTGGCAGAAAAGGCCCCGAAGGACAATCTCGCCTTTGTCGGCGACGGCATCAACGACGCGCCCGTCCTGACCCGCGCGGACATCGGCATCGCCATGGGTGCCATGGGCAGCGACGCCGCCATCGAAGCCGCGGACGTTGTGCTGATGGACGACGATCCCCTGCAGATCGCCAAGGCCATCCGCATCTCGCGCAAGTGCATCGGCATCGTGCGGCAGAACATCGCGTTCTCCCTCATCGTGAAATTTGCCTGCCTTGCCCTGACGGCCGCCGGTATCACGAACATGTGGGCCGCCATCTTCGCCGACGTCGGCGTGATGATCCTCGCCGTGCTCAACGCCATCCGCGCCCTGCGCGTCCACAATCTCTGAGTTGGAATGATCCCGAAAAAAATCCGGGCCTGCTGCTTTTTGGGCAGCAGGTCCGGATGCTTTTTACCGGTTATTTTAAGGCAGCGCCGTCGTGAAACGCGCGGCCGACGACCGCGCCGAGGCGGACATAGGTCTTGTTGAACGAATCATAGGTGATGGGCGCGACCTTGTCCACGTCGACCTTGCCCTCCGGCGTGAGATAGGCCTCGTCCACGCTGACGTTCACGATCTCGCCGACGAGGCGGCAGCTCTCCGGGTCATAGCTCACAACGCGGCAGGAAACGGCGATGGGCAGCTCATCGATGCAGGGCGCGTCGACGAATTCGGACTTCGTGGCATGGAAGCCGGCGCGGTCAAACTTGTCCGGCACCTGGTTGCCGGACACCAGCCCGACATAGTCGCAGGCGACGACCTGCTCCGCCGTGCCCATGCTGACGGTGAACGCGCCGCGGGCCAGCAGGTCCTTCACCGTGCGGTGCGACGGACTGACGCAGAACGAAAGCTCCTTATCGTCGCTGATGCCGCCCCAGGCGGCGTTCATGGCGCAGGGCGTGCCATCCTCGCCATAGGCAGCCAGAATGAACACCGGCTGCGGATAAATGCTTGCATGTGCGCCAAAATTCTTTCTCATAAACAAAACACTCCTTCTATTGAACTATGGCAGCACCGCATAATTCAGTGAGAGCATTCGGCGAGGGATTTTTTGTCGAGGCTAGGTTTGAAAAGTGCAGGAATACTTTGTGTATTTCAAACTTTTCGAACCGATGGATCGGCGAAAAATAGCCGGCGAAGGCCGAAACTGCAATTGTGCGGTGTTGCCCTATAATAAAATATCAAAATTCGCAAAGCAGGCAGAAGCTGCTCCGGCGGCAGGTCAGCAGGCCGTCCCGCTGCATTTTGGACAGCTCATTGGACAGCGCGCTGCGTTCCACATTCAGATAATCGGCAAGCTGCTGGCGGTCGAACGGGATCGTAAAGCTGCGGCTCCCCGCCCGCCGCGCCTGCTCGCCGAGGTAGGACAGCAGCCGCGCACGAATGGTGCGCGGGCCGGTGTGCAGGCTGCGCCGGGAAAGCGCCAGATTTTTATGCGCCAGCGTCCCGACGAGATTACGGATGATGCGGCTGTGGTGCTCGCAGGTGCTCGTGCACTGCGTCAGGATGCGCCTTGCGTCGAGGAAGAGCACCTCGCAGGCCTCGCTGGCCACGACGTCGACAAGCAGCGGCTCATCCGATGCACAGGCATAGGCCTCCGCAAACAGCTCCCCCGGCTCCGCGCGCCCGAGCAGCGTGACCGCTCCCTGCAGGTCCGTGTGCTCGACCAGAACGCTCCCGGTGAGCACCAGTCCCATATATCGCGTGGGCTCCCCCGCCCGCAGGATGCGTTCCCCGCGTGCAAAGCGCCGGGGCGACGCACCGAGGCAGGGCAGCATGGCCGCGATCTCCTCCGATGTAGCCCCGCGAAACAGCGGCGAGGCCAGCAGAGCCGCATCGTTCATTCTTTCTTCCTCCGTTGGTATCCTAACATACTTTCTCTTTGATCTGGGGCAAGCTATTTGGCAGCTGAGCCGCGCAGCAGCGCAGCCGGAAGGAGGATCATCATGGCTATTCTGAGGCGAAAGCATCGTCATGCCCGCCGGGAAGCCCCACGCGGTCTATGCCGCCGAGGACTTCAAGATGCTGCTGACCGTTGTGCTCCCGCGGAACTAGGTGAGCACTCCGCCGAACGTGTAGTCGTAGAGGCCGCTCCACGGCAGCTCCCCGCGGATGCAGGGCAGATACTCCGTGATGAGTGTGACCGCCTGCGGCATGGCCTCGTCAAACAGGCGCTGCAGGACCAGATTGCTCTCGGCGCACTTCGGGTTCGGCTCGTAGTTCACGATCATGCCGTGCAGGCCGTGGTACGCGCCGGCAAGGCGCATGCCGGTATACAGCGCCGTGCGCTTGCAGTGCCCCGGCGCAAGAAACAGTGCGTTGCCCCGCAGGAATGTCCGGATCGCCCGCTCCGTCTGCCGGGGCGTCAGCTCGTCCGGCAGCAGCTCCGCCATCACGGCCGCGCTGCGCGCCGAGGCATGCAGATGGCCCGTCAGGCTCGTGCGGATCGGGTCCAGCCCGGCCTGCACCAGCAGGCTGCGGTCAAATTCGACCTCGATCTCCGTGTGGGCCACGCCGCTGCGCGCGATCTGCTCGGCAATGTAGCCGTGGCAGGCGCGGTCCAGCGCAAAGTGGCACAAAAAACCATAGAGATACGCCGTTTCCGGCGCCGGAAACTCCAGTGCGGCCAGCTTCTCCCCTGCGGGGCGGAAGAAGGCCGCACCGCTTTGTTTGTGCATCCGGTGGCCGAGGCGGCTGACGTGCCCGAGCAGCGGATGGTCAAAGAACAAAATATCGGGGCCGTGCAGCCCGATGGAAAACAGCGCCTGCTCCGGCCGGAGCAGCTGCTGCATTTCCTGCGGCAGTGCCGCAAGCACCTGCCTGCCGAAGCAGCGGTGCGCATAAGTTGATGGCATGAAGCCCACCTCATGATCTGGAATCTGTGCATAGCATACCACATTCCGGCAGTTTTGAAAAGCGTTTTTCGTGCAGGACGGTCATTTGTTTTCAAATCCTTCACAGTTCCGACATTTGATTTTCACGCCGCTTTATGATATACTTATTGTTTAGAAAAACACATGTGAGGGTACCCGTTATGAAACACTGCTATCGGGCGGGCATCGACATCGGCTCAACCACCGCAAAGCTCGTTATTCTGGACGAACGCGGCGTCCTGTGCTATGGCGATTACCGCCGCCACTGTGCGCACACGCAGGAAACACTTGCCGAGCTGCTGGAGGACGCCTGCGCAAAGCTCGGCCCCTGCGACCTGCGCCTGAAGATCACCGGCTCCGGCGCCATCAACCTTGGCAAAGCCCTGAACATCGGCTTTGTGCAGGAGGTCGTCGCCGTGGCCTCCAGCCTGCAGGCCATTGCCCCGCAGACGGACGTCGCCATTGAGCTGGGCGGTGAGGATGCGAAGATCATCTACTTCCGCGGCGGGCTGGAGGAGCGCATGAATGGCGTCTGCGCAGGCGGCACCGGCTCGTTCATCGACCAGATGGCCGCGCTCCTGCAAACGGACGCCGAGGGACTGAACCGCGCCGCTGCCGACTATCATGAGCTCTACCCCATCGCCGCGCGCTGCGGCGTGTTCGCCAAGTCGGACATCCAGCCCCTCATCAATGAGGGCGCAACGCTGCCCGATCTGGCGGCCTCCATTTTTCAGGCCGTCGTCAACCAGACCATCTCCGGCCTTGCCTGCGGCAAGCCCATCCGCGGCTGCGTCGCCTTCCTCGGCGGCCCGCTTCACTTCCTGCCGGAGCTGAAAAAAGCCTTCATCCGCACGCTGCACCTGACGCCGGAGAATATCGTCGATCCCGACAACTCCCATCTGTTTGCTGCCATGGGCGCTGCCCTCGAGGCGGGCGATGCCGAGCCGGCAGATGCCGCAGCGCTTGCCGCAAAGCTGCGCTCCGGCGTACAGATGGCCTTCGAGCTCAAGCGTCTGCCGCCGCTGTTTGCGGACCGCGCAGAGTACGATGCCTTCCGCGCGCGTCACAACCGCGCACAGATCCATAAGGCAGCGCTGCATCCCTGCCGCTGCTTCCTCGGCATTGACGCGGGCTCCACCACAACGAAGCTCGCCCTCATCGATGAGGACGGTGCGCTGCTGTGGTCGTTTTACGCCAACAATCAGGGCTCACCGGTGCAGACGGCCATGCACGCCATGCGCCTGCTCGGTGAACAGCTCCCGCCGGGCGCGGAGATCGCGCGCTCCTGCTCGACCGGCTACGGCGAGACGCTGCTGAAGTCCGCCTTCCTGCTCGATGACGGTGAGGTCGAGACCATCGCGCACTATGAGGCCGCTGCCTTCTTCGACCCGGACGTCGACTGCATTCTGGACATCGGCGGGCAGGATATGAAGTGCATCCGCATTCGCAATCACTCCGTGGATTCCATTCTGCTCAATGAGGCCTGCTCGTCCGGCTGCGGCTCATTTATCGAAAATTTCGCCAATTCCCTCGGCTACACCGCCGCGGTTTTCGCGCAGGAGGCGCTGTTTGCCGCCCATCCCATCGATCTTGGCACGCGCTGCACCGTGTTCATGAACTCCAACGTCAAGCAGGCGCAGAAGGAGGGCGCGACCGTGCAGGATATCTCCGCTGGTCTCGCCTACTCCGTCATCAAAAATGCGCTGTATAAGGTCATCAAGCTCGCCGATGCCCGCGACATGGGCCGCCACATCGTCGTGCAGGGCGGCACGTTCTACAATCAGGCCGTGCTGCGCGCCTTTGAGCGCATCGCGGGCGTCGAGGCCACCTGCCCGGATATCGCAGGCATCATGGGCGCGTTCGGCGCGGCCCTGATCGCCCGCGACCGCTGGACGGGGCAGCGATCGACCATGCTCCCCATCGCGGACATTCTGAAGCTGCAATATACGACGCAGGCCACGCGCTGCTCCGGCTGCGGCAACCGCTGCATGCTGACCATCAATGAATTCTCGAACGGCCAGCGCCACGTCACCGGCAACCGCTGCGAAAAGGGCCTCGGCGGCACGCCGAAGGAGAACCGTGCGCCGAATGTCATGGCCTATAAGCTCAAGCGCATGTTCGACTATCCCCCGCTGCCGGAGAAGGACGCGCCGCGCGGCCGCATCGGCATCCCGCGCGTGCTGAATCTCTATGAGAATTACCCGTTCTGGGCAACATTCTTCCGCCAGCTCGGCTTTTCCGTCCTGCTCTCGCCGCGCTCCACGCGCAAGATCTATGAGCTGGGCATGGAGTCCATCCCCTCAGAGTCGGAGTGCTATCCCGCGAAGCTGGCCCACGGCCATGTACAGTGGCTCATCGACCACGGTGTCAGGACCATCTTCCACCCGTGCGTGTTCTATGAGCATCAGGAGACGCCCGGCGCACAGAACCACTTCAACTGTCCCATCGTCGTCTCCTACCCCGAAAATCTTAAAAATAACGTCGACGCCATCGGCGAGGACGGTGTGACCTATCTGCGCCCCTTCCTCGCCTTTACGGACGAGAAGACCGCCGCGAAGCGCCTGGCTGACTTCTGCAAAGAGACGTGGGGCATTTCCGCCTCGGAGACCCGTGCCGCCGTCCATGCCGCATGGCTCGAGCAGCAGCACGCAAAGGCCGACATCCGCGCGCAGGGCGCGGCGGCGCTCGCGTGGATCGAGCAGAATCACGGCCGCGGCATCGTGCTGGCGGGCCGCCCGTACCACGTCGATCCGGAGATCAACCACGGCATTCCGGAGCTCATCGCCTCCTACGATCTGGCCGTGCTGACCGAGGATTCTCTTCCCATCGACTTCACGCCTGCCCGGCCGCTGCGCGCAAACGACCAGTGGGTCTATCACTCCCGCCTCTATACGGCGGCGGAGTTCGTCCGCACCCGGCCGGAGCTCGAGCTCGTCCAGCTCAACTCCTTCGGCTGCGGGCTCGACGCCGTCACGACCGACCAGGTCGCAGAAATTCTGGAGAAGAGCAACCGTCTCTACACCGTTCTGAAGATCGACGAGGTCTCGAATCTCGGCGCGGCGCGCATCCGCATCCGCAGCCTCATCGCCGCCATGGACCTGCGCGCCCGGCAGGGCATCCTCCCCACGGCAGGTCCCGTCCGCTATGAGCGTGCCGTCTTCACGGAGCAGATGCACCGCGAGCACTGGACCATCCTCGCGCCGCAGATGTCCCCCATCCACTTCGATCTGCTCGGCCCGACGTTCCGCAAATACGGCTATCACATCGAAATTCTCGGCAACGACAACCGCAGCGCCATCGACACGGGCCTGAAATACGTCAATAACGACGCCTGCTTCCCCTCCATCACGGTCGTCGGCCAGATCATGAGCGCCATTCTGTCCGGAAAATACGACACAGATCATCTCGCCGTCGCCATGACGCAGACCGGCGGCTGCTGCCGCGCCAGCAACTATGTCGGCTTCATTCGCCGCGCGCTGGAAAAGGCCGGGCTCGGCCATATCCCCGTCATCTCCATCAATGCCAACGGCATGGAAAAGAATCCGGGCTTCCGCGCCTCTCCCGGCCTGCTGATGGATGCGTTCCGCTCGCTCGTCTACGGCGACCTGCTCATGCGCTGCCTGTACCGCGTGCGGCCGTATGAAAAAGTCCCCGGCAGCGCGAACGCCCTGCACGCCAAATGGCGCGACCGCTGCGTCGCCTCGCTCACCGGCAGTCACGCCGGGCGGGACTACCGCCGCCTCTGCCGCGAGATCGTCGAGGATTTCGATGCGCTCCCGCTGGATGAGACGCTCCGCAAGCCGCGCATCGGCGTCGTTGGCGAGATCCTCGTCAAGTATATGCCGCTTGCCAACAACCACCTCGTCGACCTGCTCGAGCGCGAGGGGGCGGAGGCCGTCGTGCCGGACCTCATGGACTTCATGAATTACTGCGTCTACAACGGCGGCTACAAGCACGAGTTCCTCGGCGGGAGTCTGGGCGGTGCGCTTGTCGGCCAGCTCGGCGTCAAGGCCATTCGTTATCTGCGCCGCCCGGTGCTCGACGCGCTCCAGGCCAGCCGCCGCTTTGAACCGCCTATGGAGATCGCGGACGTCGCCGAGCTGGCAAAGCCCTTCCTCTCCCTTGGCAACCAGTACGGCGAGGGTTGGTTCCTCACCGGCGAAATGGTCGAGCTCATCCGCAGCGGCGTGCCGAACATCGTCTGCATCCAGCCCTTCGCCTGCCTACCGAATCACGTCGTCGGCAAGGGTGTCATCAAGTCCCTGCGCCGCGCCTATCCCGAGGCCAATATCGTCGCCGTGGACTATGACCCCGGCGCTTCCGAGGTCAACCAGCTCAATCGCATCAAGCTCATGCTCTCCACCGCGCGCAAAAATCTGAATGCCCGGCCCGCCGACCCGCAGCCCGCTGCCGTCGTCTGACCGTCCCCGCGAAAAATCCGAAAAAAGCCAAAATAGTGCTTGCAAATTTCGTCCGGATGTGCTATGATATCTAGGCAAAATGAAATCCGGGTGTAGCGAAGTTTGGTATCGCGCTTGAATGGGGTTCAAGAGGCCGCTGGTTCGAATCCAGTCACTCGGACCATAAGTCCACCGTAATTTTGATAGAATTATGGTGGACTTTTTCTATGCCCAAAAACCGTTTGAAATCAGGCATTTCGGCTGTTTCAGCGCATAAGTGAACCCCGCCGCAGAGCAATTCTGCGGCGGGGTTTTGTGCGTTTTACGGTTTTTGTGGTGACTTTGGCCAAAGCAAGCGTTAAATTTATGGGTATTCGTTGAATTTTTAGGGTATTCGTTAAATCATTGCCTTTTTCGCTAAAATGTACCCCATAAAGTGGACACTCTAATTGTGCGAAGCCCAAGGGCTGGGGAATTAAAAAGTTTGAATACCAAACTATAGACAATTTCCTCGCTGCCCACGAAAATGTGCGTCAGCTCTGTCGTCTCGTTGATATAGGTTTCAACGGCTCAAAACCAATACTGATTTGCGACTTTCGTTGCATGATGATCTTGTAGGAATTTTTCAAGCTCAGCCAAACAATTAATGTCTCGAAAAGTATTAGAAACGCATTTCAAAGCTTCACTTGGTAATACATTTCTCTCCCCTGAATTGCCTTCACAGCGGTGACAAGAAAGCCAGTGTAAAAGTGTCGGGGTAGTACAGTTTTCTTTGTGCTCCGCAACACCAATTTCGAAGTAGTAGTCATTTCTATCCCACTGTGATCCTTGCACGTTAATACAGTAAATTATATCATTATTTCTTTTATACCAGTATTGGCCAACCTTTCGAAATCCCTCTTTCTTAAGCGGACTCCGTATTGCCTCTATAAATTCATTCTTTGTCATAATTAACACCTCATCGTTAATCGTAAAGGACAAGCACACCAGCCCAATCTTCTGCTCCGAGTATATTTAAATACCTATCCAACTGGGCCAACCCTCGACGAACAGCGCGAGGATTATTAGGCTTCAGTTCATATACAATACGATTTACATAGTCTATCCCATCAACACGTGCACCTTTTCCGATGACCTTCTCTTTTATAACGCCAGAGCCATAATCCCACTCTTTGTGCATTTGACGGCCTCGCCTTGCAGCCGCTGTTTCGCCTCCACATTTGTTATGCACCAGCACCCCATTATCGGATACATAATAGGTATGATAATCCGCAACCTGGAAGTTATAGACCTTGATGGGGCTTTCGAGCAGCTCGTGCTAGACCTGTTCAAAGCTACAGCTTTATCCCCTCAGATGGATTGGTCGATGCGAGGCTGCCGCACAGGACGGCAGCCCCGGTTGATACGCAGCAATTTCAAAGAGGAGATTCTCTCTACGCATTATAAGCAAATATAATAGCATACATCAGATAGTACCCCGACGGATGCTATTTGCTCAGAAAATGACCTAAATGGCAGTGTTCCGATGATCGGCGTCCTAGGTGCGGGCCACATTTCGCCGACGCATAGGAATAATATCTGCTTGATGGGGGAGCTTTGCAGCAGCCATAGCAGAAATGCTGCAAAGTCCTCCCTGTATTCCGGTTTTACCTTGATCGTGCAGCAATCCTCCGCGCTGTTCTCTTCTCCAAGCCAGCCCGGATAAAAGCTTTGCGCAGGGTGTTCCCTGGAATACAAAAATTCGAACATATCATCGCAGCATTGATAATCAGAAAAGTCGCCTGACGCAGCGAAAAATTGATACAAATACCCATTCAGATTATTTATAACAGGCCATTTTTCAAAGTAGAATTTCCTTTGCTTTGCTGCAAAAAAGTTGTGCCTCACGCAGTTAATTGCCCCAAAATTTTTCCGTTTCTTCGGCGGAACTACATCAAATGCGGTTAGGCAAAGAGCAAGGCCGTCATACATAAAACATTCCCCAATCAAGAAATAATTTCCCAAATCGTTTTTTTGAGAACATAGCCAGCACCTTTTGTTACCGTAGATGCAACCTTGATCGCCCCATCTGCGGTTCTTAGAAGGATATCTGGATTTCTCCCGACTTTAGCTAACTGTCCCATTGTTAATTCGCTTCGCATTTCGGTCAAAATCTTCGGTTTAATACTTCTGTGAAAGTCATTCACGGAAGTATCCAAATAGTCTGCTATTTTTTCTGGCGTGTACTTTTTGAAGTCATTGCCACATCTATTGTGCACTAACACTCCGTCAGTACCGACATAATAGGTGTGATAATCCGCAACTTGGAAATTATAGACTTTAACGGGAGATTCTAGCAGCTCATGCTGGACCTTTTCCACGACGACATATTCGCCGTTGACCAGGACAAGAATGTCCCCCGCACGGAGGTGCGCTGCATCCGTCCAGCCCTTGACCGGACAATAGAACGGGTGCGTCGGCGTGGCAACGATTTCCTCGCCGCCCACGAATATGTGCGTCAACTCGGTCGTCTCGTTGATATAGGTTTCGACGACCGGCTTGAGCGCAACGTCCCCGGTTTCTTCATCCCATGCCCAGACAAGATCCCCTGCTTTGATTTTCTCAATTGCGACAAGACCCGTTGCGGTAGCAACAGTCGTTCCGGCAACAAAGCATGCGCCATTTTTCAAATAACCGGAATAGCCGCTCATGCCGCCTTGTATTGCGCCGGTGATTGCGCCGGTAAGAGCGCCGTCACCCATGCCTTCCAGTGCAGCCTGCCCGGCGCCTTTCCAGCTTCCGGTTGTTATTTAGATAATAATTTTGCTTTAATAAAGTGGGTAGAGAGTAACAAAATCAACATCATCACAGCCCAAAGCCAAGTGCGTTCAAATCCATTAGAGATACCAAACGAAGACAGTAATTGTTCATATTTGGCAGGTCCAATGATTTCATATACAACTCCAAGCGCCCCACAAAGCAACAGACCCCCAAACGACAAAATGTGTACGATTTGAACAAATGTTTTGATTACGTCTTTCATTTGAGTTGATACCTCCTTGATTTTGCTCTTTCCACTTTTTATTCGGTAGCTGACAGCACACTTGCCACTAAGTGAGGAAGTTCCAAAAGATTTTGAGCTATTAGTTGTGAATGCAAGCAAAGCATGGCTGCAAGGCATTATACCGCACACTGCATCTTTTGTAAAATGATAAGGCAGCGATTGTGTCACAGATGCCTTGCAGCCGGCCAATGTTAAATAAATATTGTTTAATTTTCTGCTAGGCAGATAGGAAAGAGTTGGAGTCAATAATACCTAGGGCAGCCATTTTTGAAAGAAACTCTTGCTTTTTAACAGGATATACATTTGGAGCATCTTTCATTATTGACTCCTCATAAAAGTTAATAAATGTAAATGAATACGGATGGAATACAATGCAGTACATAAGAGGAGAAATATGCTTCGGTTTTTTAAACCTGCGTGGAGAAAGTATTACGGTGCCCTTATACTGTAGGCGCAGGCCCAGCTGATTTTGATATGATTCGTAATATATTGACATGGAATCCCAGGGATAAAATTTGATTTTGTGAAATAATGAGATAGTTACACCGCTTGAACCTATTGCAATTTTACGAAAAACAGCAATATACCACCTTATGCAGAAGATGGATCCTATAATCCAAACAAGCAGCCCCATGCAGACTGCGCTGGTTAGGCCATTGTTCTCAGAAACAAAAAGTCCCCCGATGAGTGATAACAGTATATAGGAAAATATAATAAAAACTATATTCCCTTTGTCGGATTTTATTATCATGTATTCACCGTCAGTACAAGCACATGGTATACCCTGTACGTTTGTTTCCGCGTTTTTGCGTGTTACGAGAACGAGTCGTACTGGTTGTTTGTGTGCCTGATGCTTTCCTTTCTTCAGCCTTCACAGATACGGCCTTGTTTGTTGTTGCAGCTATGCAATTATACCCTGTTCCGAATACTAAGTCTGCACTTGCAGTTGCTGCAATGCGTAAAGCAGACTCAGTCCCGAGATTTGCCAAATTTCCAATGCTTGCCGTGGTTGCAGTAGCGGATACTGCGAAGCATAGCGCAGCCTCACCAGCAGTAGCTCCATTTTTAACCGCCGTATATGCAGAGTATGCGCCCGAAATTCCACCTGCAATAAAAGGCCCAGCGCCCGGAATTGCATTTACTGCTCCTATTGCAGCCGATACAAGTGCATCGGTAAGAGTATATTCTTGGCCTGTTGCTTTGGCTGCAATATATGTTGTAGCAACATTAACAGCTGCACTTACCACAGCGCTGACCAGTGTTAATAGGCCAAACTCCCCGGTATGATCGGCTTGAATAACTGGGCTATTATTGCAATATGCAAACATATTATAGCCAATAATTCCTTGGCCTGTGCTGGAGTAGCTGTCGGCGTTGATGAACCGATGTATTACCGGGTCGTAATATCTGCTTTGGAGGTAATAGAACCCAGTCTCGGTGTCGTAGTAGTACCCACGGTAGCGCAGAGGGTTGATTTCTGCCTTGGAGCCGGAGCTTGAAAGGATATCGCCCCATGCGTCATACTCATACGAGGCTGCAACTGCACCGGATTCCGTCACAAGCTTGACCACGTCGCCTTGGAGGTTCAGGACGTAATAATACGTTTTCGGCAATGCACCCAGTTGGTCGATCATGGCGAACGGCTTGCCCGACTCGTCATAGATGAAATCGAGCACCAACGTGACCGTGCCGTCCGTTTTGACCGTCTCGCGCATGACCTTGCCGCTCTGCGTCAGGTACTCGTGCGTGACCGTCTGCGTCGAGGTCAAGTGCGTGCCTCGCGGCGCGACAGCGTTCTCATCCGCCGCCTCAGCCTCAATCGGCTCGACCTCGTCCACGGACATGATCTCGCCGGACGGCCTTGTCGGTACAGTAATGCCGCCGCCCGGCACGGCTTTGTGCGTTCATGAGAATATCACAGCTTTTCCGGCTCAGTCGTCGTTTGGTTTGCGCCCAGCGTATGGCGAAACGCTTCCCGGCCACGAAGGTAGTCGATAAATTGTTGCAATTATGACGTTGGCCACACAATCCAGCAAAAAGGCAGTCGACTGCCACCATGTCTGAAGGAACAAATAGGATGCACAGTTTACCGCAATAAGTATCCGAAAACATAACCAAATTCGATAGAGCCTGTAATACCGTTTAAACTCTTTTCTGTATTTTCTAAGATTGGGTTCAATGTCGTTCAGAAAAATCTTATTTTTGACCGTTCGATTTTTACGAATTCTTTTTGCGCTACTTCTCCCGGCTCCGCCTACAAGAAAATCGTTTAAAAGTGTATGCGCCCAGCTATAGCACAATCCGATTGAAATGAGATCCAAAAGAACGAACAAGACCGGTATGCTTGTCATGATTTTCATTGTCGGCAACACCTAACTCATAAGTCGATTTTTTATAGTCAGCACCATTGTCCCCAAAGCACTTTTTCGCAGCGAGGAGCCTAATCCCTTCAGTACAAAAAGGCCACCTTTTGCATGTGCCTGAGTCGCATAATAGCGCCACGCTCGAGGAGAAGCCAAATCTTTCATTAGCTTTTTTCCAGCACTTTTTATGCCAGCGGTGTTTCCATAGCTTGCACCATTTCCTCCCCAAGCACCACACACTGCACCGACACCACCCTCAAGGAGCATGTCTCCAACGTTAAAGCGTTCTTGTTTGCCTTTTGCTATTTTATTAATTTGTTGTCCAGCATTTGATGCCATTGAGATTGCTGCTCCTCCAACAGCCTGCGCAACAACGCCGAATCCACTTGCTGCAAGTGCTCCGCTCGCTGCTCCTGCGAGGCCGCCGATCACCGCGTCAACAGCATCCCCGCCACTCGCAACTGCACTCGCAACACCAATAACCGCTCCGACCACAGCTCCAATTAGAATATGTAACCATTCTCCGTTTTCATCGCTTGCAATGACTGGATTATTGTTGCAATACGCGAACATATTGCAAGAAACAGCGTCGCTGGAATCGGTACTGTTGTAGACATCCGCGTTGATGAATCTGCGGGTTGCGGGGTCGTAGTAGCGGGATTGGAGGTAATAGAAACCAGTCTCCGTATCGTAGTAATATCCACGGTAACGCAGGGGGTTGGCGCTGGCCATGCTGTCGGACTGCGAGAGAATATTGCCCCATGCGTCGTAGGTATAGGTGGCGTAGACTGCTTCCGTCAGGCCATTGAGATTCCCGTTGGAGGCCCTCGACGGCAGGGAGCGGAAAATCTTAACCACGTCGCCCTGCTGGTTCAGCGCATAGAAGTATGTTATCTAGCTGCCGCCATTGTTAGCGGAATACTTGACTGCAAAGGGTCGGCCTTGCGCATCGTAGGAGAAGACCATGATCTTGGCCGTGCTGTTTGTGTCAGTATGCTGTTTCTTGCACTAAAAATTTCTCTGATCTGGTTTTACCAAAAGTGCTGCAAGCAGCGGAAATGTAGGTGCATGATTCAAAATATAGCAGGCTCCCGCAAATAACAACCAGTAAGTCAACACGATTCCCCACATAACCAAACGATTTCGTATGTCCAGATGTGTTAAATACGCACATACATCCTGTGGGGTAAACAGCACTTTCCCGTCTGGAACTGCTGCACCCCAAATCCAACGAGAATCATCCGGGTTTTGCGACTCCTCAACCTGCACAATTATTTCACTGCCACAATAAGCTGAAAGGGTTTCCGGCTGCACGCACAGCGGTACAGTAAAATCTCCCAGATTCGAAGAAAGTTGCGCATAGTCGAACTCATCTGAAACAGATTTTATCGCAATACTGCACTCTGTAAGAGTGGGTATTTCTCGCGCCGAAGAAAGTGCAACAGTTGTACAGATTGCCATTACAAGTGCCAACAGGCCAACTCCAATGGAAGCTACCAAAAAGAACCACGGATTTTTGATGTTGTTATGAAAGATATGGGGTGGTTCATATGGCAAAGGCTTTTTATTCACCCGTAAATATTCTTTCTCGACCCATGTGCGGAACTCTGCTCCGTTTTTTGCCCTTGCACCGACATGCACTTGCCCGCACCTTAAATGCAGAGTAAATCCACCGGCAGGTGTTCCAAAAGTGATGGATTTAATATCATTTAGTGTGTAACGCTTTGTCGAAAAAAACCACCGTCGCAGCGTCCACTCCTGTTGGCCGAAAGAGATAAATACGCTAAACCACACCGTCCAGCAAGCAAGGGAAATTGCAAGTGATATGAACACATAAATGAGAACAAATTGTATATTATGAATAAAAATACCACAGGCAGTGCCCGCTATGCCAAGTAGAAACATAACAATTCCAAAATTCCGCCAAGATACTGAGGGCGTTACATTTTTCATATTTGTCTCACCTCATGTGACCTACGAAATCGTATACTTGTTTGAAATTCCCCATGTTAACAGTGTCCCTGAAACTGAAGTTATGCCTCGTGCCGTGTTAATGAGTTGATTCCCTTTAAATACAAGTTTTGCGCCATGTCTTAAAAGACTCGAACTTGACTTTCCAGCAAGTTCTCTTGCAGAACCTTTTAAGTACTTATCTAACCCAGCAGAAACCAATTCATTACCCTGAGACATTTTTGTTGACGAAAGCAATCCACCAGTAATTGACCCAACAGCGGAAACCCCGCCTGCAACTAATCCGTTATGAAGCGCTCTGGCGTAATTGACCTTTTTTAGCGAACCGGTATCAATCCACTGATTGGCTATATCCCCTACAGCAGAAGTTGCTGCACTAATTCCCGCTTGGGCAAACATTCCCAGCCCGGAAGCAGCGACTGCACCGTTTATAGCACCAGTTGCTGCTGAGACGCCAATCTTCGCCCATGTTTTTCCATCTGAAAGTGCGTCTAATCCGCCTTCTTTTACAGCATCTACCGCAGTTGAAACGGCGTTTACAACAGCACCGACAACGGCGCCAACAATAAAGTTCCAAAAATCGCCGGTTTCATCACTGCGACTTGTGGGGTTATTCCCACAATATGCAAACATATTGCAGGAAACAGCGTCGCTGGAATCGGTACTGTTGTAGACATCCGCGTTGATGAATCTGC
>OLQT01000812.1_pt1 | contig 21116 bp, 17 predicted proteins | sample 1672651 | NCBI WGS metagenome assembly OLQT01 (sample SAMEA3136709, study PRJEB25190) | human gut metagenome | biome: human gut; feature: human-associated habitat; material: faeces | place: Austria | collected 2013 | reverse complement strand
GCGCCGTATTATCCGAGCGGAAAGCGCGGCCGTCCTCCGAAGGGAATTGAAAAGAAATCAAGGTGGCGTGTTGAATACAAGCAATATGCGGATAGAAAATTGGTAGCAGAATTGGTAGCAGTTTCGGAAATTGGTAGCAGATGTACGCTGCGCCTTTTTTGTTTTTTGGGGAACAATGAAAAGCTCCCGCTTTTGCACTGGAGCTGAAGTGTCAGGCCTGAATTTCCATGCCGTTCTTGAACCGAACTATCACCTTGTCCTTGCCGTAGACCGTCATCCGTTCGACAAGGATATGGTAGGTCATCGGGTCGAAGGCCGTAGGCAGCGCCTCCTGCTTCATGAGCGTTCTCAGGAAATCATCAATGGCAGCCAGCCGGGTCTGCTTGTCGGAGATGGTTTCTTTCAGTTCTGCGCAGCGGGCCTTGAGACTTTCGTAGCGGTCGCAAAGGGCATCGTGCCTTGCCCGGTAGGCAGACTGGTCAAGCGCTACCATGGCGTTCTCGCGGATGCTTCGGGCAACCTGCTCAGCGGCGATGCTCATCTCTGCTTCGACCTGCGCCAGCTCGGCTTCCAGCGCATCCGTGCTGAACACCGTGCTGCGAATGGCGTCAAAGCTGTCCCTGATCTCGTTGCGCTTCCCGACCAGCTTGTTCAGCGCGGAGAGAAACAGCTGTTTCAGCGTTTCCTCATCGAAATGCGGTGTGCCGCAGGGCTGATCACCATCATATTTCCTGTTGCATCGCCAGACCACCCGGCGATACTTGTCGTTGGAATGCCACACCTTGGAGCCGTACATGCCGCCGCATTCCCCGCAGTAAATGGTGCTTGAGAAAACCCGGACGCCGCTGTGCCGGTTAGGGCCGGGCTTCCGCATCGAAATCTCCCGCTGTACCATGTCGAATACATCCTCCGGGATGATGGCTTCATGGTCGCCGGTCACATAATACTGCGGCACCTGCCCCTGATTCTTCACTTGCTTTTTCGTGAGGAAGTCCTCAGTAAAGCACTTCTGCAGGAGCGCGTCACCCTTGTACTTTTCGTTTTTGAGAATGCTCTGCACTGTCTTGGGGTTCCATCTGTCCTTGCCGCCGGGAGACCGGATACCGTCAACCGTCAGGCCTGCCGCAATGGTGTGGGGCGTGGCCCCCTGCAAGAACTCGGTGTAGATGCGCTTGACAATCTCTGCCTGCTCAGGATTGACCACCAGCTCACCGTTTTCCCCGCGGTCGTAGCCCAGGAAGCGGCTGAAGGGAACCGAAACTTTGCCGTCTGCCATTCGCTTGCGCTGGCCCCAGGTGCAGTTCTCACTGATGGAGCGGCTTTCCTCCTGTGCCAGTGAGGACATGATGGTAATGAGCAGCTCGCCCTTGCTGTCGAAGGTCCAGATGTTTTCCTTCTCAAAGTAGCATTCCGTACCATGCTCCTTCAGCTGGCGGATCGTGGTCAGGGAGTCCACCGTGTTGCGGGCAAAACGGCTGACCGATTTCGTTACGATGAGGTCGATCTTGCCTGCCAGTGCGTCGGCAACCATCTGCTTGAAGCCTTCGCGGTGCTTGGTGCTGGTGCCGGTAATGCCTTCGTCGGCGTATACATTCACGAACTCCCAGCCGTCATGCTTCCGGATGAAGTTGGTGTAGTAGTCCAGCTGAGCTTCATAGCTGGATTGCTGTTCCTCATGGTCCGTACTGACGCGGGCGTAAGCCGCGACCTTCCGCCTGCGCTGTTCCGTGATGGGGACCGCCGTAAACCTTGTCAGGGTCGGCTGGATGGTGGTTACTCTTTTCGCCAATTTGCTCCGCGCTCCTTCCTAAGCTGCTTCATATGCTCGCTCATCGCCTGCCTGCGTTCCGGGGTGTAGAGGCCTTTGGTGGATTCATGAAAGTGCCTGCGCTGCTCTTCCGACCACTTTGTGCCGCTTCGCCGGAGGTCGATGCTGTGCTGAACAGCACGTCCGTCGGCAAGGTGGAATTCCAGAACGCCGTCCGCCAGTACGCTGATGTACTCGACCTGCGCGGTGAAGGCAGCTTCATCAAAAACATCGGTACCAAGCACCTCTGCGCAGACCGCACGCAGCCGATCCTCCCGCATTCCTTTCTCGCAGCATTTCTCCGGGCAGCGCCAGTAGCGAATGGACCCATCCTTCAGCTTCTGGTAGGATGTTTGGTAGTTGCTGCCGCAGGCGCATTTGATCTTTGACGTGAAGCAGGACTTGCCTCTGGGGTTTGTGCCATGCTCACGCCTGTAGGTCGAAACCGCCGCCCGATATTCAGGCGTCCAGCAATCCTGATGTCCCGTGTTCCTGCAGTCGCGGGTGAAGGTCGTACCATCCTTCATAAAGAAGGTCAGCCGGTCCTTTTCGGGGACTTCCAGGTGATCGACCCGCTCCGTGAACACAGCCTCATCGAATTCATCCAGCCCCAAGGCCTCGGCGCAGCACTTCCTGATGGCGACCTCGCTCATGGCTCCCTTGACCGGGCAGCCATCTCCGACCTTCTTCTTCCGCTTGCTCCCGCAGACCCAATACGAGATGTTGCTCCCTCTGCGGGAGTTCGTGTGCCCATAGCTGATCCCACAGTGCGGGCATCTGATCTTTCCACTGAAGCAGGTCAGGTTCAGCGACTTGTTTGCCCGTGGCCCGAGAGCCTTTCTGCGGGCCATTTCCTGCTGGACATAATCGAAGGTCTCCTTGTCAATGATGGCCTCGTGTGTCCCTTCGACATAATACTGGGTCAGCTCACCGCGGTTCTTCTTGCGCTTCTTGGTGATCGGGTCGGTGATGTACTCTTTCTGAAGCAGCAGGTTGCCGGTATAGGTCACATTCGTAAGGACCACCTTGATGTTGGAATCCACCCATCGGCAGCCCTTTGCTGTGGTGATGCCTTCTGCCGCAAACTCGCGTTCAGTCTCCAGCCGGGACTTGCCCTGCAGGAAGTTCTGAAAAATGCGGCGAACGATTGCGGCTTCATCAGGCTGAATCACCAGATGATCTCCTTCCCAGCGGTACCCGTACACATGAAAGCGCCCATTGGGCATGCCTTGCTCAAACCGCTTGCGCAGCCCCCATTTGACGTTTTCACTCAGAGAGCGCACCTCTTCCTGCGCGAAGGATGCCATGATGGTAATGAGCAGCTCGCCTTCATCCGCCAGAGAATTGATGCGTTCCTTTTCAAAGCGGACCTCGATGCCCAGTTCCTTCAGCCTGCGGACAACGTTGAGCGTGTCCACTGTGTTACGGGCGAAGCGTGACAGGCTTTTGGTGAGAATGATGTCGATCTTCCCGGCTTCGCAATCTGCCAGCATCCGGATGAACTCCGGGCGGCTGTCCATCTTCGTGCCGGTGACGCCTTCATCAGCATAGACGCCCGCGTATTCCCAGCCCGGCGTATTCTGGATCAGCTCACTGTAGTAGCTGACCTGCACGGACAGCGAATGCATCAGCCGTTCCGTATCCATCGAAACACGCGCATAGGCTGCAACGCGCTTTCGCTGTAGAAGGTCTGGCTTCTTCGCGTCGATCCGCGTTATGGATTTGGCCATTGTATCAAGCCTCCTTTCGACCGTATTACTCACTCTGAATACCCGAAAAGTCAAGCAATATCAAGGGCTTTCGAGAGATAAAGCACTGATTGGCGGGTCGTATTTTTTGATCAGAACATCCCTTGCCTGGACGAATTCCTCGGCGGTCAGCAGGCCCTTCTCGCGGAGCTGCTCAAGCACAGACAGGCAGAGCCGGTAGCCCTGTTCCCGCTGAAACATGCTCATGTCCATTACTGATTCCCCCTTCCTGTGCGAAAGGCGGCATAGCATCCACGGCTGCAGAAGCTGCGCTGTGTGACTCCGTATACCTCGAATGTCCTGCCGCACGCCCTGCAGGTGAAGGCATGCGTGGTTTTCTGCGTCAGCTGGTCCCGGTGCGCTGACCACCATTGCATCCTGCAGGCATCTGAGCAGAAGCGCTTGTGCTTGCGTCCGGGCACCTGTTGGACAGGGGCTCCGCATTGTTCGCAGCCCCCTTGGGCAGTGCGCCTGCCGACACTGGACCGGGCACCGCCCAGTTCATGCCGGATACAGTAGCTCTTGACCTTGCTGGCCGATATGCCAAGCAGTGTGGCAATGGCTCCATAGCTTTTGCCTTCACCCCGCAGCCGGGTGATCCGTTCCTTTTCCTGTGCTGTCATACGGCACCTCCTTCCGGGGCATCGTCCGGCGATCCCGCAATACGGAGAAAAGGACAGGCTTTTGAGGGGGTGCCAAAAGAAAAAGGCGGTCAGCCGAAGCCAACCGCCAGTGTGAAAGGATTATTCTGCTTTGCTGTACTTCCCGGACACCCAGCCCACGCAGCCGTTGACCACGACCGCATGCCAGCCGTTCCCGGCGGTCGCCACCCACGCAAAGGTATCGCCGTTCTTTGCGGCGGTGATGCGGCTGTACTGCGTACCGTTGCCGGTGCGGATGTTGACCGTGCCGCTGACGCAGGAGATCGTGACCTGCTTACCAGTGGGCGTATCCTCGCCATCCTCCGGCTCGGATGGCTTCAGTGCCTCGTCCCTGTCGGCGGTCGCCGCCATCAGCGCAGCATGGGTCTCCGTGCCGTAGATGCCGTCCGCCTTGATGCCTGCCTTGCTCTGGAAGGCCTTCAGGGCAGAGAGCGTTTCCGTGCCGAAGCTGCCGTCCGCGCCGTACTTGGGCAGGGAGAAGCCCAGTTGCAGGAGCAGCTCCTGCAGGGTCTTGACGTCCGTGCCCTTCGCGCCCTTCTCCAGCGAACGGGAGCCCAGGGTGTACTCGGTCGCGGGCGTATCGGGCGTGCGCACGGGGGCGCTGTGAATGGCGTCGCCGTAGTCGATGAACGGCAGCGCGTACCAGTGCGTCCACGGACGCTTGCTGACCTGTGTTTTGACACAGCCGTAGGCAAAGCCCTGCCATTCAACCGCCCAGCCGTTGCCGATGTAGTAGCCGACATGCCCGTCCTTGGTCAGCGCCAAGCCGGGCACCTCGGGCAGCGTGGCTATCGTGCCCCAGGCACAGCCCTTGCTCTTGGCGTAGCTGAACATGGAGTTCGCGCCCTTGTCCGGGCAGCCGTGTGCGCCGTAGGTGCTGGGGACGGACTTGTCCGTGCCGATGGCGTCCAGCATGGCCTGACCGCCGCCGGTCCAGGCATAGCCCTTCGCGCCGCCGATGCAGTCGCAGACTACCTCCTGATTGGCGATGTCCTGCTTGTAGCGATTGGTTCGGCTGGAACCGTAGTGGGACGGGTACTGCTTCGTCTTGCGGGACAAGAGGCTGCTTGTGGCTTTGTAGCCGCAGGTGCCGTACCAATAGGGATGGCCTACCATCCGCAGACAGTAGGCCACAAAATGCTCGGCGGTAAAGGGCGTGTTCACGCGATCACTCATGGTTCTCGTCCTCCTTCACTTCCTCGCGCCCGTGCAGCTGGGACAGGATTTCCTTCAGCTTCTCGGGGATGGGCAGACCCAGGTGCGCGGTGTTCTCCAGCAGGCTCACGCCCTCATTGGATAGGTAGAAGCACACCACAGCGGATCGCAGCGCGCTGCCGGTGCCCACGACATGCAGGTCAACAATGTGCGCCACGCCCACCAGCAGGATGATCAACACCTTCTTGCAGATGCCTTTGAAGCCCACCGCGCTGGACAGCTTCCTGTCCGCAATGGCACACATCAGGCCGGTGATGTAGTCGATCACCATGAAGATGATGAGCGTGGTCAGCAGGCCGTCTACGCCGCCCACAAAGTAGCCCAGCCACCCGCCGACGGCGGTGATGGCCATCTGGATCTTCGCCCAGACCAGATCAATGGAAAAGTCTCTCATGGTAAAATCCTCCTTTTGTTTTGCTGCATAGAAAAACGACCGCCATTTCTGACAGTCGCTTATGCCTGTTTCTCCCATCCGGCGGGATAGTCCGCCGGACTCCATACGCAGTGGGCCAGCACGCAGATGTACCGTTCGCCCCGGAATGTCACCTTATCGCCCACCTGATAGGCCGTGCCCGCATGCGTGGGCTGGACGAATTCCGGCCACGCCTCGTCCTCCTCCGCAGGCGGTTTGACCATCTGCTGCAGCTCCCGGACGGCAGCCCACAGGGCGTTGATCTCCCCAGCATAGTCGTACTCGGGCTCCGCACCCTTGCGGGCCTGCATGGTCAGGTCGAGCCGTTCCTCGTCGGTCAGCCTGCCCTCGATGTGGTACTGGTCGATGTTGGCCAGCAGGGTTTTCAGGTCATAGTTCTTCATCGCAATGACCTGCTCGAACATTTCCTTCATAACAATCACCTCCGTCATGTGCCGATGGCCAGCCAGTCCACGTTGCGGCTGGTATTGAAGCTGCCGCCGACCACGATGCTGGCCTGCGTGGTCGTTTTGCTGTGTACCTTGATCGCGCCGTTGTCGCCGCTCCAGTTGCTGCTGGTGGTGGAATAGGTCACCAGCACCTTGGGCACCGAAGTGAAGCCAGCCGAGGAATAGTTGATCGTTACCGAGCTGCTGCCGCTGATGGAGGTGGAGCCATACGCTACCTTGAAGGGCAGACGAGCGGCTGGCACCGTGCCGGTGGTCAGATTAGACGCATTGTTCGCGCCGATATTCGCCCGGGCGTTCGCGGCGCTGTTTGCGCCTGTGCCGCCGTTGGCGATGGGCACCGGCGTGGCCATGCCCGCATGAAAGACGCGGTAGGTGTAGTAGGAACCGTCCACCACGTCCCGCAGCACCAGCGCGTTGTCCTTGCCTGCTTCATAGGCAGCATTGCGTACTTCCAGCATGCGGCGGTTGTTGCCGCTGCTGTCCTGCCATGACGCAAAGGAGGAAGCACCCACATAGCTGCCTTCAAACACCGTGCGGTTGGTGGTGCTGTTGTAGGTGGGCAGCAGGTACAGCGAAGGGTACAGATACCCGGAAATAGACAGGTTGCCCGTCATGGTATCGCCGCTCTTTTTCACCGCGCCCAGCTTAGCGCAGGCGTTGGATGCGGTGGTCGCGCCGGTGCCGCCCTGATCCACACCCAAAGGCGTCGAGAGCACCAAGGGCCATCCAAACTCCACCTTGCCGGAGCTTTCCGCCACCTTGCCGAAGGCTACGCCGTTGCCGTCCTTGTAGAAGTCCATCAGCACCTGCTTGGTGCCCACGCTCACGGACTGCTCCACATAGTAGAAATAGTCCGACAGACGCACCTTCAGGTCATAGCTCTTGAGCGCGTCGAAGGTCGCGCTGAGCAGGAGGTTGGCGGCGCTGACCGCATAGTTGGAAGCGGATACCGTCGTGGCCTGTACCCATGACGTCGATGTGGTAAGCTTGTAGTACACCGCACAGGTGACCGTGTTCTTGCTGCCCACGGAGGAGACGGAGCCCGCCAGCGACACGCGCACCTTGGTACCGTCCATCTGCGCCGCTGACCCGTTAGCATTGCATCGTTCTGCCTTGAATTTCGTCAGCGAGGGCGGCGAATAATCCAGCACCGAGATGCTCTTGCTCGTGGTTGCTGTGCGTCCGCGGGAATCCGTCACCGTGACGGACATCGTCAGCGTACCTGCCGTATTCAGCGTGTTCGACGTGAACGATGAAGCGGTGTACGTCACGTTGTCCAGCGTGGTGCGGTAAGCCGAGATAGTGCTTCCCTGCGCACCCGAGGCCGAGATGCCCACCGTCAGCTTGGAACGGGTACGCACATACCCGCCGAACTGGGCGGCAATGCCGCTGGTGGCCTCGGCGGTGGACACATTGGTGATGCTGGGCACAACCGAGGACGGGACATTGAGCGTCAGCGTAACCGAGGAGGAGCCTGTCTCCGTGCCGCCCACGAAGGTCTTGCAGGTGACCGTACACAGGCCCGAGGTGGCGTTGGGGATCTGCGCCGCCAGCGCCAGCCCCGGCGTCCACGAAACCGTCGCGCCCACATTGGTTGAAATCGTGCCGGTTGCACTGCCAAAGGCGTAGGTCAGCGTGTGCGTGGCACTGGTGGTCAGGCGGTTCGTGCTGATCGTCACCGCTGAGCCCAAATCAACGGAGGACGATGAAACGGTCGGCACGCTGACGCCTTCGGTATAGGTCACGGTGAGGGTGACGCTCGACCACTGCAGGTAGTTGTTGGAGTAGCCGTGGCTGCTCTCCACGGGGCTTGGGTTATAGATGCAGATGGTGTTGTTCCCCGCCGCGAAGTAAGCGGCAAGATTCGTCAGCAGCGACCCTGACAGCGCAACGGTCGTGGTATTGCTGTAGAAGGAGCCGGTGAAGGTGCCCAGCGCGTCCCCCGCATATCCCGCGCCTGTCGCGCTGGCGCTGGTGTTCTGGTAGTTCGACTTGCGGACATAGACCGTCTTGGTATGTCCCGCGCCATAGCCCGCCTGCTGGGATACGGCGGTGATGGAGATGCCCGTGATGACCTTGTTGGTCAGCGCCATGCCCGAGAAGCAGATCACGCCCACATAGTTGTAGGTATTGGTGTAAAACTCCTGACAGGCATAGCCGGTCTTGGCGTTGCTGGAGGAGGTCGTCTTCCTCGTGATCAGCGACGCGGAATAGGTTGCTGTTGCCATAAGCCCTCCTTAGCCGGTGTAGATCAGGGAGAGGTTGCCGTTGGTCTGCGGCTCGAAGGCGAACTTGCCCACCTGCAGCCGGGTCAGAATCTCTGCCTGCGTCACGTACAGCTTGTTGTTGGACAGGTACGCCACCTCGGTGTTGTTCATGTAGAAGGCCAGCCGGTCATTGACCACGCGAAAGGTGAACGGGTTGCCGCTCTTGCCGATGATCAGCCCGTTTTCGCCAAAGGTCATGTAGGTCTGGATGAGCCGCATCTGCTCCTCGGTGGCCTCCTTGGCGTCCTGCACCTCGCTGGCAAGCGTGCTGTACTGGCTCACCGTCCAGGTGAAGTTGGCCTCCGTTTGCTCGGACAGGGTGGTCATTTGCTGGCGGATCGCCGCCATATCCGTCGCCGGGGCGTAGGTGGCCTGCACCTCCTGCCGGATGCTGTCGGCGGTGGTACTGATCTGCGCATGCACCTCGGCCAGCTTGGTCTCCAGCTCTGCCGGGGCCTCGAAGGCTACCTGATTCAGATTCTTGAAGGAATCGCCCACAAAGCTGAACATGGGATGCTCCGGGTAGAGGTAGATGCCGTAGGCAGATACCATGATGCCCAGCGCGATATAGACCAGACCGTCCACCTCATCAGGTACGTCCGTTGTAAACAGCGTACTGGTGGGCGTGAACAACTCACCGTCCAGCCGACCCACAATGTAGCAGGTTTTCTGGGTGGTACCCGTGAATCCGGGCAGGTTGTTGCGAAGCGAGCAGTTGGGATACGACAGGTAATTGTTCGAGCCGTAGGTGCCTGCCGAAAAGGACGAGGCCGCCCAGAGGATGGGCTTGGAGATCAGGAAGGGCTTGGATGCAGCCAGATGGAAATACCCGCTTTCATCACTGACGATGATCCGGGACGTGGTGATCGCGGATTTGGCCAGCACCGAGTTGCTCATGCGAATGCGGTCATAGGTGTTGCTGTCGTAGTTGGCGTCTGCCCACCAGCCCTTTGCAATGGCGATGGTGCCGATGGTCACATTCTCCCGATAGGTCAGGTGCAGCACGCTTCCCGCGGGGTATTGGGTGGACATCCTTGTCGTACCGCCGTAGTACAGCGGAATCGCACCGGTCGTGCTGCCATCCTTCAGCGTCAGGTCCAGCGTTGCGCTCGAACTGCTGGTCTGCGGTAGCCAGTAGGTGATCTGCGTTCCGTCCGTCAGCACGGACAGTGAGGACACCCCCGTCCATGCCGCCGTGGCGGCTGTCTGTGTGCCGACGACAAGCTCTGCCTGATTCTGGGCCAGCGCATTCATGTCCTCATACACCTTCTGAACCCGCTGGTTGATACCCGCATTGCTGCTCAGATCGAGGGTTTCTCCAAAATCAGAAGAAACATGGGACGTGGTGATGGTGCCAGCTTTGATGTTCGCACCGGTGATCGTTTCGCCCGCGATTTCATTGCCGGTGATCGTCCCGGACAGAATCTCGTTGGCGGTGATGGTCTTGGCGGCGATCTCCGCGGCTGTGATGCTGTGGGCCACAATCTTGTCGGCAGTGATGGTGCGCTCCGTGAGCACATAGCCGTCAATGGTGTCCACCTGCGTGGAAACCAGCTCGCCCATGTTGTTGATGGCGTAGATGATGCTCTGCTCATTGCCCCGGATGATGAGCCGTTCCACGGACAGCTGTCCTGCGGTGATCTTGTTGGCGGTCAGCTCGACGATTTTGGCATCCGTGATGGAGCCGTCCGCGATCTGTGCCGTACCGACCGCGCCCTGCTCGATGAGGGCGGCGGTAATCGCTCCGAGGGCAATTTTGGCGGTGTCGATGGCGGCGTTGGCAATCTGGGCATTGGTGATGGCCGCCTGCGCGATCTTCGCGGTTGTGACGGCAAGGTCATCGATCTGTGCCGAACCGACAGCCAGGTCAGCAATCTTGGCGCGGGTCACAGCCGCGTCCGCAATCTTCGCGTTGGCAATCGCACCGTCCCGGATGTTGGCGGTGTCAATTGCCGCCCCGGCAATGTGCGCGTTATGAATGGCAGCATCCGCAATCTTCGCGCTGTCAATGGCCCCGTTCTCGATGTGCGCGTTGCGGATCGCGCCGTCCGTGATCTTCGCATGGGTGATTGCGCCGTCATGAATATTGGCTTCCTGGATTTCGCCCGCGCCGATGTGGGCAGCGTTAATCACACCGGTTTCAATCTGCGCGGAACCGATAGCCGCCTCGCCGATCTTCGCCCGGGTGATGCTGGCATCCTCGATCTGTGCCGCGCCGATGGCGGCTTCCGCGATCTTGCTCCGGGTGACAGCCAAATCCTCAATCTTCGCCGTGGTAATGGCGGCATTCTGGATATGCGCTTCACCGATGGCAGCCTGTTGGATGTGCGCCGAGCCTATCGCCGCCGTCCTGACCTGCAGGGAGCCGACCGAGCCGTCCTGCAGGTGGCCTGTGCCGATGGAGCCCATGGCCAGCTTGATCCCCCCGATGGAGCCTGCCGCCAGCTGACTGGCAGAAATCACGCTGCCCTCCACGCCATCCAGCGCCGTGCCGAGGGTGCAGGAGGTGTACTTTTTCAGCAGGCAGTCGTAGGTGTACTGCGTCATGCGCAGGGCAACGGTCAGGCCCATCTTCGGGACAACAACACGCACCGCATCGCCGAGATAGATGCTGTGCAGGATGCCGAAGTCACGGTATTCCTCGGTATCATCCACGCTCAGGAAGTCCACATCCAGCGTGATGGTGGGCAGGTCGCAGCCGTTGTCCAGCTCGGTCTGCGCGGCTTCCCGCAGCTTCCGGTAGACATCGCTCTTGCTGGTGTCATCATCCTCCCTGGCGTCGCTGACGGCGAGGTGTCCCCACTTCACATGGGGATAGGCCCCGATGTTCGGGCTGTCAATGTGCTTCTCCGGGAGATACAGCACATGCCCGTCCCTGTCCTCGCCGGTGGGCACAATGCGCGTGACCACGCCGGACTCGTCCACATCGTAGGAAATGCCCAGCAGGTTCTTGCCCTGACGGATCTCTACATCCGTGTCACGGCCCACGCGGTTTACGAGGTACACATCGTACCAGTCCCGGGCCAGCTCGGCATGGTACTTGCCGACGATGCCTTCATCGCCCAGCATGGCTTCCACCGGGTTGACGTTCTCAAAAGCAAGGTCATCTGCCGTGCCGGTGAGGTCGGTGTACATGGTGAAGTCATGCGCGGATTCGCACCTGTCCAGCACGGCATGCGCGGCGGTCGTGCCGCCCATGGGTCCCTCCGGCTTGTAGCTGAGGATCATGTTGTCCATGAGGTCGTAGAAGATATGCCGGGCATAGACCTCGACCTGGGTGAGCGTGGGCACGACGCGGTAGATGCGGAAGGGCTGGTCGCGCACCTGCCGCGGCTCCACCACCTGCCCGGTCGCCGTGGTGGATGAGCCCTCCGTCCGGGCGAAGGTCAGGTAGTCCGTGGACATATAGCCGCGCTTGCCGTCCGGGGCGGTCACCTCATACCAGCTGTCGTTGGTTTTGGCGATGAGCACGACCTCCTTGCCCTTGGCATACTGACCCAGTCGCTTGTAGTTCGTGCCGGGGCCGGAGCGGAGGTTCAGCTTGCCCGACTTGGTGGTGATGGTGTACACCGACCAGCCGGTGGTCTGCCTGACCAGCGACACACGGGGCGTCATGGCGGCAGGCACGGGTGCGCGGATGATGCAGCCGACCTGCAGGTACGTCCACTTGTCGCGTTCATCCAGCGGGTGGGTCATGGACAGCTCCCACTCGCCGTTGAGGGTTTCTGTGACAGAGCAGGCTGTGGGCGTGAGGACACATAGACCATTACTGGCGAAGTCCGTCGCATCCGATGGGAATACGCAGATCATGGGCGTCCTCCTTTCGATTTAGAGTGTCCGCCAGTTGGGCGAAATGACAATCTTGCTGACATCACCGACCCAGCTGACATACGCGCCGACAGCAGGAATCTTCGGATAGTCCCCGGCCATGCAGGCATTCTTACTGGTGTAGTCCTGATAGCACTCCAGCCTGGGCGTATCGACGGTCACGGTCCCCGTCACACCGGTCAGCGAGAACAGGTACCCGCCGATGGCAATCTCGGCATCCCCGGCAAGCGTGACCCTGATCACAGGCTCTGACGCGACACAGCCCGGATTAGCAATGAAGGTGCCGGAGGTCGTGACCGTGATGTCATCCGCATTCAGGTGGAAGAACGGCTGACAGCGGAAGGTCACGGCGAAGCTGCGGTGTGGGTGCCCGCGCAGAATCTTCTCAAAGGGAATCTGGTTGACCACCCGGGCATGGTAGAAGCCGCCCTGCCGGTTGGCGAAGGTGACTGTTCCGCTGCCTCGAAGCCATGCGGCAATCTCCGGCAGGCGGTCGGTATTCTCAATAAAGCAGGTGCAGGTCAGCAGCATGTCGTCGTAAACATCCTCGTCCTCCAGCACCGTCAGGCTGCCGGAGCGTCCGGGGACATTGGTGAACGTGCTGCGTTCTGCGGGGAGCGTGATGGGCGGATGCTCGGAAACGTGAATTCCAGATTCCGTGCATTTCTTTCCGTTCCATTCAAACCAGTCGGTCATGGAATATCCTTTCTCGAAAATAGGTTGAATTTTACCTACTTTTCGTGGTATAATGCAAGCAGGAGGGATGCCTATGATGATTAACACCAATGCCATCGTTTCCGCATCGGAAGCGAATCAGAACTTCTCCCGCGTAGCGCGGATCGCGGATGCCCAGGGACAGGCGGTTATCTTCAAGAACAACCGGCCCAAGTATCTTCTGGTCGATATCGAAGCAACACCCTACTTCGACATGACGGATGACGAGAAGATCGATGTCATTGCCGCCCGAATCCTGAAGAAATTCAAGCCCGCCTTCGAGGAGCTTGCCAAATGATCCGGTTTTCAGAAGAAAAGGTCCTGCTGCTGCATCAGCTGATCATCGCCGAAACCGGAGGAAGCTCGGAATTACGCGACATCGGCTTGCTGGACAGTGCGCTGGAAGGGTGTTTTCAGACCTTTGGCGGTCAGGAGCTTTACCCCACCAAGGAAGAAAAGGGCGCACGGCTGGGCTATTCGCTGATTTCCAACCATGCCTTTGTGGATGGCAACAAGCGCATCGGCATGTATGTCATGCTGACTTTCCTTGAGGTCAACGGCATTCGACTGGACTGCTCCAACGATGATGTGGTTGAGGCAGGCCTTGGCGTTGCCTCTGGACAAATGGGATATGAAGACCTTCTTGCCTGGGTCAGAGAACACCGAATATAGGCAGACTGCACCACAAAAACAGAGTACCGTCAAGCGCGATACTCTGTTTTCGTTTTTTGGGGTTCAGTCTACCCGCCGAATCCTGTCCTCGCCGAACACCGCGCCCAGCGTAGACCCGTTCTCCCAGTCGGCAAACACCGTGCCGGTATCATCGACATGGGTCACGGTACCGCGCAGCCCGGCGGGCATATCACGGTACGGGTCGCACATCTCGATGATCTCCACAGTGCATCCGACGGGATACTTCTCCCGGATGCGCTTCAGCACTTCGGGGCGCATATGCAGGTTGTTCATAGCCATGGCCTCCTTTCCGTCAGGGTAGCGTATAGATCACTCCAAAAGGCAGAAAAGTCAAGCGTTTACGCCATTTTCAGCCCGCGACCATGCTGACGGCGGCGGGTGAGCGCGGCGATCTCAATGGCCAGCGCCTGCACATCCTTCTCATCGCGGATGTAGAAGGTGCTGCCGGTGAAGTTCACGCTGGAGTCCTGATGATACGTGTGCGTGTTCGTGGTGTTCCCGGCAACAATCGTGCCTTCTCCGGCTTCGCCGGTCAGGAAGCGGCTGGCGTTGCGGATGATCTTCGCCTGCGCCTTGCTCTCCTTCAGGACGCCCTTGCCGAGACCGCGCATGGTCATCACGCCGACCTCGTCCTCAAACACCTGGGAGGGTGAATGAATCTTCAACTCACTCTTGGCGGCATTCACGGCAGAACGGGCGGCAGAGCGCATCGCGGAGATGACACCGGACTGCCCGGCAAGGATGCCTGCCCGCAGGCCAGCCATGGCATTGAGGCCCGCAGACCGCAGCGTGCTGCCGGTCAGGCTGGTGTTCACCGCTGTGCGCACGCTGGCGGCTACGGTGCTTCCCATGCTGCTCATGCTGAAGCTGGTCATGGCATCCGAAAGGCCCTGCGCGGCACTGGCGCCGAAGGACGAAAGCGCATCCTGCGGCAAGGCACTGTTCATGGCGGTATCAATCGCGGCGGCTACCGCTTCCATATCGCTTGTAAAGTCATAGCCGCTCATGCCCTGACCAACACCGGCAGAGACGTTCTCGCCAACGGGCTTCACGCGCTCCGAAGGGGAGTGAATCTGCAGTGCGGTGTTCAGCGCAGCCTCCAGATTGGAAGCCACCGTCTCCGCGTCGCTGTCCCATCCGGCAGCCGTCATGCCTTCCGCGACACCCTCAAGGATGTGTGTGCCGGTATCCGTCGTGTCAAGGCCCTGAAGGAAGGTCAGGATTTCCTGCAGGTTCTGAACATCGTCTTCGGAAACCTGCTTGCCCTGCAGAATAGCGGAGACAATCTCACCAACATAGGTGGACAGCTCCGCGACGCGCTCCGGGCTGAAATCGTTGAGCATGCTTTGATTCAGCACACCCTGATCCACGCTTTCGCCGCGAATGCTGGCCCAAAAGCGCTCCCAGCCGCTGTAATCCAGCGACTTCGTATAGGAATTGATGCGCGATACCGCCGAGCCGATCAAATCCATGGTAGTCTTGGGCACCATGCCTGTCATCATGCCGAGGGTGGTTGTTCCGAACTGGTCAACCTCATCGACGAGCGGTGAAATGGCATCAATGGCTTCCTGCGTGCCCGTGATCTTCGGCGCAATCAGCACATGCAGCGTACCGTCCGCATCGAGTACAGCCACCTTGTCCGCTGTCAGCAGCTCGGTGGGCACGGCTTCCACGGGGATTTCCTGTCCATCCTGCCAGAACTTCGTCTGCGGATCGAGCAGCGCATCTGACGGATTTTCATAGACCTCGCCGAGCTTCACAATACCCTGTACTTCCACAGGGTTGTCCCTGATGAATTTCCGGTAGGCCATCAGGTCGTAGCCGTAGATGCCCACGGTCATGTTCAGCCTGGGCTTGACGGCGTTGGTATCGTCATACCTGGTGATGTAGGCGGTGAAGTCCTGCAGCAGCGTGCTCTTGTCCACGCCGGTTGCTTCCGCGTATGCTGTTACGATGGCCTCGATCTGATCCGGTGACAACGCGGATATATCGACATTTTCCGCTTCGAGGTACTTCGCCACCATGGCAGTGATGTTATCCGGGGTGAGCGATGTGGTCAGCGCACCGCCCGTGACCTCCTCATAGGCCATGACAAAGGCGGTGACCGCCGCAGGCGTCAGCCCGGAGGTGTCCACGCCTTCCTTTTCCAGATACTGCATGACATAGGCCGTGATCTGGTCGGGCGTCAGCGTGGAAATATCCGCCCCGTCAGCCAGCTCCTTGTAGGCACTGACCATGGCGGTGACGTTCTCCGGCGTCAGCCCAGAAACGTCTGCGCCATTGGTCACCTCTGCGTAGGTGCTGACGTAAGCGATCAGGCCCTCCGGGGTCAGCGCAGACTTGTCCGCGCCCTCCGGGATTTCTGTGTACTTCGCAATGAAGGCATCCACCTGGGGCTGCAGCTTTTCGACATTTTCCGCTTCAGTGTATGCCGCAATCACCGCGTCCGTCGTAATGGCACCGGGATTCGCGGCAAACTCTGCCCAGCGTGCCTGCGCACCGGTCATGTCCAGATCGGTGGCGATGGTCAGGACTTCCTCCGGCAGCGCATCGCCAAACATGGCGGTCAGACCGGGCAGCTCAACCTCACGGTTGTTCAGGAAGGCCTGGATGGACGCAATCTGCTCCAGTGCCGTGGAGAAGTCGATCTCCGGGAACATCGCCTGTACCTCGGCTTCGGACATGCCGCTGTCCAGCAGGGACTGGATCTGCGTCAGTATTGCGATGTACTCCGTCATCGCGCCCTCATCCATGGCAGCAGTGATGGCGTTCAGGTCCTCGAGCAGCGCAGGCTTTTCCGTCTCATTGGCTGCGCTGTATTCCCGCAGCTTCTGCGTGAGCGTATCCACATCGGCGGCTGCCTGCTGAATGTTCTCCTGTTCCCAGACGGGCATCACAATGTCTGCCAGCAGCGCAGCATATTCCTGCGCGGCAGCACGCCGGTTCTCGTTGTATCGGGCATTGAGCGCATCCATGGCGGCCTGACGCTCAGCGCTGTCCTCGATCAGCTGGATGAGCGCGTACTCCTTGTCGTACTGCGCGTCAATCTCGCTGTTCATGGCAGCCAAACCCTGTGCGGCAGCAACGACGGCATTCTCATAGACCGTCACATCGGCATCTTGCTTTCCGCGGGCCTGTGCGCGGGCAACCTCCGCATCCAGCTTCTGTCGGATGGTGTCGAAGCCATCCGCGTCCGCCGGGGAGAGGTGATATTTCACCTCAATGGCCTCCCGCGTGTCAATGAGTTCCTGAAGCCGGATTTTGTCTTTTTCAGAGAAGTATCCGTTCTGGCGCTTCTTCAGCAGGCTGGCAATCTCCGCGTCCATCGCATCCAGCGTGGCGATGTCATCGGACAGCCCGCTGGAGACAGAGGTATAGCCCGCCTCATCGGCGGTTTCCTTGAGCTGCATCAGCTCTGTGCGCGTGGAATCCGTCAGGGACTTGAAGGAATCCGTCCACTCGGACACGATTTCATTGGATTCCTTCTTGCCGTCCGTCCAGACAGCGATCAGGCCGTTCAGCCAGTCCTGCGCAGTCTGCCTGTCCCGGGTGAAGTCCGATTTGCTCATGCCGAAGAAGGACAGCCCCGCGCTCTTGCCATAGAAGGTCTCCGCTGCGGTGGACTTCCATTTCTCGGCTGTTTCCTGCATACCCTCGAGGGCCTCGCGGGCCTGTTTGGCACCGGAAACATAGTCCGCAATAGCGACAGTCGCCGTAATTGTAGCCGCAGCCACCGCCAGCCATACAGCCGGGGAGCTGCTCAGGACGGTCATGAAGCCCTTGATGCCGCCACCAGCCTTACCGACTGCGGTGGCAAACTTGCCGATCCCGGTCGAAAGGGTGCCGACACCCTTAGCGATCTTGCCGAACATCAGCATCACCGGACCGGCTGCGGCTGCGATGGCGGCGTATTGGATGATCTGTTTCCGCTGCGCTTCATCCATGTTCAAAAAACGGTCCAGCATATCGTCCGCGCCTTTGATAAGGTTTTGGATGGTAGGATTGAGATCATCACCAAGCTGCTGCCCGAAGAGGACAGCCTTGTTCTTCAGGTTGATGAGCCTGCTCTCCGTGGTGGCGTAGCGCTTGTTGGCCTCGGTCGTCAGAGCGGTGTTCTCCGCCCATGCGCGGTTCGCGGTCGCCTGCGCCCGGCTGAACAGATCGGTGGCATTTGTGGCACGCAGCAGCGTATCGCGCAGACGCACCTCCTTGATACCGATCTCGTCCAGCACAGCGATGGCGCTTTCGCCCGCATCGTCCATTTGGGAGAGACCTACGATAAATGCCTGAAACGCTGCGGCGGGATCGCTGTCAAACAGCGTCTTGAACTGTGCGCCGGTCATGCCGCAGACAGCACCGAAGTCTTCCAGCGCCTGACCGCCGGTGGCAGAGGCGACCTCCATCTTGATCAGTGCCTTGGAAAAGGCCGAACCGCCCATCTGCGCCTCAATGCCCACGGAGGACAGCGCTGTCGCAAAGCCCAGCACCTGTGCTTCCGTCAGCCCGACCTGCTTGCCCGCGCCTGCAAGGCGCTGTGCCATCTCCATGATGGGCTTCTCGGTCGTGGCAAAGTTGTTGCCCAGATCGACGATGGTCGAGCCGATGTTCTGGAAGAGGCTCTGGTTCGTGCCCATGACGTTGGCAAACTTGGCGATGGAGGTTGCGGCTTCATCCGCGCTCAGGTCCTCGCAGCTGTTGCCCAGGTCGATCATGACACGGGTGAACTCCGTCAGGTGTTCATTGGCGATGCCCAGCTGACCGCCGGTGGCCATGACCCCGTTGATTTCGCTGGTGGACGAAGCGATCTCAGTAGACATTTTCTTGGACGATGCTGCCAGCGAATCAAACTCCGCTTCGGTGGCATCTACCGTTTTCCGCACTCCGGCAAAGGAAGACTCGAAGTCCAGGGAAGCCTTGACTGCCGCCGTCCCCAGGGTGAGGATAGGCGTGGTCATGACTGTAGTGAGCGTTCTGCCCGCCGTGGTCATCGCTTTGCTGACAGAATTACAGGTTTTGCCGAAGCTCTCCAGTGATTTACCCGCCGCTGTCCATGCGGACCTGGCAGTCGAAAGCTGGCGATTGGTCTCCTCGATCTCCGCGCGGGTGGCCTTAACGGCGGCCTTTGCCCGGTTCAGCGCAGCTTCCGCGTCGAGGACGGCGTCGGAAGCCTGCTGGATTTTATCGGGATCATTAGCTTGCTGTGCGGCCTGAAGCTGTTCCCTTGCGCCGCGCAGGGCGTTTTCATACTCCGCGATGGATTTCTCTTGGATGTTCAGCTTTTCATGCAGCAGCGTTAGCTTGGCGGACAGACCTTCCACGCTGGTATCCATGTCCTTGATGCCCGCCGTGGCCAGTCTGAACCTGCTCTCAGCAAGGCCGATCTCCTTGCCGAAGGTCGTGATCGCAGCACGGCTGGCATCGATGGACTTCCCGGCTGCATCCCAGTTGGTCTGTGCCAGACGAAGCGAGTGATTGCACCGGTTGATCTCAGCTTCCGTCTGCTTCACACCGGCACGGGCCATATTGAAGTTCGTATTGGCCTGGGATACCGCATCCGCAGCGTTCTGGGTGGTCTTCTTGAGCGCCTCATTTTGCCCGGAGAGCTTCTTCACTTCCTGCACAGAAGCACGGTACTCGACCTTGAGCGCATCCAGATTGGCCTTCGCTGCGATGGTCGCGGAATCGGAATCTCCCAGCGTCGCAGAGTAGGTGCGTACCTGCTGGGCCGCCGCCGCAACCTGCTCTTTGAGCGCCTGCTGGGCAGTCCTGGCGGCTTCCAGCCGCTGCGCATAGTCGTTCTGGCGATTGTAGCATTCCGACAGCTTGTTGTTGGCGGCTTCCAGCGCACGCTGGTACTGATTGACGGCATCCTTCTGCAGAGACAGGCGGCGCTCCAGCGTGGAAAGCTGGGTGGCAAGGCCTGTGGCGGTGCGCTCGAAGCCCTCCACACCGGCAGCAGCCAGCTTGAACTGGGACTCCGCTTCTGCGATCTGCTTGCTGACGGACTTGATGTTTCGGGTGAAGTTGTCCGTCTGCAGGGACAGCGACACCACAAGGTCGCGGAGGGTTTCACTCATCGGGTTTCACCTGCCTTTGCAAAGAGAAAAACCGTGCGCACCGGCGTCACGGTTTCAGGTTGGGCCACACCTCATCGATGTAGCGGGGAACGGGTTCATGTCGGGCCTGATCCTGTCTGGCTTTCCAGGAGCGGATGCGCAGGAAGCCGAGCATGTCCATCTCGTCAATCTCCCGCATTCGCCAGCCGCTCTCCAGAAGAGAGTTGTATGTGGAATAGATGAAATCCGGCAGCGTCAGAACTGAGGAATCTCCTCGGTCTCCGGGGTCGCCTCCGTCCTCGCTGCCTTCGTAGGGAACTCATCGAGTATCTCCGTGGTCTGCGTCTGGACTGCCATGAGTGCCAGCGCAATGTCGTGCATCAGGCGATCCACGGGGTAGTAATCCAGCACATCGTCCGGGGTGAACTGGTTCCCGAACAGGATGCAGAACCAGCGGATCATCACGTCCATCGCATCGGCAATGGACAGCTCCCCGGCATCCGCGGGCGTTTCGCCCTTGAGTGCAGCATTGGAGAGGGCCACAATGCGCCCATACATTTTGGCAGCGGGCTCCATCTCACGCAGTGCCCTGCCGGAGACAAAGTCGATTGTGTATTTCTGATTGTTCAGGGTACAGCTGATCATTGTCATGCTCCTTTCACAGCACCTGATCGTCCGGGATGCCAAGGTTCCTTCGCAGTGCGTCGCGGCGGGCAAGCTGTGCCTCAAAGCGCTCCTTGCCCATTCCGTAATACGGATCGGGCTTCTCCATCGCCTTCAGCACAGCAATATCCGCATCGCAGTTGCCGACAGGAAGATTCTCCGGGTTCTCAGCGTAACCGCGCAGCAGGCTGCCTGCGATAGCAGAGAATCGTGCTTCACTGGTGCTCACCTCATGATCGACCAGCGCGAACATGCCATCCTCCAATTCAAAAACCGTTCCGTGTCCAAGCCACGCGCCCACAATACGCTTAAAATTCATGCAGACTTCCTCCTTTGACCTGGTAGACCTTTACGCCCTTGCGCTTGAGCTTTCCGAGAATCACATCGAAATTTCCGGGCAGTGTATCGCTGAAGGTGACGCTCTCCAACTGGCCGCAGGGCTTTGTGGACGAAATTACCATGGAAAACCATCCGGATCATCCGCTGATTACCATGTCCATGGGTGCAAAAGGGGGGATTTCCCGCGTGGCCGGAGAGTTTTTCGGATCGTGTGTGACATTTGGCGCAGGCGGGCAGGTGAG